>Ga0206927_1260_pt1 | contig 9606 bp, 9 predicted proteins | sample Alteio_BWOrgHeat_60_FD_153249 | JGI IMG/M metagenome (GOLD analysis project Ga0206927, IMG submission 153249) | Enriched cells from forest soil in Barre Woods Harvard Forest LTER site, Petersham, Massachusetts, United States -... | ecosystem: Environmental > Terrestrial > Soil > Temperate forest > O... | reverse complement strand
TGCCAAGAAGAAGGCTGCTACCAGAATAAGATTCGTAATTTTAGTTTTCATTTTATTAGTTATTAAGTTTATTTTATAATATTAAGGAGCAAAGTTATTATAATAATTTAAATATTAAACAAAATAAATCCTGCTTAAATGAATTTACCCCGCCATTTCTCATTTTGACAAAAACAAACCCTGTTTCCTTTAGTTTTCCCCTCCATCCCATCAAAACCCTCTACCCATAGCCCAAGCAACACTTCAGGCAAGGAAGGGTTGTGGGGGAAAAGAAAAAAAGGGAGACGATACGTTCTAACCAGGCTTACATAATTGGAAGGTAGGCTTACATAATTAGAACGTAGGCTTACCTACTTGGAACATAGGCTTACATAATTAGAACATAGGCTTACCTACTTGGAACATAGGTTTACCTGGTTGGAAGGTAAGCTTACCTAATTGGAAGGTAGCCTTACCTGATTAGAAGGTAGGCTTACTTAATTGGAACCTATGCTTATCTGATTGGAACATTGGCTTCCATGATTGGAATATTTGCTCTTTTTTGAGTATTTTCAACATTATATTATATGAATCCCCATTTGAAAAGAGGAATTCATATAATATTTAATGTCAATTTATATCAAATCAATGTATATTGTTTGAAGAGGACCATCATCACCATTTGCCAAAATCAACTGATGTTGAACAATCCATGCTTTAACTTTACCAGAACTCTGAACTTTACCAAAGTTTATTTGTTCGATAATTAAATCATTAATCATTGCCGCATCAATTAATTATCCGTACTTTTGTTCCTTACTAAATTACTTAAACATGAAAAAGATACTTACAATGATACTGATGCTTGCCAGCATGCTTGGTGTGGCGCAGACAGCGTATGTGTCGAGTACAGCTAGTAATAGTAATAATGTATATGTTATTAATGTTGCAACCAATACAGCATTTGATATAATTCCTGTTGGTTCCATGCCACAGGGTGTTTCTGTTAGTCCAGATGGTACAAAGGTATATGTTTCAAACTCGGGTGATAATACGGTGAGTGTAATTAACACTGCCACAAATACTGTTACCAGTACAATTATTGTTGGTGACTCTCCTCATGGCATTTCTGTTAATCCAGACGGAAGCAAAGTATATGTTACAAATAGCGACAGTATGGTAAGTGTGATAAATACCTTAACCAATTCTCTCTGGGCTACAATAAAAGTGGGATTTGATCCTAGTGGTATTGCTGTTAGTCCTGATGGAACAAAGGTTTATGTTACAAACAATGGTAGTAATTCGGTAAGTGTAATAAACACATTAACTAATACAGTTTCTGCTACAATTCCCTTTAGTTCCGCTCCATTTGGAATAGCTGTAAGTCCTGATGGAAGTAACGCATATGTTACGTTAGGAAGTTTTAATCATTCAATTAAGGTAATTAATACTTCTACAAATACTATTTCAAATACGATTTTAGATAATTTTAGTCCTTGGGCAATTTGTATTAGTCCCGATGGTAGCAAAATATATGCTGTTAATTACGAAATTGATTCTGTAATTGTTGTAAATGCTGTTACAGATACTGTTTCGGCTACAATTCCGGTTGATTCCAATCCTAATGGCATTTCTATAACCCAGGATGGAAGTAAGGTATATGTTATTAATGAAAATAATAATAGTATAAGTGTTATAAATACAACCACAAATACGGTTTCAGCAACAATCCCAATAGGTAATCAACCGATTTGCATGGGTAATTTTATTGGTCCTTCCAATGTCGGCGTTCCTTCCCTCGTCAATCCCACCCCAACCCTTACCCTCTATCCCAATCCAAGCAAAGGCATATTTACAATAAGCACCACATCAAATCAAACCCCAAAAGATATTATAGTGTATGATGTTCTTGGCAACATCATTTATCAGCAATCAAACATAAAAGAAACCACAGTAACCATAGATTTAAGCACCCGGGCAAAAGGAGTTTACTTTGTTAAGGTAATAGGGGATACAGAAGTGGCATTGAGTAAAGTTGTATTGGAATAAACTTTATTCCAGCACAGTTTACTTGCTCACCTTATTACTCACCAGCGCAATGAATTCAGCAGTTTGCCGGATGTTATCATAATCATGGTCAAAGTAAATTGTTCGTAAAGGATAACCACCGTCAATTGCTTTCTTCATCCATTCTACCGCTTCTTTCGGTTGATTATTCATGGCATATAAACGCCCCATGGTGTTTGAATCTTCTGTTCTGTCTATGGAGTCCTTTTCTTCCTCAGTCTTTCTTTTGAATAAAACAATTGCCGAATCTCTTTCACCTTTATAATACAATGAATAGATATAGAAAGTTGTTTTACGTGTCGAATCCATAGATAAGGCTTTATCTAAATCTTTCAATGCTTCTTCTTTTCGGTTCAGTTTCGTTAAAACTTTCCCTCTTCGATAAAAATAAGCGAGTTCTTTGTCGCTCAGTTTCAAAACGATATTAGCTTCTTCCAGTGCTTTATCATATTGCTGGCTATCATAACAGGCATTTAGTTTCCATGAATGCAGCGACTCTAAATCATCAGTATCCTTCTTCACCTTTATAACCTTATCGTAATCATCAATTGCTTTCTGGAAGTATCCATCCTCCATATAAGTATTCGCCCTGTTCCAGATAGCCTGGTCGTAATCAGGCTGGTAGCTCAATGCTTTGTTATAGCATTCTACAGCTTTTTTATAATCAAACATTCTGTAATAACTATGACCTATCCAATCATATCCATAAGCAAGTTCAGATGAATCATCCTTATACAAAGCATTGGAGGCGGTAAAATCCTCTATACTAAGTTTATATTCCTTGTTATGCGAATGAGTGGCTCCGCGTTCATGATAAGCACGACCATATTTAGGATTAAACTGCAGTGCAATGGTATGCTCTTCAATGGCAGCTTTATAATCCTTCATCTTATCATAAACTACTCCGATGTCTTTATGAATGTTTGCAATGGTGGAGCTGTCGTTCTCATACATCGGAATTGCAAGTTTGTATTCAGAAATAGCAGTCTTATAATCTTTAAGTTTAGAATATGAATAACCTCTGTTCCAGTAAGCTAGTCCATACTTCGGACTGATTGAAATGGCATGTGTAAATGCTTCAATTCCTTGTTTATACTCACCGATTTGATTGTGACAATAGCCTATGTATTCATACATCTGTGCTTGTTTCTCTTTGTTGTTATCATATAGATCAATTGCTGAAATATATTCAACAATAGCTTTATTATAGGCACCGCTATCCTTGTATGCCGTACCTTTGTTTGAATAGGCAGTTGCATAACCGGGTTTATATTGCAATGCAAGGTCACAGTCTTTAATGGCAGGTAGATAAGTTTTCTTCTTAATATAGGTATTTGCCATTGAACAATAAATGTATGCTATGGACGATGAATCATCTTTATAATTATCAAGAGAGGCAGTATAATCTTCAATAGCATGCTTATAATCACCATCAAACTGATAAGCATCAGCACGATTCCAAATCGCATTCCCGTATTTAGGACGAATTGCAATTGCCTTATTATAATCTTCGATAGCACCCTTATTATCATCCATCTGGAACTTCACATATCCTCGATAATTGTAGCAATTCGGCTGATTCACTGTATCCTTATCATAGAGGGCAATCGTAGTACCAAATTCAGCAATAGAAGCCTTATAATCTTTCTTACTGCATAAAGTCACAGCCTTTTGATAGTGAGCAAGTCCGGACTTTGGATTCATTTCGATAGCAAGATTGAACTCCTCAATGGCACGGGTATTATCATTTACCGATTGATAAACCTCACCGGTGTATTCGTGCAGAGAAGAAAGATCTGTAGAATCACCTGCATAAAATGGTAATGCAGCTTTTAAATCTATAAGCGCTTCCTTTACCTGGTTATTATGATAGTAGGATGCACCTCTGTTCCAATAAGCTAAACCGTATTTTGGTTCGAGGGTTAATGCTTTGGTATGGTTTGTAATTGCTTCTTTATAATGACCTTCATTGTAATAGCACTTCCCGATTTTCTGATACAGAGTAGCAGTGGTAACCTTATCTTTGTCATAGAAAGGCATCGCAGAATTATAATCAGCCAAAGCAGCTTTATTATTACCATCTTCTTTATAAACATCACCCCTGTTAATGTAAACTCTTGCGAATTTAGGATTGATTTCAAGCGCCTGGTTGTAATCCTCAATCGCACTTTTATAATCATCCAAAAAATCTTCTGAGATGCCTTTCAGATTATATATTGACGGAAGACTTTCTTTGCTGTCGGCAAATAATTCAATAGCTTTTTTACAATCATTTATAGCAAGCTGGTAATCCCTGTTTTCCTTGTAACTCAAGGCTCTGTAATAATAAACTTTACCATACTTAGGGTTTATGTCCAATGAGTTAGTGAAGTCTGCATTGGCATCTTTATAATCAAGCATCTTGTATTCATAGAACCCTTTGTCGAAATATAACTTATACAACCAGTCCTTATTGGCTTTGAGATATCCGATAGCAATGTCTATATCACTCAAAGCGTTCTTGTAATCTTCAAGATTTTCATAACAAACGGCTCGTTCCCAAAAGGTCATTCCATTATCATTTTCCAACTTAAGAGCCTTATTGAATTCCTCAATGGCACCTTTATAGTCTTTATTATCCTTAAGCTTTTTACCCTTTGCTATATGGTCCTGAACTTCCTTGCTCTGCGCATTTGCATAGTTAATATACACAAACAGAAAGCAGCAAATAACTACAAAATATTTTACATAACTTCTCATAATGTTTAGTTTTAGATTTAAAAAACAGGTTTATTATCGGGGACAAGATTACGAAATTAATTTCAATGTTTCACAAGATAATGAAATAAGTTTACTGAAATGATGAAATATTAACGGAAATATCGATTTGTTTGTTTTTTCGCAAAAGTATGAAAAAGATTAATGTTGTTCTCGTTATTGTTGCTGTTGCCGTAATAACTTATGGTTTTGTAGCAATCGGAAAGGATAAATCAAAACTTGGCGAGGGTATTGAAATAGGGCAGACGGCTCCTGAAATAGATGGTTTTAACCCTGATAGTAAAGAACTGAAATTATCTTCATTAAAAGGCAATATAGTATTGGTTGATTTCTGGGCTTCCTGGTGCGGTCCTTGCAGAAGAGAAAACCCTAATGTGGTTGCTAATTATAATAAATATAAGAGCATGAAGTTTACAGGCGCAAAGGGATTTACTATTTTCAGCGTTTCTTTGGATAGAGATACCACACATTGGAAAAATGCAATTGCGTCTGACAATTTGTCATGGCCCTATCATGTATGCGATTTTGGCTATTGGAATTCAAAACTATCTGCTCCATATCAGATAATGTCTATTCCTAATAACTTTCTTCTTGATGCCAATGGTGTTATCATTGCTAAAGGCTTAAGGGAAGATGCATTGGGTGCTGCATTGGATAAATTAGTTCAGAAGTGATCTCTGAATTAAGGGGTTATACCTTTCCATATCCCATTATTAACAAGACTTATAACTGACATTTTGTCAGACAAGGTTATATTGGCAATAATATTGTGAAGAAAGGCAACCCGTTAAATTTGTTTAATAAAAAATCTAAAAAGATGGATAATAATAGCGAAGAGAATATGATATCGGAAAACGAAGATGTGAAGAATGAAGTAATTGATGAGTCAAATGCCAATGTCTCTGATGAATCATCAGAAAATAATTCTAATGATTCCTTAAAATCAGAAAGTGATAAGGAACTTGAGCAATTAAAGAATGAGGTTGCCTTATATAAGGATAAATACATCAGGTTAATAGCTGAGTTTGAGAACTTTAAGAAACGTACCATTAAGGAGAAGATTGAGTTCTCAAAACGAGCCGGTGAGGATATTTATCTTACCTTGCTTCCTGTCTTAGATGATTTTGAACGAGCTATGAAATCTATAAATAGTGCTTCAGATGTTAATGCTTTGAAGGAAGGGGTGAATCTTATCTATTCTAAGTTCAAATCAACATTGGAAGCACAGGGATTGAAGGAAATTGATTCTATCGGCACACCTTTTAATACTGACCTTCATGAGGCGATAACCAATATCGAAACCCCTGATGAAGATATGAAAGGAAAGGTTGTTGATGAATTGGAGAAAGGATATTTTCTGAATGATAAAATAATCCGTTACGCCAAGGTTGTAGTGGGTAAGTGATCAATTTATAGATGGCAAAGCGGGATTATTATGAGGTATTGGGGGTTACCAAAAGCTCCTCAGAACAGGAGATTAAGAAGGCTTATCGTCAGATGGCTTTGAAATATCATCCTGATAAAAATCCTGATAATAAAGAAGCTGAAGATAAGTTTAAGGAGGCTGCCGAAGCTTATGATGTGCTTAGTAATCCTGATAAGAAACATAAATACGATCAGTTTGGGCATCAGGGAGTAGGTTCACAAGGTTTTGAAAGTGGTAATGTGAATATGGATGACATATTCAGTCACTTTGGAGATGTTTTCGGCGGGCAGCATCCTTTTGAAAGTTTCTTTGGAGGTGGTGGAAATACCGGCGGTAGAAGGTATGTTAATAAGGGAAGTAATATCCGTATTAAAGTTAAAGTTACTTTACAGGAAATCGCAACCGGTGTCGAGAAAAAGATAAAGATAAATAAACTGAATGCCTGTAAGGAATGTAAAGGTACAGGTGCAGATAAAGGCTCATCATTTCAAACATGCAAAACCTGCAAGGGAACTGGTCAGATAAGAAGGGTTACGAATACTATCCTCGGACAAATGCAGACTACAAGCACGTGCCCTACTTGCAATGGTGAAGGTCAGGAAATAATTAACAGATGTAAGCATTGCAATGGCAGCGGAGTTGAAAAGGGCGAGGAATTGCTTACCTTTAATATTCCGCCCGGAGTTGCTGATGGTATGCAATTGAGTATTAGCGGTAAGGGTAATGCTGCTGAACATGGAGGAATACCGGGAGATTTGATTATTGCCATTGAAGAGATGGAAGATCCGCATTTACAGCGGGATGGGAATAATGTGCTTCATGAACTTTATATAAGCATGGCTGATGCTGCCCTTGGTTGCTCGCTTGAAATACCTACTATTGACGGTAAGGCTAAGATAAAGATTGATCCCGGAACTCAATCAGGTAAGATGCTTCGATTGAAAGGAAAAGGATTACCTCCTGTTAATGGTTATCAGAAGGGCGATTTGCTTGTTAATATTAATATCTGGACTCCGCAATCCTTATCTCATGAGGAGAAAGCTATCATGGAGAAATTAAGAACTTCAGAGAACTTTAAACCCAATCCTGGTAAGAGAGACAAAGGTTTCTTTGACAGGATGCGGGATATATTCAGCTAAACCAAAATTGTTATTTTATTTAGATTTGTCAACTTTTTGAAAGTTGACAAATCTCTCTTATCACTTATTGCAGCTTTTTCAAAAGGGCTTCGCAATTCTTGCGGGTTTCCGGGTCGTCGGGGGCAATGTTTGGTAATGCAAGGGCTATATTTAATTGGGCTTTTGCGAGGTCTCTGTCTCCTTTATCATCGCGGGTATAATAGGTTTTTGCCAGTTCGAAATAATGAAGGATGTAGGTAGGGTTGTACTTGACTGCGTTTTGAAAGCACTTAATTGCGTCTTCGTAGGTTGCATTTGGGGGAACTCCTCCGAAGAAGGAATTTATTGCTAATCGTTCAACCATATTAAGACCTGCTATTTCTCTATGCCATCTTCCCAAGATGTGCCAGGCTCCAAAGTGTTCAGGATTCAGTTTCAGGCAGGCATCTAATTCTGTTTTCAGGAGTTTGGCATTTGAGATTTTTTGTTTGTTGCTGGCGAATTCATTCACTCTGCCTATTGCTAAGGAATATGCATAATGGGCTTCGGCATTATTAGGGTCAGTCAGGACGGCTTTTTTACCTATGTATTCTGCTTTGTGATAGTAATCCATCTTTTGGTCTTCTGATGGCTGGAGCTGACCTACGCGGGAGAGGAAGTAACTTGTATTGGCAAGGTAATCAATATTGGAGGAATCGGATTTGAGGAGGATTTGGAAGAGGGCTAAGCCTTCCTGGTAGTTGTATTCTTGTTTTGCTTTTAATCCTTTTTGATAGAGGATGTCATTGGCGCCGGATTGGGCTGATATTGTTGTGGTTATTAATAATGATATGATAAAAAAGATGATTGTATTTTTCATGATTTGATTTTTATTTTATTGCGGGTAAAGTTATTAAAAATAATGATGGTGGAGAAATAAGATTAAGAATCAGGCGAGATGATTAACTCTTATTGGATAGTGATTAACTCTTACCCGATAGCGATTAACTCCTACCGGATAGTGATTAACTCTTACCCGATAGCGATTAACTCCTACCGGATAGTGATTAACTCTTACCGGATAGCGATTAACTCTTACCGGATTGCGATTAACTCTTATGAAATAGGGTTTGGATAGGTTTTTTATGGTTTTTTTAGGGGTATTTGAATTAATTTTATCAGCAGGCGCAATTCCTCGGGGGTGGGGCGATTGATTGCGGTGAACTGAATTCGGGGCGGTGAACTTGATAGACTGCGCCCGATAGGAGCGGTTATCCTTTTTTTGCTGAATTGAATTTGAGATTGGTGGTGAACTTTCGGCAAAAAAAGATATGAGCGGATAGCGGGACTGAACTTTGGGCGAAAGGTGTAGAAATCGCCCAAAAACAATTTATTATTTTCCTGATGAATCGGGATTACTATTTATTGTTGAAATTTATTTATCTTTGTGGCGGAGGTTGGGATTGTTGATGTTTGGGTTTAATTTATTAAATATATTTTTATGAAAATCAATGCATTGTTGTTGTTTATTTTTGTGGTTTCTTTAAGTGTTTTGAGGGGTCAGAATGTGTTGATTAGTACTATTAATACGCCTGAGGAGACTTCGATTGTGATTGATCCGAAGCATCCTAACGTGGTGATGGCGGGGGCTAATTTGAGGAATTATTATGTTAGTTTGGATTCGGGGAGGAGCTGGACGCAGTATAAATTGAGTTCGAGTTATGGGGTGTGGGGTGACCCGGCGATGTTTGTGGATACGCTGAGTAATTTTTACTTTTTTCATCTTTCGATGCCTCCGGAGGGGCATTGGATTGACAGGATTGTTTGTCAGCGGAGTTCGGATAACGGGCTGAGTTTTAATGATGGTTCTTTTGCGGGTTTGAATGGGAGTAAGAATCAGGATAAGCATTGGTGTGTGGTGGATAGACGGGATAATGCGATTTATATGTCGTGGACGCAATTTGATAGTTATTCGAGTGTTTTGAGTAAGGATAGTTCGAATATTTTGTTTTCGAAATCGGTGGATTTGGGTGGCAGTTGGAGTGCTCCGGTGAGGATAAATAGTGTGGCTGGGGATTGCAGGGATAGTGCCAATACTGTTGAGGGAGCTGTGCCGGCTGTGGGACCGAAGGGTGAAGTTTATGTGGCATGGGCAGGACCGGAGGGATTGGTGTTTAACAAGTCATTGGATAAAGGGAATACCTGGATGAATAAGGAGCAGGTTATTTGTCCGATTCCGGGTGGATGGGATTATGATATTCATGGTATAAGCAGGTGTAA
>Ga0206927_1258_pt1 | contig 9629 bp, 12 predicted proteins | sample Alteio_BWOrgHeat_60_FD_153249 | JGI IMG/M metagenome (GOLD analysis project Ga0206927, IMG submission 153249) | Enriched cells from forest soil in Barre Woods Harvard Forest LTER site, Petersham, Massachusetts, United States -... | ecosystem: Environmental > Terrestrial > Soil > Temperate forest > O... | reverse complement strand
GATGACGGCTATTTCCGCATTGCCGAGCAACGTTATGGCAAACTCAATATGGAGTTTCGTTATGAAATGCAAATGCCGGCGACTGATAAATTCCAGATGCATTTTACGCATGATGATGCCCCACATTGGTCGCTAAACGGCAATTCGCGTGGAATGACGCTGAACTATCATTTAGAATTTAAATAATTGTGTATCTATTCTAAACCAGGTGTTTGTGTAGATTTTTCTGTAACAGCTAGTTCTTTAGCAAATCTACCTTCGGTTAACTGCTCATATTCGCCAGGTTCCAGCACATAGGCTGAAGTTTGCTTTCGTTCTGCTGCTTGCCTTTTTTCTGCAACGCCCAATTCAGCGTATCTTATAATATTATTAATATCCCCAATCCCATTAACACCATTAAGCATTCCAATATTTGATAGGCCAAGTCTATCGCTAGCTTTGTGCGTTATAAAATTTCTGTCCAATTCTCTAAGCGGTGATACAAAAGGTAAAATTTCTTTAGCAACATCTGCATTTTCTTGAGGCGTACAACCTGGAATTTTTACCGTGAGCAATAACTTGTGAGCACCAACAGTATCTATGCTATGACTAAAAACTAATGATGGTGAGAGAAAGCCAAATCTATCATTTAATTTTCTGGCAAGCTTATCAATTTGAGCTGATTCTGATGGTGGAGACATAATCCCACTCAATGTTTTCTGTGCAAATGCCAGTAAGTTTTTTGCCACATCCATCAATTTTGAAAAAAAACCAGGCTCTTGTATTGAATTATTTGTATTCGAAGTTGTAATTATCTGATTCATAAAAAAATCCTAATTAGTGAATAGTTAATTATTGTAAACTACTATTATTGCGATTTTATTACTTAAGTGTAGATAATTGTATTATAATAATAAATTGAGTCAAATTGCGGTATCACTGGTAACTCACGTAGAGTGATGCCAAATTATCATTTTGATTTTAAGTAAACAAATAGGCTTGTGGGTCACAAGTTCAGCATTTCATGAATTCATGAAATGCTGAACTAAAGTTCCAAAACTAATTAGCAAAACTAAAAATCTAGCTTTCTAGTTTTCTAGTCGTAATAAGCTTTAAAAATTTTATCTTGACATGCAACCAAATAGTTGCCTATTATATTTCCATGGCTACAAATGATGATAAAGTTTTCAAAGCACTGGCAGATTCTAGCCGGCGTGATTTACTTGATCGTTTGCGCAAGAAAAACGGCCTGACTTTGGGCGAGCTTTGTGAAAAGCAAGATATGACCCGCCAAGCTGTGACGAAACATCTTGTGCTGCTTGAAGAGGCGAATCTTGTTGTGACCATGAAGCGAGGTAGAGAAAAGCTCCATTATTTAAACCCTATGCCAATTAGCGAAATCTACCATCGCTGGATCGGCAAATTTGAGGAGCAACGTGTGCAGGCGCTGCAGAATTTGAAACAAGCACTAGAGGAAAAATAATATGGCTAATTCGGAATTTGTTTACGTAACATATATCAAAACCACGCCCGAAAAATTGTGGCATGCAATTACCAATACGGAATTCACAAAACAATATTGGTTCGGCGCGCGTTGTGAAAGTGATTGGAAAGTTGGCTCACCGTGGAAAATTATTTCTGATGAGCAGCTTTTTGATTCTGGTGAAATATTAGAAATTAACCGATCGAAACGCTTAGTCATTAAATGGCAGAATGAATGGAAGCCAGAGCTAAAAGCAGAAGGCTATTCGCGTTGCACATTTGAAATTGAAGCAATTAATAACATTACAAAATTGACTGTTACCCATGTGATAGACAAGAAGCCGTCAAAACTTATTGAGGCCGTATCTGGCGGCTGGCCGAAAATACTTTCCAACCTGAAATCTCTGCTCGAAACCGGGCAAGTTGCTCTGGAAAGCAAGTAATAACAACCAACAAAAAGGAGAAAACTATGACTACTGAATTCGTATACGCAACCTATATTAAATCCACCCCAGCTAAAGTGTGGGAGGCAATCACCAGCCAGGAATTCCAGCGCCAATATTGGGGAGATGGCATTAGTGCCGATTGGAACAAGAAAGGCTCAAAATGGCATAAGGAAACTAGCGGCGCATGCAGCATTCATGGCGAAGTTCTGGAAAGCAACCCGCCTAAGCGTCTAGTGATTACATGGGTTGATGCGGCAGAAAATTCGACTTCCAAAGTAACATATGAGATTGAAGCAATCGAAGATCTGGTGTGCTTGAATGTTGTTCACAGCGGGCTTGAAGCTGGTTCAAACACTGCCGGAAAAGTTGCGATTGGCTGGCCACGCGTAATTTCATGCATAAAAACCCTGTTGGAAACAGGCAAGCCGCTAAACACCTGGGCTGGGCTTGATATGAATCATGATAAAGATGCCGCTTAATTTTAAGTATGAAGGATAAAATATGAAGGATGAAGCAAATCACTTCATCCTTCTAACTTCATGCTTTCAGCTGTGTTTCTGCCTGCGCCACCAGTTCAGCAATAATTTCCGCGCAAGATTGCTCTTTGGTTACCATCCCAACGCTTTGCCCCGCCATAACCGAGCCGCGCTCGATATCACCATCGATCACTGCGCGTCGCAAAGCTCCAGCCCAGAAATGTTCGATTTTTAGCTGCGCTTCTTCTTTCGAAAGTTTGCCGGCGCGGTAATCAGCAATCGTGTCTTCCTGACAGCGTCTGAATTCTTCAGTGGCCTTATTTTCGATTGCACGTACAGGAATAACCGGAAAGTCGCTGGCAATCTGCACAGAAACTCCAGCATCACGAGCAGCTGATTTTATAAATAATTTCTTGAAATTAGCATGTGCTATCGATTCATGCGCGCAAACGAACTTGGTGCCAAGTTGCACGCCGCTTGCGCCCATCAGCAAATAATTTGCAATCGCTTCACCACGGCCAATTCCACCAGCAACAAAAACTGGAACTTCTTTTATATTTGGTAAAATTTCCTGCGCGAGCACTGAAGTTGAAACTGGGCCAATATGCCCGCCTGCTTCATTTCCTTCGATCACAAGCCCATCTGCGCCAGAGCGAATCAATTTTTTTGCCAATACTAAAGCAGGCGCAAAACAAATCACTTTGGAAAATTCTTTGGCTTTTTTAATTGCCGTATCTTTAGGAATGCCTCCCGCAAAAACCACGTGAGTAACTTTATTATTTCCGCAAACCTCAATCAGCTGTTCCAACTGCGGATGCATGGTGATGAGGTTAACCCCAAAAGGCGCTCGTGCGAGTTTCTGCGTTTCCTTAATTTCACGGTCAAGCAATTCAGGCGACATGGCACTGGCGGCAATTACGCCAAACCCGCCCGCATTAGAAATCGCTGAAACTAAGTTGCGTTCCGAAACCCAGCTCATCGCCCCGCCCAAAATCGCATATTTGCAACCTAATAAATCGGTCCCGCGCTTCCATAATTGGTCTAATTTCGACATGGTGCAGTTGTTACACCACAATGGCCCGCGAAGCAACTATTATGCGCTTAAATTAACTGAACCCTGTTTTAACCACTCTTGGGTTGTAGCAGCAAAGTGCTGCGGGGTTTCATCACCGCTGGCAGTACCGGTTTGTTTTGCTGCTGAATTGGATAAATTATTATTTGAGGCAACATTATATGCCTTTCCCGCAACTGCGTTTAGTGCATTAGAGTCATGTTTTTCACCCATACCAAGCGCAGATTGGCCAATTTCACTGGCAAAAGCAATTACAGCGCCAATAGGTCCGCCATAAATTGTTGAGCCGATAACATCAGCAACTGGGTTGATCGGTGTGTTAGTGATCATGCGATATGCACTAGAAACCACTGGAATATGCTGCAATGGGTTTATCGTATCCCACAGAGTTACGAAAAAGCCATCCGCATTACTATCAGCACTAGTAGGCGCGCTAGCCGCTGTTTGGCTTTGAATTGTTGGATTAGAATTGTTTATGCTTGAAATAGACATAATATCCCCATTGCATATATAAGAGCATAAGCTGTGCCAATGCTTATAATACAATAGGTTATTGGTAACAGCACTCAATAGGACGAGCGTTATCGGTATTTACGCCAATCAATATATTAGTCATAATATAGCATAAATTGTTACTGGAAAGATCGCAGGCACTATTATCAACTTGAAGGAGTAACATTCTACCATTCAAAGGTTTCCCATCATCCAATTTTGTATCGATGGCAAATGCATCTATTGGCTTGAATGCCATTCCCGTAATCGGCCAGTTCTGAGTGGCGTCAGTATAATTTGGATATGTAGCTATTCTGTAGGCTACGGTTCTTTGGTCATTACCCACATATATCATGAAAGCAGGGTTATTTTCGCCGACGACTGAAGTTGGGGCGTTAGGTGCTGTAGTACTGCTGTTAAATGGGTGGCTGCTATCAACTGTTGCGCTGTAGTGTTTTGAATTATCAAAACCGCTTTGGTTTAATTGAGTCCAGAATCCTGCAAGTTCCCCATCAAAACAAACGGAAGGATTATTGGGACATGAAGGGTTGCCGGCCAAAACTCCATCCCCATTTCCAGCCGGAGCAAATGATGTGGAATCACCGGGTAATGTATCGTATTTCGTATCAAAATTCGATATAGCCGCATCAAACTGATGTATCTGGCGAACGAAGTTTTGTATTTTTGCGGTGCTTGTCATACTTCTGGCAACCAATATGCCGCCAATTAATAAACCAATGATCACCAATACAATGGCAAGCTCAACTAGAGTGAAACCATCATTATTCAAAAAAGATTTTTTGCGATTAATCATGCAACAACTATAGGTAGCATAAAAATCTATGCAACGAGTTTGCTAAAAATTGGGTGATTTTGCGTATTATTTTTTAGCTTTTTTCTTTGTTGCTACAGCTTTGCCACCCGCCGGTTTCTTATGCAGCTCATAAGTTTCATGCAACGCACGCACCGCCAGTTCCATGTATTGCGAATCAATCAGCACAGAAATTTTAATCTCCGAAGTCGCAATCACGAGAATGTTAATTCCTTTTGACGCAAGGGTAGCAAACATTTTAGCCGCAACACCTGAATGTGAGATCATGCCGATACCAACAACAGAAATTTTAGCAACTTTAGTGTCAGAATTGATCCGTGCATAACCAACCTTCTTGGCCTTTTTCGCACCTTCCAGAACTTTCACCGCTTTCTCAGTTTCACCTTTCGGCACAGTGAATGAAACATCGGTTTTTTTGCCATCTTCCGAAATATTCTGAACGATCATATCCACGTTGATTTCAGCATCAGCCAGCGGCGCAAAGATTTTCGCGGCAATGCCTGGCACGTTTTCCACATCAATCAAAGTTATGCGCGCCTCGTTTTGGCTGTAGGCAATTCCTGTTACAACACGTCTTTCCATAATATCCTCATCTTTTACCAATATAGTTCCTGGTATATCTTCTTTTGAATCTTCAAAACTTGAAAGCACCTGCAACGGCACTTGATATTTCGCTGCCAGTTCAACCGAGCGTGAATGCAATACTTTTGCGCCGAGAGACGCCATTTCCAACATCTCCTCATAGCCAACTTTCTTCAATTTGCGCGCTTCCGGCACAATCCGTGGATCAGTTGTATAAACCCCATCAACATCAGTATAAATATCGCAACGATCAGCCTTCAAAGCCGCCGCCACCGCAACTGCTGAAGTATCAGACCCACCACGGCCCAGAGTTGAAACGCGGTTTTCGCTAGTTACACCCTGGAAACCCGGAATAACCGCAACTTCGCCTTTTTTGAACCCGGCAACAATATCTTTGGTTACAATTTCTTCAATCCGCGCTTTGCCATGCACAGAATCAGTGCGAATGTGCAGCTGCCAACCCTGATATGAGCGGGCAGGGATGCCAAGCTCGTGCAAAGCAATCGCCAGCAAACCGCTAGTCACTTGCTCACCGCTTGCTACTACAGTGTCATATTCCGCATCATTCCGAACTTTAAATTCATTTACAAAACCAACAAGTTTATTGGTTTCACCAGACATGGCAGAAACGACCACGGCAACTTTATTGCCTTTCTTGATTTCTTTCTGGACGAGTTTGGCCACATTGCGGATTCTCTCCACATTGGCCACCGACGTCCCACCGAATTTTTGTACGATAATTGGCATAGGTGAGGGGTTATAATAAAACTAAAAACTTATAGCAACTGTAATATATAGCTTTCAAAACAGATAAAGCTTGCAATAAAAGTTAATAAATGGTAATAAGCGCGCATTCCTAATTTTGCAATTCCCGCAGAATTTAAAGTGGAATAAGAACCTCCACTATATAAGCTGCACCTATGAGAGGTGCTATAGTGGTTTACACCCGTAAATAACTCAGAGTAAATGAAAACAATCGTATATGTAGATTCCGGCCGCTACTTCTTGGTGCCAGTGAACAACGCTGTTGCTAGAGCGGCTCAAACAACGCTAGAGTCAGAGAGAGTGGAATGCCAAGTGGCAACATTCCTGGGCGAGAACGATTCCGTGAAGGTTTTGCAGGAAGCCGGAATTGAAGTGCCCCCCGATGCTGCTCGCGCGTTTGACCGGAAAGCCGGAACATTTCGCTCTTTGCAGGAGCATGATTATAAGGGGAGAGATCCAAGGTTACCTAAGCAGCTAGGGGAGTCTGTAATCTCCTGGAGCAAGAAGTAACACCTAACACCCATCCTTCCCTCCCGTGAGGGCTGGATGGGGCGTGTGTTTCATGAATTTAATTTATTGATTTTCCTAAAGTGAAACTTATATAATAAGCCTTAAGGAAAGCCGCCAAATATTGCGGCGACAGATATGACAAAACTCCTCACCGAAAAAGACATAGATCCCACATTAGATCTTGAAGCCGAAATCAAACGCCTCAAAAAAGAGATGAATGCGGTGATATTGGCGCATTATTATCAGGATGATGACCTCCAGGAAATTGCCGATTTCGTCGGTGATTCGCTCGACCTTTCCCGCAAAGCCGCTGCAACTGATGCTGAAGTCATAGTTTTCTGCGGCGTTAAATTCATGGCCGAAGTTGCCAAAATCCTTTCTCCACAAAAACTGGTTTTGCTACCCGATATGGCCGCCGGCTGTAGCCTCGAAACTTCATGCCCGGCACCGGAATTCAAAAAGTTCCGCGCTGAGCATCCAGACCATATAGCGCTCACCTATATAAATTGTTCAGCCGATGTAAAAGCCGCCTCTGACATCATTGTCACCAGCAGCAATGCTGAGGCGATCATCAATCAAATTCCGGCCAACCAGCCAATCATATTCTCGCCAGATAAACATCTCGGCGCCTATCTTTCCCATAAAACCGGCCGCGAAATGTTATTATGGGATGGCACATGCCAGGTGCACGACCAATTCAGCGAAAAGGAATTGGTAAAACTCAAAACCCGCCACCCAAAAGCGAAAACCATCGCGCATCCTGAATGCCCGCAACATATTTTGCGCCATGCGGAATTCGTTGGCTCAACTTCCCAGCTCATCAAATTCGCCAAAGAAAATGCACCAAATGAATTCATCGTGCTCACTGAACCAGGAATCCTGCACCAGATGAAAAAGAACAACCCGGACAATATTTTTTATGATGTTCCGGGAACTGAAGGTAGTTGCGTCTGGTGCAACGCCTGCCCATATATGAAGCTCAATACTCTCGAAAAACTCTACCTCTGCATGGTCAACCGCAGCCCGGAAATCACGCTGCCCGAGCCCACACGTCTCAAAGCCAAGCAATCTCTTGATAAGATGCTAGAGATGTCGGTGAATGTGAATCGGTAATTAATTGCTGAATTATTATTTGGGCAATCAACCTTCAAAAATCAGCAATAACCTTATTCCGCCGGAGCGTTTTTATATTGCTCGGTTTTATCTTTCAAAGTCTGGATTAATCCATCAGTGCCTTTTTGGTTGGCAACTGAAGCAAAATCCTGGCGCTCGGTAGTAATGAGGCTGACACCTTCAGCAATGATATCGCCAACTTTGAAGCAGCCGCCAGCTTTACGCAAACGGTAAGTTACAATAATTGGTTGTTTGCCTTCGCGCTCGATTGAAGTCTCAACCGAGAAATCATCTCCGTTAGGTTTTACGCCGGTAACTGTAATGTTCTGGCCGTTATACTCCTTGAATTTGTCAACATAAGAAGCTGAAAGATATTCTGAGTAAGCTGCCATATAATCTTTTTGCTGGGCAGGAGTCAGTTGGCTATAAGTGCGGCCAAGCGCGAATTTGCCCATGAAGTTTACATCGGCAACATTCAAGAATATTGCATTCAGTTTAGTTTTTTTAGTCGCAGCATCAGCATTGCCATTCAAAACAGCAAGAACGTCGTTTTTTACACCCTCAACATAGTTTTTCGGGTCAGAGCAATCAGCTGCCATTGCAGGAGCAGCGGACAGGATGAACGCAATCACTAAAGCGAATTTCTTTATATTTTTAGTCATAAAAAGCCTTAAGGTCTGTTGTTTGAGTGTGGATAATCAGATGTTTGCGGGCTTGAATTGGTGAAGTTATTAGCAACCGCACGTGATTGACCATTTTTGATATCATTCGCACGTTTTTGCAAATATGCGCTTCTGTAAGTCGCATAAGTATCAAGAGAGGTGCGGTCGATCTGGTCAGTAACTTCAAGATAGTTTGCACGAGTATCAACCAAACGGATGCCGAGCAAGCCATATACAACATAATCATTATCAGTAACCATGCCATTGTAGAATGGATTAGATACATAATCAACGCCAAGGCCTAATGTATCGCGCAATGTCGAAGGGCCAATAATTGGGAGTTCAACATAGTCGCTATCTTTCCAGCCCCAAACGCCCAAGGTTTGGCCGAAATCTTCCTGGCGTGGTTTTAAGCCGAAATCAGATGCAACGTCAAAAGTTCCGAGCAATCCGAATGTAGAGTTCAAAATAAAGCGCCATAATGAAGTGAAAGCATTTTGCGGATCAGCTTGCAAAACTGAGTTCAAAACTGTAACTGGCTCAGTGAGGTTATAAAGTGCATTAGAAACACGCGCACGGCCCCATTGTGGAACAACATATTTATATCCACGCGCAACTGGTTTTAAGAGAACGCCGTCAATAACGTTGTTAAATTTAAAAATTGCGCGGTTTACCGGCTCTGCAGGATCCGAATTTTCATAGTTATAATCGCTATCAGCTTGCGTGATCGCATCATCAGATGTTGCATCCGAAGTTTGCGCATTAGCTGGTTGAGTTGGCGAAGAACTGTGATGCTCATTGGCGGATGCCGCGCTAAATGACGCAAAGAATACTACTAATAGTATCAAGATTTTATTTTTCATGTCCCGGATATTACCCTCAAATACTTTATATTCAATTAAAATTTTTACAGCAAAAAAAGTCAAAAAACCATTAAGTTAACCATAATCTTCCTAATAGTAATAATTCGGCAACGACTGCGAATTATCATTTTGGTCATTATAATTATATTTCTGGTTATATTGGCTGGCTGGTGTCTCAGATTGTTGTTCTGGCGGCGGAGGAGCTATGCGATTTTGCGGCTGAACCTGGCTTTTTTGAGTAGAATAAGCACCTGGCAAGACGTAAGAAGCGTCATTATCCATCGGAATTACTTTTTGCGGCGAAGAGCTTTGTTGCTGTGATTGTTGCAATTGGTGGTTATATTCTTGCATTTGC
>Ga0206927_1257_pt1 | contig 9689 bp, 6 predicted proteins | sample Alteio_BWOrgHeat_60_FD_153249 | JGI IMG/M metagenome (GOLD analysis project Ga0206927, IMG submission 153249) | Enriched cells from forest soil in Barre Woods Harvard Forest LTER site, Petersham, Massachusetts, United States -... | ecosystem: Environmental > Terrestrial > Soil > Temperate forest > O... | reverse complement strand
AAGTGCCGGTTCCCGCCCTGGCCGAAGTCGCCGGCATGAGCAAACCCGACGTCGAGTTTGCCAACTCATCCGTAACGTTACTCCCGCAGGCCCAAGCGGCACCAGCCGAGACCGAAGGCAGATTGATCATTGCAGCGCGCGTGGCGTCCATATTGCCTGAAGGAGCGGACTGGGTCGCTCACCGGCAACGCACTCTGGAAATACGCGATTTCGTCCGCTCCGCTCCCAAGCCGGAGATCAATCTGAAACCGGCCGGCGAAACCGAGCTGCCGAGCTTCACAGAACCTTTCAAGATTGCCCTCCAGCCCTACGCCGCGGAGCCCGCGTCCGCACTGGCCCAGGAACCGAGTAGCGACTTCCCGCCGCTGGTCGTGGAGTTCGTCGAATTCGCGCGTGCCGATTTCGAGCCCACCGCCTGGGGAGAAACGGTCGCGGGAGAAGTCGCGGACCAGGAACTCACGGCTGAGGAGATGGAGCAGGAAGGGATTCCCACCATGGAATCCTCCCGCATGGAGCCCGTTCGCGTGGATCCTGTGCGCTTCGAAAGCGCGCGGCCGCAGCCCTTCCAGTTTGAGCCGGTCAAGATCGATCCGGTATTCATGGAACGCACGACGGCGAAGCCGGATGCCGCGAACCAAAGTGCCACTCCGGCTGCTTCCGAAGCAGAGCCCACCGAACCAACACCCGCGGAGACAGCCTCTCGTCCGATTCCTGAAGCCGTCACACGCCCCGAACCCGTCACCCTTCACGGCATCGCTCCGTCGCGAGGCAAATCGCTTCAAGTATTCGCATCCGCCCTGGCGCGCGAGGCCGAAATCCAGTCGCCCCGTCAAAATTCGTTGCCCCTGCGACCCGTGATGGTGCTCGGCCCTGTGGATTCTTCCGCAGCTGAGACTCTGGAGAAGAGCGCTCCCGAAAAGGCCACGGCCGAGAAGCAGGACCCGCGCAATCTCAACCCGAAGCGCAAGTCCGATGTCCGAGTTCTCTCGCTCCCTACGAAGACTCCGGCCAAGGTCGAAAATCCCAAACCGGCCCTCGTCAAATCTTCGGAGCCGAAGCCTGTAGAAGCCGCGTCGGCCGAGCCGAAACCCGCTACTGCAAAAGCCGCCGAGCCCAAGCCTGTCGAATCAAAACCCGCCGAATCAAAGTCCGCAAACGAAAAACCAGCCGAGCCCCAGAAACCGCCCAGCAAGAAGGACGATGTCCGCAAACCCGCGGCGCTCGCCCCCGAACTCGCCCCAGTCGCCGAGGCCCCACATCATCCTGCTCCGATCAATCCCGCTCCTCCCATCCCCGACCTCTTAGGCCTGCCGACCCTTTCGCTGGAAAATCCGAGCTTCTGGAGCCGCATCCCCACTGCCGTACGCCTTGGTATCATCGCCGCCGTGATCGCGGCAGGGGGCGCGGGTGTTTTCCTCACCTCTCGCGGCTCCGGAGCGATGCCCGGCAAAACCACTCAGGAAGTGGTGGTGGAAGACGGCCCGCCGCTCGCGACTACCGCCGGCTGGATTCAAGATTGGTTCACCGATCCCAAGGGATCCAAGGTCGCCCGACACGTCGACGTCCTGCGGGGTTCGCTCGCGATGCACGATTATCGCGTGGAACTCGAAGGCCAAATCGACCGAGGCGCCATCGGCTGGGTCTTCCGCGCCAACAATAAAAACTTCTATGCCGAGAAAATCGCGCTCGTAACCCCTGGCCTGGACCCCGCGATTGCCCTGGTTCACATCGCTGTGGTTGACGGCCAGGAAGTGGTCCGCGAGGAGCATCCGCTAAAGCTCAAAGTTCACGTCGACACTCAATATAAGATTCGTCTCGATGTGGTGGGCCACCGCTTCACCACTTGGGTTCAGGATCAGCAAGTGGATGAGTGGAATGACGCCCGCATTGATGCCGGTGGCGTCGGCCTCTACTACGACGCCGGAGACAGCGCCCATCTGAAGGGCAGCCTCAACGTCGTTCCGCTGAAGATCAAATAGGAGATCGCACCCCAGATGCCGGATAGCCCTTCGCAAAACGTATTCTTCATCGACGACGATCTTGTCGAACGCTTGATGCGTGGCGACACGCCCGCGGTTCCGTCTAAAACCGAAGCCAATAAGCCCGAACCCGCCAAGCCACGCCGTCAAGCTCAAGTCTCCGCGCTCGCGAAAGCCGTTCAGTTGGCCACCGCCGGCAATCTCGATCAAGCCATTCAAGAACTCGAAGGTGCTGCCTCTCGCGGCGAGAATCCCGTCGAAGTCTACAACGGCCTCGGCCACCTGCGTTTTGAGCAGCAGAAGTTCGATGCCGCTACCGAATGCTATGCGAGAGTAACCGCCGCCGACCCCAACAATCTCGCCGCGCATTACAATCTCGGCCTCGCTCTCGAGCGCCAAGGCAAGTTTGACGACGCCGCAAAGTCTTTCGAGACCGCAGCGAATCTCGATCCTAAGCGTTGGCAAGCGCATGCCGGACGCGGCTTGTGCCTGCTACATCTAGGAAATCCGGAAGCCGCGCTCGCCTGCTTCGATGCCGCGCTTCAAGACAACCCAAACCAGGATCGCCCGCTCTTCGGCAAGGCCGTCGCGCTGCATCAACTCGGCCGCATGGACGAAGCCGCGGAGTTGTACCGCAAGCTGCTCCCCTCGCAATCCAATTCTCCGGAGCTCCTCTCCAACATGATCGCGATCGCCGTCACCAAGAAGGAAGACAATCGCATCAAAGAGCTTTCCGACCGCCTGTTGAAGCTGCGCCCGCAATCGCGTCAGGCCCTCGAAGGCTTGGCCGGAGTCGCGCTTCAACGTGGCGATTACACCGCCGCCGTCCAACACTGTTCGCTCCTCGTGAAAGCCGTCCCCGATTCCTACGAAGGCTGGTTCAACCTCGGCGTGGCGTATCAGAAGACCGGCCGCCTGGAGCAGGCCGCCAATGCGTATCGCGAAGCGGCTCGCCTCCGTCCCGACCTCCGTGAAGCCAACGCAAATCTGGGTGCAGCCCTGCAAGAGCGCGGCGACCTCCCCGGAGCTCGTCGAGCTTACGAAGCCGCTCTCACTGTCTCGCCGGATCTGCCCGGAGCACTGTGGAACCTTGCGCTCCTCTCCGAACGTGAAGGCAATGCCGAAGAAGCCGAGCGCACTTTCGAGAAACTGGTCGCCGCCAAACCCGATTGGGAAGACGCGGCGTTTCGCCTCGGCTTTCTGCAACTCCAGCGAGGCGAGTTCGCCAGCGCCGTCGATAGCTTCGAGATCTGTCTCAAGAAGCGTAAGGATTGGATGGAAGCGCTGCTTAACCTCGGCCTCGCCTGCTGGAAGTTCGAGGATCTCGACACCGCCTCCGACACCTTCAATCGCGTGCTCAACATGCAGCCGCAAAATCAGGATGCCATGCGAGCCCTGACCGCCATCGCCATCGAACGCAAGAACCCGCAACTCGCTCTGGAGCTGCACAAGAAAGCGATCGCCCTAGGCCAGAAGTCGCCCGAGCTTTCCTATAACCTCGGCCTGCTTCTGCAATCCACCGGGGATCCCGCCGCCGCCGCCGACTGCTACCGCGACGCCGTAGAAAAGCGTCCCGACTTCGCGCAAGCTCTCCTGAACCTGGGCCACGCCCTCCGAGCCACAGGTAAAGAAGAAGAAGCCCGCCAAGCCTGGAGCCAAGCTGTCACCGCCGACCCGGAGCTCGCCGCGAAGTACTTCCACTAGAACTCAATTTCCGTCTGGATCTTTTTCCGCATGATCGACCACGACAATTCGGAACGGGATCTTTCGCGGCTCTAACTTAAGTCCCAACTGTTCCTGCAAAGCGGTGAAGATGGTCGCCTCGTCGGGAGCCAAGTTCAGACTGAAGTCATAGGAGCCTTTGATTCCCGTCATATCCACAACCGGCCGGTCCAACTTGAACACCGGGCCGGAGAGCCGGTCGGCAAGTCCAGCGAGGGAAAACGCCCGAAAGGTCACATGATCCTTACCGAAGACGAACGCTTCGTCGTTACCCCTACTTTTAACGGATAACTTCGGACCTGTCTTCGGGACGATCAACGCATACGAATCCAGCTGTCGCGTCTCCGCATGCGTCTTCAGGTGGAAGCGCTCGCCGAGCAGCGTCCGCAGCATCTCCCGAACGCGATCCCGCGACGATTCCGCCGGGAACGTCGCCGAGAGATCGAACTTCGCCGTCTCCAGCCAGCTCGGCCCCGACAACTCGTAATCTCTCCCCGTGGGAATTGCGTACGCAAAAGCGATCAGCTCTCTGAGCGAGACATTATTGGCCGTGACTCTTCCGCCCGAACGGCTGAGCGAACTCTCCGTGGTCGCGCTCAAGCTGCGCCGCACAGACGCCACTTCGAACGATTGCCCGAACATGACGCCTGACGCCGCGAGCATCCATGCAACTCGCGCGATGTTTCGAATACGCAGGCCCGCTCCTCGCATAAATGACGAGCGCAATCGCTGCGGCGTTTAGACGGCTGCGAATACCGATCAATTCTCCGTCGGGATCTTATCGACGTGGTCGATCACCAGCACATCCAAGGGAGCTTTCGCCCTCTCCAGCTTCAGCCCCAGTTGTTTTTCGAGAGCGCTGAAGAGATCTGGACCCGACACCGCCGGACCGTCCACCGGCGGCGGCGGAAGCGCTCCCCCCGCACCCGCATCCCCTGCATATTGCAGATGGAAACTGTATTTCCCCGTCAGTCCCGTCTTGTCCACCACGTGTCCAGCCATCCCGTAACCCGCCGAAGGACCGAAGGACACGCTCAAAGCGAAGGAGAAGTAGGGAATCAGTTCCGCCAGCGTACAGGCCTTGCACGTCATGTAATTCAAACCGTCTTTGCCGCGGATTGCAAAAATGCTGGACGCGCCCTTAGGAACAATGGGGAAGCCATTCGAGTCCAGATCCACATGAAAGAAGTCCCCCGATTTCCGCGGGGCCGCATTGGCGACCGGCGCCGGCGCCTCAGATGCCGGCTCCCCTTCCTTCAACTTCGACCCGCTCCTCGCGACCGTTAATTCGTATACCGGAAGATCCCTCATCGCATGGTGGAGCGTGATCTCGAATCGCTCCAGCAGCAGATTCTGGAGCATCACGTTGGCCTGCTCCTTAGTAGTTCCCGGCGCGATCTTCGCGGTGACGTCAAATCGGTCCGAGTCCAGCCACTCCGGCCCCAAGATCTGGTCCGGCCGGACTCCGAACGCTTTGAACAGAAGCACTCGCAGCGGCATTCGCGAAATCGTGAGGCGCTCCGGGTCCTCCGTCCCTGGACCTCCCTTCTCGGAGGTCACACGGCTTAAAGCGTCAGCCATGATGGCGGAGGCCTCGTCCGTTCCGCCGGCGCGCGGGGGCGGCCCCGAGGCCCTCACCGATGCCACTTCAAACTCCAGCTTCACCGGCCCTTGGCCGCGAAAAACGCTCGGCATTAGGAACAATAGCGTTGTCAGAACGCTCCCAGCGAGCCGCATGCATTTATCCTCCGATGCCCGAAAGAATATCACGCCGAAAAGGCGATAGCATTACTGGATATGAGGTCCGCAATCTGCCTCGCACTTATCTGCTCCAGCATCGCGGTCGCCCAAGAGAAACCGGCGAAGCCGACCTTCGAAGTCGCGATCATCAGACCTTCCGATCCCAATCCCTCAAACACAGTATTAGTCGGTATGTCCGCCGACCCGTCCATCGTGAGGTACCGCAACCTCACCTTGCGGGACGCCATCCGCGGAGCCTACAAAGTGAGAGACTTCCAGATCGTCGCGCCGGACTGGCTGTCTACCGCTCGTTTTGAGATCGACGCCAAGCTACCCGCCGGAGCTAATACGGATCAAATTCCCGAGATGTTTCAGTCCCTATTGGAAGAAAGATTCGGCCTCACCTGGCGTCACGAATCGAAGGAAATGCAGGTTTACGCTCTACTCCCCGGCAAAGACGGACCGAAATTGAAAGAAGCCGAAAAGCAAAAAGACGACCAGCCCCTAGCCATGGGAACCGATGGAAAGCCGCGTCCGATGGTCATGTTCGGAGGCTCATCGTTAGCCGTCACGATCACCGCGCCCTCCGCCAGCCTGTTGACGTTCGTCGGCGTCGCCTCCCGCTTCACCAGCCGGCCCCTCGTCGATGAAACCGGCGTCGAAGGCCAGTACGACTTCAAGCTCACCTTTACTCCGGAAGTCAGCACCGGCCTGATGCAAGCGCCTCTCGACAACCCCGACGCCGCGAACGACCCGACGCCTCCGCTGTCCGACGCCCTAAAACAATTTGGCCTGCGCATCGAACCTCGCAAAGGACCCGTCGAGATGTTCGTCGTCACACATATCGAGAAAACGCCTGTCGAAAATTGACCGCGTCAATTCCAGTGTTTGGTTTGAGGCCAGTACTCTTGCAGATTCACCTTCAACCCGCGGCAATGATAAATGGGCAGCCACTCGTCGGGCCTGGAGAGCGGATGCTTCGCATTGCCGATGATCGAATAGCTGGCGCACTTGGTCTGCATGTCTCGCTCATCGGCGTCTCCTAAGACGATGAGGCTTTCACCCGTATATTCGCGCGGACCCCATAGCCAATAATTCTGGTGATCTCCAATCGCCTTCGGAAGACCGTACTGAGGCCCGAAGTGATCGATCGCTCCGGCATCCCCGAAATTGCTCCCGAAAATCGCAGTCTTGCGCTGCTCCTCCGGAGAAAGCGTGGAGTAATACACGCCGACGGTTTGCGCGATTTCCGGCCAGCCGAACATGTCGGCATAGAGCTGCGGCAGCATCCCCTGCCGTTGATTCTCGAACTTCTGTTGCTGGATTCCCATCCTTCGCTCGTAGGAAAGAAACGCCGGGACGCTCAGAATCGGGAAGCTCACCGGAGCATAGATCCCGCCCACAGCAAGAATCGCGATCGCGAGCACCGGCCGCACCCACGTCCATTGCCGGCGCTCCGTCGCGCTCTCCATCCACACGGCCCCGGCGGCGAAGATCATCGGATACACTGGCGCGACGTAATACATTTTGCCGTGGAGCACAATCATCTCCGCCAGAAAAACGAGATACGCCCACCCGAGCGCCCGAAATCGGCTGCCGTTCTTAGAAAAGAAAAACAGGAGCGCGAACACGATCAACACTGCCGGCACGTATCCCAGCATCTCCGCTTGCGCCTGGAGATACGACAGCAGCGGCAGTGGGATATCGCGCCCGCTTCGGCGAACATTCCCCATCAATTCGAGAAAAGGAAACCTGTTCCTCCATTCCCACAGCAAGTTGGGCAGCTCGATCGCACACGTGAGTCCTGTGCCGATCCAAAACCATCGATGCCGCAGGCTCCGGCGAAGCGGCGTGAGAAGGATGCCCGCAGCCAATCCCGAGAGCCAGAAAACGATTCCGTACTTGTTCAGAATCGTGAGGCCCGCCAGCGTGCCCGCCGGAATCCAGAGCCGTTCGTTGCCCGTCTTCACGATCCGCACCACCAACATCGCCAGCGCCGTCCACAGCAGCGGGTCGAACGCATTCATCGTGAACAAGTGCGAGAACGCCAGCGCGACCGGAGCCATCAGCGCCGCCAGCGAGGCCACCAACATAGACCATCGCCGTCCTCCCAGTTCGCGCGCCAGCAGCCCCGCCAGAAGAACCGTCGCCGCTCCCGACAACGCCGGTAGCAGGCGAACGGCCCAGATCGACGTGCCAATCGTATGCTCCAGCGTCCACGCAATCCACCCGATGAGCGGCGGCTGATCGACATAGCCCCAAGCGGGATGCTCCCCGCAGGCAAGATAATAAAGCTCATCGCGAAAGTATCCATAGTGCGAACCCGCGATGCAATACAGCACAACCCTGACCATCGCCAGAGAAACGACGATGGCGGTCCCCCGGTCCCGCGCGGATGCTCCTGAGCCCATGAGCGACACTACGAGATTCTATACACACGAGTTCCCCTGCGTGCTATTCTGAAACCTCCTCACGGAGGTGTAACATGCAAGACCAAATCCACACCAATCAGTCCTTTTACGCGCAGTAGTAAGCGTCGCAAAGGATTCCCTTCAGAAACGCAAGTGAAACGCGGCGATCGTGTCGTTCACGGCGATAAAGACCTGTCCGAGAAGCTGGGCCGCAAAGATCTGTGCCCCTGCGGATCCGGACGCAGGTTTCAAGAACTGTTGCCTGAGTTCCGGACACTTCGACGGTGACCGCCGCAATCATTTCTTTCAGGGAATGAAATGCAAAAAGGGCAGGCGATTCTACTCGCCTGCCCCCTTTTCACAAAAAACGAAACCTACCCGCGCGCCCGAACCGCCGCCGGTGCCGGAGCCGGCAGAGGAGCCGCCGCAGGAGCCACCGCGGGAGCCTCGCCGCCCTTCGTCATCCCGAGCAACTTGCGCAGCTCGACATCGATCTTATTGCGCATGTCCGTATTCTCTTTCAGGAATTGCTTCGCGTTCTCGCGGCCCTGCCCGATGCGCTCGCCCTTGTAGCTGTACCACGCGCCGCTCTTCTCCACGATATTCTGCGCGACGCCCAGATCCACCAGATCGCCTTCCTTCGAAATACCCTCGCCGTAAATAATGTCGAACTCCGCCTCGCGGAACGGCGGAGCCATCTTATTCTTCACGATCTTGATCTTGGTGCGATTTCCCGTCACCATCTCGCCATCTTTGATGGACGCGATGCGGCGAATATCCGCCCGCACGCTCGAGTAAAACTTCAGCGCGCGACCACCCGTCGTCGTCTCCGGACTCCCGAACATCACGCCAATCTTCTCGCGAATCTGGTTGATGAAAATCAAACACGTATTCGACTTGGACACGATGCCCGTCAGCTTGCGCATCGCCTGGGACATCAGCCGCGCATGCACGCCCATGAAGCTATCGCCCATCTCGCCGTCGAGCTCGGCCTTGGGAACCAGCGCCGCCACCGAGTCCACCACCAGCACATCGATCGACCCCGAAGTGATCAGAGCATTCGTAATTTCGAGCGCCTGCTCGCCGTAATCGGGCTGCGAGACCAGCAGATTGTCGACGTCCACTCCGAGCTTCTTCGCGTACACCGGATCGAGCGCGTGCTCGACGTCGATGTAGGCAGCCATCCCGCCCACCTTCTGCGCCTCCGCTACCACTTGCAGCGCAACCGTAGTTTTACCGGACGACTCAGGTCCGAAAATCTCCGTAATTCGTCCACGCGGGAATCCGCCGATGCCGAGTGCGAGATCCACCGAGATCGATCCCGAGGAGATCGCCGGCACGGCCACCACAGCCTGCGCGCCCAGCCGGATGACCGACCCTTTTCCAAACTGCTTCTCGATCTGCCCTAGGGTTGCGCCCAGGGCGCGTGCGCGTTCTTTTTCGTCCATGGAGTGTCCTTCTTTGGGGGAAGCTCAATTATAGCGCGAGGCAGAATTTGCAAGCGTCCATCCGCATGCCGCCGCGAGTATCTGTAGCGACGCGCACCAGCGTCGCGAAGGCGGGCCTTTTCGTCTGCGCCCTCCGCCAGTAACCTCTCGTCGGACGGACAGCCCACCACCGAAATGGTGGGGCAGGCGCTATCGCCTGCCTCGATACGGCATTGACATACTCGATGACCAGCCTGGCTCACCGTGATGGCGAGTCAGAATCTGAGAAGGCCTGATCGAACTTCGTGATCGCCTCCTCAACAGTTGCTGACCAACCTTCAGCACGTTCTTCGGGTGCCTGTTCGATGAAAAGTTCGAGGAACAAGTGTTCTAACGAGGTCAAACGCTTG
>Ga0206927_1239_pt2 | contig 9720 bp, 10 predicted proteins | sample Alteio_BWOrgHeat_60_FD_153249 | JGI IMG/M metagenome (GOLD analysis project Ga0206927, IMG submission 153249) | Enriched cells from forest soil in Barre Woods Harvard Forest LTER site, Petersham, Massachusetts, United States -... | ecosystem: Environmental > Terrestrial > Soil > Temperate forest > O... | reverse complement strand
TTAATCAATAAGCCTCAAAACTACATAATTTTCTCTTCAGCATACACCTACTCCTTAATATAGCTTATATTACCTGTAGTTTTTTAAATATTAGCCTTCAATTCCTGAATTTGATGATGATTTATCTGAAAATAAGCCCTTAAATGGAAAATGAGAAAAAAACATGCCCTCTGCGGACGCCGTATTTGCATTTAAAATCTTTTTGAATGATAAAGTGTCAGAATTAATTTATCGCGCAATTAAAGGCATTTAAAACAACAAAAGATAAAATCATACCTGTAAACGGTATCTTTTTAATGATAAATCTATAAAAAACAATCTGAGATGAGTAAAATTGTGTAGGTATTGCAATAATGCCACAAGGAAATAAGGTTATACCACGAGGAAATAAGGTTATGCCACGAGGAAATAAGGTTATGCCACAAGGAAATAAGGTTATACCACGAGGAAATAAGGTTATACCACGAGGAAATAAGGTTATGCCACGAGGAAATAAGGTTATACCACAAGGAAATAAGGTTATACCACGAGGAAATAAGGTTATGCATCAAGGAAATAAGGTTATCCTACAAGTTATTTTTTTAATGATAAAAAGACTTCCTATTTATGATATATGAATCATTAAATCCTAAATCCCTATCTTTGCCTGATGATTACCAAACGACTATTTATATTCCTTTTCCTTCTTTTTATGGCTATTATTGCCAATGGACAGAACTTTACTAAAGTTTCAAACTTTAGTAAAGTTATAAAAGATACTAATGACTATATATTAAAGGAGGTGGACAGCGTTTATTATTATACCTATGGAAATGAGCCAAAGAATGATTTTGCTTTGGATACCATAAAGATTCATAAAGAAAATGGAGTTTTGAAATTGCCTTTGATAAATGGGAAACTGATTACGTTTATTGATTCTTTAAAACCAATTGATGATTTACACATGTGTTGGTATGATTATAACGGAGAAAACGGGAAGTTAAATTATTATCTTGTCTCAGGACATTTCTATGAATGGGATTTTACTTATCTGATAAATAAAAGGAATGGCAAAATTGATACCTTGGAAACTACACCGATATTTTCTCCCTCCGATTTATTTTATGGCTATGCATATTCTAATGAACTGACATGGAATAATAATGTGACTTTTAAAAATTTAAAGACCAATAAAACGAATAAAATTATTCTTGAAAATGAACTACCACAAGAATTTAAATGGATTGATGATTATCATTTTTTATTCTATACAATTCTTTATGATAAGAAAACTGAAAGTTTCAGTGTTTTAAAATATTATCTTGTTGGGATAAAGAAATAGATGAAAAGGCTTCGATATTTGTTGTTGATTCCTTTGATTTTTATGGTTTCTATTGCTGATGGACAGGAGTTTAAAGTTATAAAAGAAACCAATGATTATATATTGAAGGAGTTGGATAGTGGGTATTATAGCACTCATGGGATTAGGGCAAAGAATGGCTTTGTTCGTGACAAGAAAAAGACTTATAAAGAAAATGGCATTCTAAGATTGCCTTTGAATAATGGAAAATTTTTAGAATACAGAGATTCTATATTAGTTAGCACTAATTATCCAAAAGGTATTTGTGGCTTAGAAATGGTTGATAAGCAACATGGTTTTTATATTGTAGATAAGTGGTATGGAAATAATGATGGATATAGGGTTTTGATTAACATGGATAATGGAAAAACAGAGCTTATTAATTATACGCCATCTTTGTCTGTTGATTCAAATAGATACGGTTATATTTTCAGGACTATAAAATCAAAAAAATGGTTTGTTAAATCAATAAATTTAAAGACAAACAAATCCATCACTATACCTTTAGGAAAAGATTTGAGATGTGATATGGGATATTTTAACAATTTAAAATGGATTGACGAGAAAACATTTATTTATAATACCGCATATTTTGATGAAAAGAAAAAAAAGGATTCTCCTTTCAAATATTATCTAGTCGAGATAAAGCACTAAATTAAACAAGATCTCAAAAAGCCCTTCCAATACCGAATATCCATCTGAACTGAAAATTATTTGCATCATAAAAAGGAGCAGGATTTAAGAATAGCAATCATTTGCTACAAAGAAATAATTCTTAATGAAATTATGAGTATCTTTGCATTCTAAATAAATAAAGATGAAAGCTATTGAAACTACAGGAAGGGTTGAAAAATCAGGATATTTAAAACTTGATAAACCTATTGAAGCTATAAAGAAAAATCAAAAGGTTAAAGTGATTATTTTATTTGATGAATCGGATAATATAACTGATAAAGAGTGGTTATCATCATTATCAAACAATCCTTCTTTTGATTTTTTGAAGGATGAAAGTGAGAATATTTACACGGCAAAGGATGGTAAACCAATAAAGAAATGAAATACAAAATAGTTCTTGTTCCTTTTCCATTCGATGATTTCTCAGGAACTAAAGTAAGACCTGCACTGTGTTTGACTGAAAAGACAGGAAAGCATAATCATATAGTAATAGCCTTTATAACCAGTAAAACTCCTCATGATAAAGCTTCATCTGATGTAGTTTTAGAAAAAAGTAATGAATCAGGACTTAAAATTGATTCTGTTTTGAGGCTTCACAGATTAACAACAATTCCATTTGATCTGATTAAAAGACAACTTGGAACAATTACAATAGAAAAAAAAGCAGAAATAAAAACTAAATTAATTCGTCTTTTTGAACTACAATCAAAATAGATGATTAATCAACTTAAAAACTTCTTCCAATCCCGAATATCCATCTGAACTGAAAATTATTTGCATCATAAAAAGGAGCAGGATTTAAGAACAAAGGAAAATCAAAACGAATAGTCAAAGGTTTTGCTTTAGTAAAAGGACCCCAGTTCTTAATTGTAAAGGCAGTACCGAAACCTGCATCCATCCTTACATTACTTAGCATCAGACTTTGATTGGGTTGATTATAATTGATGGTTCCGGCATCGCCAAAAAGATAAATATCAAGTTTAAAGAAATCTTTAAAAGCAGCTAATTTTATGGGAGATAACTGATCAATATCGAGTTCAGCGTTTATTGCAGCTCCTGAGTTCCCTCTATAAGTATTAAATACGATTCCATCTTTATTTTGATAAGGAAGAAGATACCCTGCAAAGCCTCTTAAATCCAATCCTCCGCCATCCTGAAAATGATTTGTTTCAACTCCATAAGCACCAGCATATTTTGCATCAACAAAACCAATGGCACGGGTATATTTATTGTCCATCATCTCTTCCTCATTAGCACCTGCGGCATATAAAGAAGATTCAAGAGGCACGGTACCACTGCCATACTGAAGAAATACACGAGTATGCAATGTCATGTTCCAAAATTCTTTGCGGTTAATTTCTGAAAGATTAATGGTAGAGTATTTATCATCACCCCACAAAGCAGATGATTTTAAATTGAGATGAATACTTCCGTTTCCATGATTTAATGTGTATTGATGATCCAAACCAATATTTAAAGTAGTGTTGAATTTATTATACGTCCATTCTTGTGGATATAAAAGATATTCATTTCCTATCGAAGAATCACGATACATGGTTTGAAAACGGATTGTTAACGTGTTCTGCAATGAAACATCTTTCTCTTCAATACCTATTCCATAGCGACTTAATCCATCATTGAAACAGGCATCAAGATTAAGAAAACTTCGTTGACCAACTTTTGTAAGAGGAGTTTTATATGCAAAGACGTAAGAATAAATATCATACTTGTCTTTTATAGTATTTCCAACTGTATTTGTCCATGCCGTAAGGTGAAACTGGTTGTATTGATGAAGATAATCACCTTCGAAATGCAAACCAAGTTTTAGCCCGTCAACAGCATTATACCATTCATCAGGACGCCAGACTATTTCATAATTATTTTTATCTGCAGGATAAATAATTCCTAAATCAGGCTTAAAAGTTGAATGAAAATGATAAGAGTTATTAAGATAATCTATATCACCCAAACGATTGCTTGGATCAATCATTGCATCAGCGATTCCATTAGGAATAGTGACCTTTGCATCATAGGTTGGCTTGAGCTTATCCCAACCAATCCACCGTGGAAGCACTGTTGCATCGGTTTGTTTTTCATACCATGTATTGGGAATATAATACTCATGCTTTGTTCCATTTTTTGATGTTACTTCTAAGTCAATTGGCATTTGAATACCACCATTTCTTTTTAGGGTAATTATATATTCATCCTTACCTTCACCATCTTTTATACTCTTGATTTTATAATCACAATACTTACTCGTTTCCAGCCATTCATCAAAGAACCAATTCAAATCAATATGAGTATATTGAATGATTGAATTTCTAAAATCAAGCAAGTAAGGATGACATAATTTCCATTGATTAAAATAATAACTCATCGCAAGCCGGAAGAGCGAATCGCCCAAAACATACTGCAGATTAAAAAGCATTGTTGCAGTTTTTGTATAGACAATATTATAGCCGCCATCAAATTTTGTGGGGTCATTAAAATAATCAGAATGAGTATTCAAAGTACTTTTATCGCCTGTGATAACATCCTGAATAAAATCATCATAAATCTCACTATTCCTAACCTGTTGTCTTGGATTAATCAATCTATTTAACCATGAAGAAGTATCACGAACCACTTCCTTTCCATCAATATGTTCATTAGCCCAGACTTCTATGAACTGCGTGAAGCCTTCATCTAAAGGAGCACTGTAAGTTTCATTGCTTCCAACCATTCCAAAGAACCAATTATGTCCAACTTCATGAGTCAATAAGGTTCTGTATTCAGGGTCAGCCTCTCCATCCAATGTCAGCATCGGATATTCCATTCCATCCCTAGCATCAGCAACAACCATCTTGGGATACAGATACATTCCAAAATCTGTTGAATAAGTTTTAATGATTTTTGCAGTGTATTCAGCAGCATTCTGCCATTTGGAAGCGTGCATTTCTTCAGCCATAGCAATACATTTTATTCCATTCCACTCTGCTTCTCCTATTCTATAAGTAGGATCAGCAGTCAAAGCAAAATCATGAACATTCTCTGCATGATATTTCCATGTTTTTGTTGTATTGTTACGAGGAATAATTATTGAAGGCGCTTCATCAAATGGTTTGTTTTTAAAGTTACCGATGTCTAATTTCTTTCTTAATTCATCCGGCAATACTTCATTCTGATTTAATAAAGTCCCCGTTGCTTCAACAATATAATCATTAGGAAAAGTTATCTCTGCATCAAAAGTTCCGAAGTCCCCATAAAACTCATGACCAAGATGTTGATTAGTATCCCATCCAAACTTTCTGTCATAAACTGCAATACGCGGATACCAGTGAACCAAATCATAATGTTTAAATCCATCAGGATAAAAGAGTTTCATTCGAGTAGCATCATTAATTTTATCGAAATAAGTTTTGAAAGAAATCTTAAATGAAACGGAACCTCCAGGAACTAAAGGCTTTGTAAGAAAAACTTTTAAAATAGTATAATCCAATTGAGTCTTCAATTCAACACCATCATCAGACGTAATAGATGAAACTTTTGTCCCTAATCCATGCTTTTGATAATGCCCATATTCTTGCGGATCATGGTGATTCTTTTTAAGATTATCCCAATAAGAACCAGGCTGAAATGCATTTTGATAAAGATGAAAATATACATAATTCAATGTGTCCGGAGAATTATTCCAGTAGGTTAATTCCTCTCTTCCATCAACAATATCGCTGCTATCATTCAGCGATGCTTTAAGGTTGCAATAAATATCTTGTTGCCAATAAGCTTCAGTTGGTTTTCTATTCTTCCAATAGTTAGGATTAGAAGGACTTCGGTAGTTGTTCGGAGGAAAATTATCCTGAGCATTATCATGTAGAGAGATAAATACCAGCAACGAAACAAGAATGAATCTCAAGACTTTTTCTTTGGCTTTTTAGCAACCTTACTTTTTCCTTTTTCAGAGGACAATAATGGATTTATTTTTTTCTTTTGAATATCTTCTAAACGATTTAATAACTCTTCCATTAAACTATTGCAATCTTTTGAGTTAGGAATTCCATTTATTATTTCAGATTCTGTTTGAACATATTTTCCTTTACCCAAATCATTTCTATGGTTTTCAATCATTTCAAGAACCGTTGATGATATTACTTCTAAATGACATTGAAGACCAACAACTCTGTCCTTATATATAAAGCCCTGATTGGCACATCCCGTAGATTTAGCAATATTGACTGCATTATAAGGAATGTCAAACGTTTCCGCATGCCATTGAAATGCATTAAATTCAATTGGGAAAGATTTAAATAAATCAGTTTCCTTTCCTTTATTTGTCAATTGAACAGGCAACCATCCTATCTCTTTTAAACGATTTACGGAAACTTTAGCTCCTAATACTTTAGCAATAAGTTGTGAACCAAAACAAATTCCCATAACAATTTTTCCCTCCTTTATTGCCCTATCTATCAATTCCATTTCATTTCTAATCCATGGATATTCGTTCTCAGCGTTTACACTCATAGGTCCACCAAGTATAATCAACCAATCGAAATCCTTAGTTGCAGGTAATTTTGCTCTTTCCGGAACAAGGGTTGTTGTGAATTGATGTCCACCCATCTCAGCCCAATACTGAATGATTCCGGATGTTTCATAAGATACATGTTGAAGGCAATGAATCCTGATTGATTCCATAAAAAAATTAATTAAAGTTTATTCTAATTTCTGAGTTCACAAATTTAGTTAAAACTTGTGGATAAACTATTTTTAATCAAATTTTAAATTGGAATTACATTATTTCTACTTATTCTTGAAATACTCACGGGCATTTTGCAATTCCTGTTGATAGCTTGAACTGGAAAGCTCTACTTCATTTCTAAAATAAAATATTCCACCCCAATCATATACTATCTTCAGATAAGAATCCTGTTGACCTCCTTTTTTAACCACATCCCTGTATATCACCATTCCTTTTTGATCATATTTTTCTTCTGTAATGCCTTCAGGATAAACTTTATCAACAAATTTAGGTAAATTACTCGAAGGAGCAGGCTTTTTGTCATTAGTAGTCGTTGTAGTTTTTATATCAGGCTTTTTAACTTGCGTCGTCGTTGTGGTAGTCTGTTTATTCTGAACAACAGAAGCTGTGTCGGGCTTCTTTACCTTCATTGCCGAATCAAGTTTTGCCTGTTCTATTTGTTGTTGTTTTAATTTTTGTACATTAGACAAAGAGTCTTCTTTTGCAAATTCCTTGTTGAACTGTACCTGCACTTTTACTTTAGCTAACGAATCATTTTTTACTTTTGCTATTGAGTCCTGAGTATATTTTATCGCTGCCAGAGAGTCAGAAAGTTTTTTTGCGGCAATGATAGAATCAATTTTCATCCTGTTATCTTCTTCAATTCTCTGTTTGATTGTTTCTTGTAAAAGCTTCATTTCAGCTTGCAGTTCCCTGTTATATTCCTCGTCAGCATCAAAATCATTGAACTTTTCATTATATATTATCCTTGCAGCAGGTTTTTTAAACGCATCATAGTTTTGTGAACCTGAAAAATTTTCCAATAGGTTTACATTGAATTTATACTGATATTCATAAGGCAACTGTGATGAATCAGGAACAAATGTAGAAATGGTAAGAACTTTTGTAATCATTCCATCTTTCGAAACATTCAGATAATACAACTGATTCAGTTCTAATCTGATATCAAACTTCCCGGATGCATTTGTAATTAATTCCTGAAGTTTATTTGTATCCCTGAACAGAACAATTTTTACATTACCGCAATTCTTTTCATCACATTTGATATTCCCAAATATTTCAAGATACCCGGGCTTAAGAGTTTTATTCTTTTGCGCTATCACATTAATAGATGATAAGCAAAGCAGCAAAAAAATAATCCCGATTATTTGCGTTCTTGTTAATCCAATAGAAAAATGGTTATTCATTAAGCAAAGTTAAGACAAATACCTGACCAAAGCATCCTGGATCGTAGTTTAATTTATGAAAGGGTAAAAGTAAGTTATTGGTTTTATAATAAAAATCATTACAAAAATACTTTATCAACGATTTTATTAACATTTTCTAAAGCTCCGAAATCCATATGTTTAAGCTTATCTTTAAAATAAAACAATAAGTTCTCTGTAGGCATATTTCCTACAAGTTCATCCTCAGTCATGGGGCAACCTCCATAACCTTTAATAGCCCCATCAAATCTTTTGCAACCATTATCAGAGGCTGCTTTAATCTTTTCCTCCCAGTTATTAGGATGTGCATGAAGATGTGCACCAAATTCTATTTCAGGGAAAGCTGGGATTAAATTACTAAATAGATAGGAAATACTTTCAGGGTTTGCAACTCCAACAGTATCGGAAAGTGAGATAATCTTAATGCCAAGTTCTGTTGTTTTATTTACCCAATTAATAACCAACTCAGAGTTCCATTCATCATTATAAGGGTTTCCAAAGCCCATTGAAATGTAAATAACCAATTCTTTATTATTCTGTATGCAAAGATTTTGAATTTCTTCAACATTTATTAATGATTGTTCGATAGTTGAGTTTGTATTCCGCATCTGAAATGTTTCGGAAATAGAGAAAGGAAACCCAAGGTAACTTATCTTTTCATACTTCACAGCCTCCTCAGCTCCTCGAACATTTGCAATGATAGCAAGCAACTTTGATTTGCTTTGAGATAAATCCAATCCATCCAGTACCTCTTTAGTATCCTGCAATTGAGGGATAGATTTAGCAGAAACAAAGCTTCCGAAGTCAATGGTATCAAACCCCACTTTCAATAAAGCATTAATATATTCCGTCTTTAATTCAGTCGGAATGAAATGTTTAATTCCTTGCATAGCATCACGAGGGCATTCGATTATCTTTATCATATTTATCTAAACGATAGAAAGCAACTTTTTATTTATTCTCTTTATCAAACCCGGTCCTTCGTAAATAAACCCAGTATATATTTGAATCAAATCAGCACCTGCAATTAATTTCTCCATTGCATCCTCCGGAGAATGAATTCCTCCGACACCAATTATTGGAAACGCTTTATTCGATTTCGTAGATAAGTATCTTATTACTTCTGTCGAACGATTAGTAAGGGGTTTGCCGCTCAATCCTCCCGCACCCATTCTCTCCACCGCTTCTTTAGAAGTCTTTAATCCTTCTCTCGAAATGGTTGTATTAGTAGCAACCACACCATCTATTTTTGTTTGTAAAACAATTTCAATAATATCATCCAATTGTTCGTTGATCAGGTCTGGTGCTATCTTCAGTAGAATTGGTTTCGGATGAGTCTTAAGATTATTCAACTTTTTTAATCGAAGTAATAAGTCAGTCAATGGCTGCTTTTCTTGTAAAGTTCTCAGATTCGGAGTGTTGGGAGAACTCACATTCACAACAAAATAATCCACAACATCAAACAATGCTTCAAAACAGATTTCATAATCTTTTGCCGAATCTTCTATCGGTGTATTCTTATTCTTCCCGATGTTTCCTCCTATTATTATTCCAGGTTTTCTTTTCTTAAGCCGCTTTACCATTTCAGTAGTACCTTGGTTATTAAAACCCATTCGATTTATCAAGGCTGCATCTTTTGGTAGACGGAACAAGCGAGGTTTAGGATTTCCGGGCTGACTTACTGGGGTAACTGTTCCTACTTCTATATACCCAAAAGTTGAATAATCTTAAGACTCATCCGACACCAACTCTACTGAAGATAGCAC
>Ga0206927_1237_pt1 | contig 9730 bp, 8 predicted proteins | sample Alteio_BWOrgHeat_60_FD_153249 | JGI IMG/M metagenome (GOLD analysis project Ga0206927, IMG submission 153249) | Enriched cells from forest soil in Barre Woods Harvard Forest LTER site, Petersham, Massachusetts, United States -... | ecosystem: Environmental > Terrestrial > Soil > Temperate forest > O... | reverse complement strand
TCGGGCAGGGCCTTTTCCAGGTCGAGGTTGGTTAACGGCGCCAATGTTCAGCCGGAATCGCGCTAAGCGAGCGGCTCCATTCGGGCCGCTCGGGAATCCCGATCAACACCGAGACCGGTTTACTGCTGCGCTCCAGCGTCGTCATCGCTTCCAGCTTGTTCGCGCGGGACACGTAGAGCGCGTTGTCGAACCAGATCGCGCACAGCCGCGCACGCGCCAGGATGGAATCCAGCCTGCGAGCGCCAGTCGTCTGCGCCAGGGGTTCGGTATCGGGACTGTAGAGCGTGTCGCCGACCGCTTCTCGGTCGGCAATCATGGTGATGCCGCTGGCCGCCGACGCCACATCTAGCGCCGCCGCCAAGGTCAGCGCGCGTCCACTCGCAAAGCGAGCATTGCGTTCCGGCAGCTCCAACAGCTTTTGAATGTTGTCGGGAAGCGCGCCCGGCTCTACGGTTCCCGACAGCTCATCGGGGACGGCCACGCGAAATTGCGCGCGGCCTTTTCCGTCGAATTCCAGGCGAAGGCCGACGTCGCGGGCCATCCACGCCAGCGCCGCGCGCAATGGCATGGGATGACGGATCGAAAAGCTCAGCCGGTTCTCAGCCGCAACCAGCAGACTGCGCGCCTGTTGCGCCAGGTCCAGCAGCGGCCGGGCATCGCCCATGCGTCCGGCCAATGCGGTGATACCGTCGGCGAGCGGCAGGTCGGCGGTCGCTAAGGGCGCCACGGACGCGTTCCAATCGAATTCGCGCGCGTCATCGGGCGTTGCTGCTCCCGCTGGACCAGTCGCCGGCGTCTTGGACAGCTCGACGACGTTCGGGAGCACCGGAATGTTCGGAGCTTTTTCTGCGACAACGTCAGGACTGTGCGGCCTCGGATTGAGCCGCGGGACTTCGACCTGTTTCTGTACGGCGACGACGGCGCTGACAAAGCCGCCGGGGCCCAGCGTGACCTGCTCCCCGTCGTGCAGGTCGACGAGCTTATCGCTAGTCGCCTGCTTATCGCTTTGCACTTGAACGTGTCCGGTCTCTACCGAGACGATCGCGTTTCCACCCACGTTCTTGATGTCGAATTTTGTGCCCTTTACGCGCACAACGGCGTCGTTGCCAATGTGTACTTCGAAATCCTCATCGGCCTCTTGCGGCCGGTCGTGGTTCACTTCGAAATGCGCCGACCCCGCCCGCAATGAATAGCTATGCCGGTTGACTGCGGTCAATTCCGCGCCCGACTGCAGCGTGACCTCGGCCAGCAATTTTTCAGCGAACTGAAGCCGGACCGTGGCCTCTCCGCCGTCGACTTCGATCACTTCTCCAGGGATGAGCATGTGTTCGCTGAACGGCGCTTCTGGCGGGGCGCCTCTGCGCGTGATCAGGACGCGTCCAGAAAGGCGCACGACCGACGGCGGTTTATCGCTGCTGCGCAGCGTCACCAGATTGCTGCGTAGAGCCAGGCCCATCAGCCCGATGCAGACCATGGCGGCCACCGCCACCGGCAGCCGCCAGCGCTGAAAAATTCGCGGCGCCGCATGGAGCGCCCGCGCGCTGACCCGCCGCAGCGTCGACTTGGAGTCAAAATTGTTATCGTCGTTGGCCAGCACGCCGTATTCGATGTCGGGCAGCGCGGCCATGAGTTTCGCATTGAAGTCGGAACGGGTGTCGATCGCCGAAAATGCTTCCTTCAAACGCACTTCCATTGTGCGCCGGCGTTGCAATTCAGCTTTGCACGGTGCGCAGACGCGAACGTGCGCGAACAACAGCGTCCGCTCGATTTCCTTGAGCTCGCTGTCTTCCACCAAGCGTTCAATCTGCCGACCGGCCTGCTCGCACGACATCACGTCCATGCCGCTCTTCTGGGGCGGACTGGCGTCGGACGCTAGCCGAATGTCGTCGGGCTTTCCGTTACTCATGTTCCACTTTTCGCCTTCGTGCCGAACGCGGACTGCAAGTAGGCCAGCGCATGATGCAGACGGCTGCGGACCGTTCCGCGCGGCTCGCCCAGCCGCTCGGCAATCTCCTTGGGACTCATCCCCTCCAGGTAGCGCAACGTCAGCACGATGCGCTGCTCCTCCGGAAGTTCGCTCAGCGCCCGCATCACGTCCGCACGCTCCTGCAACACGCCTTCACTGACGTAACCTTCACGTGGATCCTCGAACGCTCCAGCGCTATCCAGGTTCACGTCATCCGACCGCCGCCGCCGCGTCCGCGCCGCATCGGCGGCGACATGCGCCGTAATACCGTAGATCCAGCGCCCGAAATGCTCCGCAGTCTGCAATTTCGGAAGCGCCTTATACGCTTTGATGAACACGTCCTGCGTCAAATCCTCGGCTTCCGCCGGCTGGAATCCGCGCTGCAGGCAGAGCGCGAAAACCGTACGACGATGGCGGTCCACAAGTTTGCCGAAGGCATCCCTGTCGCCAGAAAGCGTCTCTCGTACCAGTTCCGCGTCGGTCCACGCCACAGCCGGTTCGTACCTCAGCTAAAGAGTCGTCGATGCAAGGTCTTGAAGTGTTGAATGAATTTCATTAAGTGTCACGCTCGTAATCACTTGTGGCGCCGATTATGGCCAACGCAAGAGCAAGAGGAAGGTCGACCAGATCGTTTTGACCCTGGCGTCCTAGGACGCCAGGGTCATTTCGACACGCCGCAGTCCTCATCTAGTATATGACGTTTCAGCCACCCTTCCATAAGTTCTAATCTGACCAGCTTCATGAAAGTTAAACAAAAAACCACAACAATACCCAATCTTCACCGGAGAACCGAATTTCGTGATTCGACAATCCAGTTATTGGGCAGCAAACTAATCGGGAAGCTGCACTCGCGAGGTCATTGTGGCAGACACACCGAAAGCATTGGGCTATCGTATGCCCGCGGAATGGGAGCCGCACGAGGGCACGTGGCTATCGTGGCCTCACAATCCCCGCACGTGGGTTGGCAACTTCGGACCGATTCCCCTCGTCTTCGTGGAAATCGTCCGCGCGCTCTGCGGCCACGAACATGTGCACATTTGCGTGCGCAATGCGCTCAGCGAACTGGCCGTTCGCGACATGCTCTTAGCGGCGGGAATCCAGAACACCGACTGCATCCACATTTACCACATTCCGACCAATGATGCCTGGGCGCGCGATCACGGCCCGATATTTATCCGTGCCGATCGCCGTCAGAACGCGTCGCCATCCACCGAACAGAGCAACATGGCAATCGTCGATTGGAAATTCAATTCCTGGGGCGGCAAGTACGCTCCGTGGGAAGACGACGACGCCGTTCCCGAACGCATCGCCGAGCGCCTGAACCTGCCGTGTTTCAGTCCGCGCGTGGTGCTGGAAGGCGGCTCCATTGAAGTGAACGGCAAGGGCACGGTGCTCACGACCGAATCGGTGCTGCTCAACCCCAATCGCAATCCAACGCTCAGCCGCAAGCAGATCGAAGACCGCCTGGACGACTATCTCGCCGCGCGCCACGTGATCTGGCTGGGCGACGGGATCGCCGGTGACGATACCGACGGACACATCGACGACCTGGCGCGTTTTGTGAACGCGAATACCGTCGTCACTGTCGTTGAGGACGACAAAGACGACATCAATTATCGCGCCTTGAACGAGAACTACGAACGCTTGCAATCCGCCGTCGACCAGGACGGCAGCAAGCTTGAGATCGTCCGCCTGCCTACGCCCGGGAAAATCTTCCGCGGCGCCATCCAGGGCGGCCGACCCGCTGAAGAGCGGCTACCGGCAAGCTACGCCAATTTCTACATCGGAAACGGCAGCGTACTGGCGCCGACCTTCGGCCATCCCAACGACGAAAAAGTCCTCGGCATGCTCGGCGAATTCTTTTCCGGCCGCAAAATGGTGGGCATCCGCTGCAATGATCTGGTCGGCGGGTACGGCGCGATCCACTGCGTCACGCAGCAGCAGCCAAAATAAACCGCGCCGTGCTACTGGCTCCTCGGCCGCTCGCCGTTGAACAGAAAGATGACGTTGACGATCATCGTTGCGCGCTTGACCGCTGCCGTGTGCATTGGTTCGCGAACGACCTGTTCGACGTCTTTCAATACCTGTTCGGATATCTTTTCGGCGCGCAAACCCTGCTCCCGGTAAGCGCACACCAGGCGCAGAATCTGGATGCGCAGTTCCAGCTCGGTGTTCACGTCCTTCAGGAGCTGGCGATGCTGAACGATATACGCGTCAAGCTTGCCGGCGCCTTGCGCGGCAATTTGTTTCGCGTCTTCCTCCGCATTGACAATCCCTTTGATGAACGCGGCCCCGCCGAGTGCGATCACGGCGGGAAGATGTTCGCGCAAGACGCGCAACTCTGTCTCTTCTTCCGGCGTTAACTTTCCATTGCGCGCCTTCCTGACCAATTCGGCCAGACGCTTGTGATCTTCGCGTTTCGCTTCGGCTTGCGGAGACGGATCTTTGCCTGGCTCTGTTCTCGTAGTTGGTTTGTCGACTTTGTCTTTTTCCTTCTCTTTATCGGCATCCTTCGCGACAACGGCGGGCGGCGGCGCCACGTGAGCAGGCGGCGGTTCGATATAGTGGATGCTTTTCAGCTCGCTGGTTTTTTCCTGCTTGAGCTCGCCGCTGAGTGTCTGGACGTCCATGACTCCATCTTTCATGGATAGCAAATATCCGGTTGAGATGGCGCCATTTAATGGCGTGATCTCAATGAGCGGCCCACGAGGGCTCGTGTCAGTCGGTGACGCGGGCGTGCTCGGAGCCGGCTCCTGCGCGCCATAGACGGTCGAAATCGTGAGGGTGCATAAGAGAGCTATCAGTCGATTGCTCATAGTATCCGCTGATTCTACGCTCCCAAGCGGCTGAAGAAAGCAAAATCCAAATCGGCAGGACAACGTTTGGAATTTATCATACACTTCCGAAAACCCAGCCCAACTCCAACTACGAAAGGCCAATCACATGCCGCGAACTTCCGCTGCGCCAGTCTCCACTGCAAAATTTCCTGACATCGATGAGGCGCGCGCCATCAAACTGATCCTCGCGATGCTGCCCATTCCCGGACTTTCGGGAAAGGAAAGCGCCATCTCGGAATTCGTCGTCGCGCAGCTTCGCAAGGCCGGCGTCCCTGCCAGCGCAATCACGACCGACCGCGCGCACACCCGCAGCCCCATCGGCGGAGAACAGGGAAATCTGATCTGCACGCTGCCCGGCACGATTCCTGGTGAGCGCCGGCTGCTGATGTCGCATCTCGACACCGTGCCGCTCTGCGCCGGTACGCGTCCGGTGCGCGAGAATGGATTCGTGCGCAGCGGCAATCCGCAAACCGCCCTGGGAGCAGACAATCGTTCCGGCGTCGCCGCGACCCTTAACGCACTGTTGGAGATCGTCCGCCGCAAGCTTCCCCATCCGCCGCTGACGGTGATGTGGACCGTGCAGGAAGAAGTGGGTCTGTTCGGTTCACGAAACTGCGACGTGAAACTGCTGAAAAGCCCGAAGCTGTGTTTCAACTGGGACGGCGGAGCCGCGGAAAAGATCAGCCATGGCGCCACCGGCGCCTATCGCATGCAGATCGAAATCACCGGACTCTCCAGCCACGCCGGCGTACATCCTGAAGACGGCATCAGCGCCATCTCGATCGCCGCGCTCGCCATCGCTGATCTGACCAAGAATGGCTGGCATGGATTGGTCAAGAAAGGCTCGCGCAAGGGCACGAGCAACGTCGGCGTCATCTCCGGTGGTGACGCCACCAACGTCGTAACTTCGCGCGTGACCTTGCGCGCTGAAGCCCGCAGCCACGACCCGGTCTTCCGCAAGAAAATCGTCGCGGAAATCAAAGCCGCTTTCACCCGCGCCGTCGCCCAAGTCAAGAACGCCGCCGGAAAGCGGGGCTCATTCAAATTCGATATTCGCTTGGACTACGAATCCTTCTGTCTGTCCGATAAGGATCCGTCGCTGCTGGCCGCCACGCGCGTGCTCAAAGCGCTCGGTCTTAATCCTCGCGCCGAAGTCGCGAACGGAGGCCTGGACGCCAACTGGCTGACCGCCAACGGCATCCCGACCATAACCATGGGCGCCGGCCAACAGAATGCGCATACGCTTAACGAACGATTGGAAATCAAAGAGTACCTGAACGGCTGCCGTGTGGCTTTGGCGCTCGCGACCGGAGCGTAGCGCGAAGGCCATACCTTTTCAGCGAGAAAGAAAAGGATCTTCCGATGGGATACGATCTTCATATTACGAGAGCGGAATTCTGGAGTAAAAATGAGGCGTCGAAAATCTCAGAAATAGAATGGCTCGAATACGTTAAAACTGATCCTGAGCTTAAACTTGCTGGATATAATGGTCCATATTTCGCAATTTGGAGCGGAAAGTCTGAGTATGTAGATCCATGGTTTGATTTGTGTGGTGGAAATATTTACAGCAAGAATCCCGACGGCCCGATCATTGGAAAAATGCTCGAGATTGCCAAAAAGCTTAACGCTAAAGTTCAAGGCGATGACTACGAGGTTTATTTCGGAGCGTCGCGCAATATGTACAAAAAGTCGGATCGAGATCCGTTCTGACGCCCCCTCGTCCCTACTGCTCCGCGATAAGTCGATCGACGACCGCGGCCAGTTCGTCGCCGAGCACGTCCACGTTGCGGATGACGCCTTTGCGGTCTACGACGACGACTTTGGGAATGGGCATGATGCCCCATTGTGTCGCGATCTCGCTATGGCTTCCGAACGGGAACAGTTGCGTCCACGCGATGCTGTGAGTTTTGATGGTGTCGCGCAATTTTGATTCGTCGTCGTCCAGGTTGACGCCGACCACTTCCAGGCCCTTGTCGTGGTATTTCTCGTACAGCTTCACCATCTTCGGCATTTCACGCATGCAAATAGGACAATGCATCGCCCAGAATTCGACGATCGCGACTTTGCCCTTCCAACTGGCCAACGAGAAGGGTTTGCCATCGACATCTTTCTCTTCAATGGCGAAGGGCAGATTGCCGGGCTTTAATCGTTCGTTCGCCAGCTTCTGCGCCTCCAGTCGCTTCAGGTATCCTCTGACTTGACCGACGACGGTTTCGTACATTTCTGGATCCAGCGGCTTGATGTGCTCTACTGCCGCCTGCATGCCGTCGAAGTCCTCGCCCTTCAGCCGCGCTTGCGCCAGCCACGCCCAGCAGACCGCGACGGCCTTGGGATCGACGCCTTCCGCCGGCGCCGAACCGCAGGCGAGCTCCGCGTAACTTCCGGCCTCCGGGTCGCCGATGCGGGTGAGAAATTGGGCGGCGTTCATGGCCGCGCCGAACCCTTCCACAGTCTTCGGATATTTCTTCGCGAAATCTCCGCATCGCGTTTTGAAGAGTACGATGTACGCGGCCTTTTCCGTGTCCGAAGACGTGTTGGTCGGCTTCTTGTCGTTCAGTTCTGACTTCAACGCCTGGAAATCAGACTTCAAATCCTCGGCCGCCCGGACACGGGGTACCGAAAGCGAGATGCAGACTGCGCCTGCAATCAGGAGAGCGCTTCGCATCAAATAGTGTTCCTCCATTTCGAGGAGTCGAGGTGTGAGATGGAAAAGTGCGTTCACTTGTCCTCATTCAAAAGTTTCTTCACTGCCGCGGAAAGCGCTTCGTCTTTGACATTCACGTAACGGATCAGGCCTTTGCGGTCGATGACGTAGTTCCGCGGCAAGGACATGATGCCCCAGGCGCGCGCGTAGGCGCTCTCCCAGCCTTTGTGGTCAGACAAGACTGGCCATGTGACATCATTGTCGCGAATCGCGTCCTGCAGATCGTTGGCGTTCTCGTCGACGCTGATGCCCACGATTTCCAGCCCGCGCGATTTGGAGCGCTTGTACAAGTCCGCCAGATTCTGGAGCTCCGTGGTGAACGATGGCGACCAGAAGTGTACGATCACGACTTTGCCTTGCCAGTCATCCAGATTGAACTCTTTACCCCGGGTGTCCTTGCCTTTGATCGGTAGAGGCTCGTTGCCGGGCTTGAGCTTGCTGGCGATATCCTGGTCGTGCTTGATCTTTTCGACCATCGTGTTCACTTCGCCGGCGACGCGATCGTAGAGGTCCTTGCTCAGCGGTTTTATTTTTTCCAGGGCGCTCAGGGCGCCATCGGTGTCCTGCTTCTCCAGCCGTCCTTGCACGACCCAGACCCAGCAGATGGCGACGCGCTTAAGGTCCACGCCGGCGGCAGGCGCACTTTCAACGGCCAGTTCCGAATACTTCAGCGCGTCGACGTGATGGAAACGATTCAGCAATTCCGCGATGGATGCCGCCGATTCGAATCCTTCCGGCGTCTTCGGATGGGCCTTCGCGAATTTTTCGTAAGAATCCTTGGCCAGTTCCAGATACGCCACCAGTTCTTCTTTCGACGCGTCCTCAGCCGGACGCGCGACTTCCAGATCCTTTTGCAGTGATTCGTATTCGCGCTTGCGACCTTCGAGGCTATCCGCGCCGCCCTCAGCGGCAGATACGCCGCACCACGACAAGACGATCAGCGCGCTATACAGCCCGATCGCAGCGATTCGTTTCATATAAAGAGCCCTCCCGTTTTAAGACAGGACGTTCTGAGCGGCACGATATTACCGTATGAATTTGACGAATGCACGCGCGTTAATAGCAGCCCGTTGAATGCCCTGGCATACGCCGTGAAACGCCTCTACAGACAGGCGTTCACGGATGGATTTCGCGTAATGGACCTTTTTCAACGGGCTGCTAGGCTGTGCGCCTCAATCCGCCCGCTGTCGGGCGGCGTGTGCGGCGCCTCTCCCAACCCAAGAAGTATCCATGTTACGACGCGGCAGCATTCGATTCCAAATCGCAGCACGGCGGCTCGTCAACCGCATGGGCATGCCGCAATATGTCGGTCGCGGGCTGGCCGCCGGCGCGTTCGCGGCGATGTTCCCGTTATTTCCGTTGCGGCTGGTATTAAGTTTATTGATCGCCTGGGGGGTGCGCGGCAGCCGGTTGATCGCGGCGATCTCACAGTTGATTTTTTTCGTGATCGGCGCAGAGACGCTGGCGACGATTCAGTTCTGGATGGGCAACCTGCTCTGGCGCGGCCCGGCAGGCAAAGTCTACAACGCTCTCTACGCAGCCGATTCAATCCATCGCTACTGGCGCTGGTCTCATCCCATCGCTTCGTTCGAACACGCTTACGGCGTCTTTCAAGAGATTGGCGTACCGACGTTGGCGCCGTGGCTGATCGGTGTATTGATCACGGCGATCCTGAGCGCTCTGGCGGCGTATCCGATCGGCGTGATCTTCGCCGGCATGTTTTATGTGCAACGTCTGCGCCGGCGCGAACGCCGCGGTCTGCTGCTGCCCCGGCCGCACGGCATGGTCGTACTCCCCGCTCCAACCCAGTTCGATGAAACGCTGACGGTGGATCAAGCGGTCGCCCGATACGCTCTGCGTCAGAAAAAATTCGTGCGTGCCGAGACTTTGACACTGCTGATTGACGGCCCGCAGGCGTACCCCGAGATGCTGCGCGCAATCGAGGATGCGCGCGAAAGCGTCGAGATGGAGACCTACATCCTGCAGGCCGATCACACCGGCGAGCGTTTTTCTAATGCGCTATGCGCGGCCGCGCGGCGCGGCTTGTCGACGCGGCTGCTGTACGACTGCGTCGGCGCTTTTGGACTGCCCTATTCATACGTGGCGAAACTGCTCGATTCCGGCGTGCGCGTGGGCGCCTACAAACCGCTCACGTCCTTCCTGAAACGCTCATTGCTGGCGCTGCAGCGGCGCGATCACCGCAAAATTCTGGTTGTCGACGGA
>Ga0206927_1018_pt1 | contig 9779 bp, 9 predicted proteins | sample Alteio_BWOrgHeat_60_FD_153249 | JGI IMG/M metagenome (GOLD analysis project Ga0206927, IMG submission 153249) | Enriched cells from forest soil in Barre Woods Harvard Forest LTER site, Petersham, Massachusetts, United States -... | ecosystem: Environmental > Terrestrial > Soil > Temperate forest > O... | reverse complement strand
CAACGCGCTGCGCAAGAACAACATTGTGCTGCCGCAGAGCGACCTCGATCGAGACCGCACCAATTAAGAGAAGGAGGCCGGCAAGCAGTGTGCGCGAGTTAATCGGCCTCATAGTGTGCAATCCTTGTCGGACATCACTTACGTCTCCTCCACTGTCTCGAACTCAACAAATTCTGCCGCGCTTACCCAAGGGGCCGTGGCCCACTGGGCTTTCGCCAACCCAGCGTTCATCGATCGGGTCGTTAGCGAGTTGATAGCGCGAATCCACCGACAAGCGGACTTTATTCGTATGATTGTCGGCACTGCAATGCACCGTAAACGCTGAGAACAGCACCACGTCTCCACATTTGTAGTCCGCGGTCCGCCAATGACCGCCGATACTTCCGCGGATCACGTTGGGGTTGCGATTCAGGGCTCCGCCGTTTCCCTTCATCGCCCACCAATCCTTTGAAAGCCGTCCGGTGCGATTGCTGCAGTAGCTGTCCACATCCATAGTGCAATAGGTTTCGCGCAAACGCTGATTCGTGTTCGACCGTTCGAGCACCATCAGGCCGCCCTCATCGAAGGGCACGTCGCCCAGCGGAGTCCATGCGCTGAATAGATTTTGTGTGCCGCGGCCCATGTAGACGATATCGCAATGTGGCGGGCTAGCGCGACCCGGCCCTACGGTGCGCATCCACGTAAAATCGAAATGGCGCACTTCACCGCCAAGAAAGCGCGTAAAGAAATTGACCAGTTTGCCGGAATAAAGCAACTTGGCGATCGCAGCATCCTTGATCGTCAGGTCGGAGCGGAAGATAAGGTCCTTCCCCGGCCGGATAATCGCCTGGATGGCCGGAAACGCCGGATCAAGGCTGCCCTCGGCGGCAAGTTTATCAGTAATCGAGCGCCGCGCATCCATGACCAAGTTGGGGTCTAAGAATCCAGGCAAATAGAGGTAGCCTTCGTGGTCGATTCGTTCGCGAAGACGAACCATATCGTCGCGTATGCCACTCGAATCACGCATCAGATCCACGCTCTTAGGATCAACCCGTATCTTGTGCGAAGTCAGCGCCGGGACGCCTTGATGTTGTACAAACAGGTCGGGAGAAGGCATGTATTGTTTTTCCTCCTTATGATTCATTGGTTGGGCGTAGATCATGGTTGACAAGTAACATTAATGACGGCCCTCAATCCTTCATGCTGGTCTGGTTCGCGGTGTATTCGAATGCGCCTGCGTCGCGGCGAACGCCGGACTTCCCCTGCCCCATGAAATCGCGCAAAAATGGGCCATCGAACTCCCAGTCGTAGAGTTCTTCGATCGTGGTCTTGGCGTCGGCCAGTGTGCCGCGGGCGATGCGCAAGAAATCGACGGTTCCCGCAAAGTAGTGCTCGTTCGCATCCTTGCCCACCAGCAAGTCGCCGGCATTGGACAACGATGCGCCGCGCCCCAGATCGATCTTGCCCTCGGCGGACTTACGGCCATCGACGTAGATCGTTCCAAGGTTCCGGGTGCGATCCATTTCGGCCAGCACGTGATGCCAATTACCGTCGTTGACGATGACGCCGCTGGCGACTTGGGTCTTTGTGTCCCCGGATTTCACCGCGAACGTCACGCCGCCGGCTTTATTAATGGCCAGTTGGTAGCCTGCGTCGGTCAGTTTCGAGACCAGCGCACTGCCGGCGTGCCCGGGCTCTGTTTTGAAATGGATTTCGATCAGCAGATTTCCGGAATCGATGTCGGCGCTCGCAAGCTCCTTGCCTTTGACCGTGATCTCCTTCTTGACGTTCCTTTCCGCCACTCCATAGGTGTAGGGCTTGGTCAACTCATCCTGTGTAATCGAGGCAAACTGATCCTTGCCATTAAACTTCAATGCACCCACCGTCCAATCCTCTAGTTCACCCTGGATAAAATCCTCCGGCTTCATATTGGCAACCTTTAGATTGTACACCGGCGCCTTGTAATAGAAATCGGGGTTGACGAGATAGGGCGTCAGATACCAATGTTCGTCGAGTAGCACGCTGGGGTCGGCATTGTTTCGACGGAAGTGCCACTCCCCCACAACGCTATGCAATGCCCAGGGCACGAAGACCCTAACGCCGTGATCGATCGCCGCGGAACCTTCCGTCAGACGGAAGTCGTGCTCCGCCGCGTTCCGCACCGGAGATTTCTCCGCGAGCAGATTGCCTTCGTCGCTGAGAAACTTGTGTTCGCGCAGCGCACTATTGAACCCAGGCATGTCGTTGAAGCGGCGGCCATTTGCTTCAAAAACGGCCACATCTTTACCCGTGTTGTAGAAAACGTTTCTGCCGTAAGCAACGGAGTAATGGGGATATTCGGCAGGTTGCAGGCCCTTGGCATCTTCCTTCAGCGGGCCGTGCAGAAAAACCCAAGAGCCGACGTCCATCCACAAATTGCCTAGAAACAGGTGCCGCCCGCCCGTCGGAGACCAGTTAGAGCCCATCGCAAACCGATAGATCGTGTTGTTGAAGTACGCATTCAGGATCGTTGGATGAGCTTCGTAAAACGCGGCGCAATTGCACTCTTGACTATGCAGATCGTTAGAGATGCCCCAAGCCACATTGTTAAACAGGTAGTTCTTAAAACTGGTGTCCAAGTAATAGGCCATACCCAGGCGCGCCTTGTTTTCCTTTGCCGAATTATACGAAAAGTTCCAATAACCGTTTGGGTTTCCAGAAATATTATTATACACGTAATAAGGGCCGCCCATTGTGGTTTCAATCCCGCCCCAGTCATTGGCGGAGAGCATCGATTGCGTCACGCGATTATTAAAGACGAGATTTCGCGCCAGCGGCCTGTCGTGTTGATCGCCGGAGGTTTTGCCGCCTGCCAGGAAAATTCCTGCGCCATATGTACGCTCCAGAATATTGCCGGCGATTTCCATGGTCTCCGGAAAATTGATGAAGATCGTGAAGTCGCCGGACCACCGGCTAGGGCGCATTCCAGCCATGAAGATGTGGTTGCGCAGCACTTTGACGTCGCCGATCGCGCAATTCACTTTGTGAACCACGCCAATCTCGACGGCGGCATGATCGATATATTGGATGTCGTTGTTGGCCACAACGATGCCATCCAAGCGACTGGCTGTCGCAGCTCCGCCTATCAGCACCGCGTCGCCGGCAATGTGCTCGAAGTGACAATTCGAAATCTGGATGTCCTCGGCGCTACCCAGCACGCGAATCGCCGCGTTGTCGACGTCCTTGTTCGCGGTCCAAACTTGCGTTAGATCCCAGTTCGTATTGGTAAAGCGGAAAGTTAATCCTGAAATGCGTACGTGGCTCATCCCTTCGCTATCAATGAGGTAAAGATGCTTCGCCACTTCAATCTGCGCCTGTGCAGGATCGCGGTCTCCAGGGAGGCGAAGGTATAGTCTGCCGCCATTGTTGTTCTTCTTTTCAAACCAGAATTCACCGGGGGTATCCAAATACTGCGGTTTGTCTTCCAAGTAGTAGCGCATGCCTGTAATGATCATTTGGCTGTCGCCAAACCAGACGCCTTGGAATTGGATGGCGTGCTTGGCGGCATTGAACGCTTCGACCTTCGATGGAAATGGTGTGCCCATGCAGATTCCATATTCGGTGCGCACCACTGCATTAACGTAATAATCCGCGTCGCGAGTTAAATGCTTGGAATCGACACCGAGATGGGCCTTGCCCTTGATCGTGTTTGCATCGTTCCATCCATTCCCATTCCATTGCCACCATTCGCTCATCACGTCTTCCGGATTGCTCACCTTCCAATGCGGCATGCGCGCCAAAGGAATTCGCTCGATCCTTCCATTTTGGACGTCCCAGAGGTTGCGCGGTAGGTAATCTAGGTCCGCCACCCACACTTTGTCGCCATCGGGAATGAGCTTGTTGTCGGTACCCCTGGTCCAATTGCTGACGGTTTGCGATCCGCAAATCACAGCGTCGCCTTTGCCCCACGTCGGGTCGCTGGTCAATTGAATTGGGTTGTTGGCCTCGCCGGATTCCGTCGCATGCAGCATTCCGCGATATAGGACGCCGCACTTAAAAACGTATGTTTGTACGCCGTTGCAATCGCGCGCTTTACCGCCCGCGGCGGCATCCCAGGGATGATGCTTCCAGGCGGCGTCCTTCGACGCGCCGGAATTATTGTCGTCGCCTCCGTCGAAATCGACGTACCGAATTGAGGCTCCCGGCGCAAACACAAATGGCTCCGGCTTCCACTTCAAATCGCCCGTACTGGTCACCTCTGCCTGCTGCTTGTTCCAGAGCCAGCGCTCACGCTCCGGCTTGCGCGGAACGGAAGGCTCTGTTCTATCCGGCTCTTTAATGTCCAATTCCATGGCGCGCGTGCTTGCGGCAGACGCCGCCCATACGGTGGCGCAAACAACCAATGAAGCACAATATCGCACCTTGATCCTAGTCCTCTTCATTTACAGGGGCTCCATTTTTGCGAGTGCATCGGAAACGCCCTCTTCAGCGGCGTCTTTCAGTCGATGGGCGCTTGCAAATAGACCAATCATTGGCATCCTTCGTTCATGAAGAGTCGCAGTAACACGCTCTCGCTAGCTCGTATCATATACACCATCCATTGCTTTTTAAATTAAGAAAGTGTGCGTTTAAATTAAATCTTCTCCATCATATGGGAGGCTCGGACCTTAATTGCTACGTTGCCAATTCTTGGTCGATTGAATTTATTGGCGTTTAATGTGCCAAATATAACAAGTTTTATCATTACTCTCATTGCCCAACCGCGTTACAGGAGATATTATCGAGAACCATAAGGAAGACGACAATGAGACCGAGAGCTATCCTCCTTGCAAAGCTTTGCTTGCTCTGCGCGAACGTCTGAAAGACCTGGCTCCAGAGCCGGTCCGCAGCGGCATGGACAACTTGGCATTAGACAGCGAGGGCTTCGGCACGGAATTCTAACGGAGTTGCTGAACCGTCGTACTATTCGCAGCGGCAAAGGGAGAGTACCTGGGATTGACGACAATTGCGCGTGTAGCGCTCAAGCAAAATGGCGAGGCGTCACCGGCTTCGGCGTCCGAGCAATATTGGGAGGTGCTCAATAGTTATCGAAGCGAATTGCTCAGGCAGGCGCGAGCGATTTTGGCCTCCGATGCCGACGCGGAAGATGTTGTACAAGAGACGTTCTGTGATGCATTGCGAGAACCAAAGAAAGCTGGTTGAGGCAGACTCCGTCACCGCGCGGCTGCGGTCGCAGAACCGGTTTAATGCACTTTCGCGGGCACCGGGCAAACAGGCTCTCGGCAAGTGAAAAATCCAGTATTGAACCGGCAACCACCGGTGGGCTAGGAAAGTTCGAGCATCGGGAAGCAGACACTCCCGGAAGCGCTGATGTTGAGGTACTGGAAAGCGCTGACAAACAGACAGATCGCAGCGGAACTTAAAACATCCGAGAGCACGGTTAAGCGCCTTTTGTTCGAAGCCAAAATCCTGGGAATCGTTTCATTTGGCACGATACTTACTAGCCTTTCACCCAGAGCGTTTTTGATTTCCAAGAAAAACGAACAATTCTGGTGGCAAAAAAATCCGCGCCAAGGACGCCCGTCAGTGAGCCGTCAGGTTTTTTCACAGTTCCAAAAATGTTAAACGTAAATGTCTCAGTGGATACTCACCGAGTTGCCAGCCTCCGACATCCAGCTTGGACTCGTCGTCTTTGACCCCGAACTTTCGCGCCAGGTCGCGATCAAAGAACGAAACGTTGGCCCCCGTATCAACATAAACATCCGCCTCCTTTTATTGTCCCGCTTTAATGTAGCAAAGCCGTAATCGTTGGCATTGTCAGAGGTCATCTTGATGGCAACACTCTCCACATTGCGCCGGAGTCTGCCTGCTTGGCGCTGTACATGCGTTTCGCCACAGGATCAAGCACAACGTCCGAATTGGCGAAAAGATTCACACCGATTTCTCCGTCCACTTCTTCGTTCTCCTCGGCCTTTCCCTCAGACTCGATGGCGATTACGTTTTTTAGCTCAAGTTCCGCAATTTTACCGATGGAATCTTCACCCTGATCGCGTCTATCTTGTTGCCATAGCTCGACAACTCGGTCTCCTTTGCGACAAAGGAGCGCTCGTCTTTCTTCAATGCTCCCGCTCTGAGCACAAGACCCTTTGTTCCCGTATCCAGAATGAGATGCAGTTTGAATCGTGCGTGGTAATGACAACGCAAGGCTTTCCCAATTTCGAAAGTGATAGAGGAACATCGAAAACGCCTGCTGGAAACGACGCGGTACGTGAGTCCATCGTGGCTGCTTCTTCAGCAGAAGCAGTCCAGCGAAAAGTTGCCGCAAGCAGCGTGAATAGCAGAAAGTGAATGCAGCATGCCTTTTCATATCAAGCCTCAGCGGGTCCATCGATGCAGTCTACCGTGACCAGAACACGCGGCAACATATGGACCTTTGTTCCATCCGGCCATCTTTTACCGCCCATCGCCATCCGCATGTCGGCAGGGTCTCGGCGCTTTGGGACGCGCTGGGACGGCCAGAAACGCCTTCCTGCCGGCCCCCTAGCAGGGACACAGCGCGCCACGCGTGCAGGAATTCGACTACCGACCGAAGCCATTCAAGCAAACCGCGCCCGGCATTGAACCGCGGGCGGCGGTGAAACTCAATGCTGACGGGTACAGCATGGACGTGATGCTGCCGTGGCGGGGCCTCGGCCTGACTCCAGTCGCACTCGGCGGTCAGTTCGTCGAGCAGCTCTGACTCAGCGTTGCGGCAATGCAGGATGAACGGGAGTTTTTACTTCCGCGGCGACTTTCAGGTGGGCACGGAATGATTCGTACTGCTTGGCGCGGTCGGCGGTGTCTCGATAAAAATACAGACCGGTCTCGCCGATGGCGGCGACGGTCGGACACGTGCGCCAGTTCGCGCAGTTCGTCCGCGACCGGCGGCTGGTAGATGTCCGCGTGTTTGGGATGAACGCCGAGGGCGACGCGGATCCGCGGGTAGGTTTCGACCAGGTCGAGCGTTCTGCGCCAGTCGTCGGGTTCGGTCGAGACGGTCACGAAGGCCACGCAGCCAGCGTCGACCGCGGGTTGAATCCCCGCCGCACGGTCGCCGTTGTAGTCGGGAAAGTTGAGGTGTCAGTGCGTGTCGATCATCTTTTTTCTAAGCCCGATGCTTTTTCTGGAACTCCAGCACGCGCTTCAAGTGCGGCACGCCGGTCGTCGCGCCGCCTGCACGCAATGCGCGCTGACGGCGTTACCCAGCCGCGCGGCGCCGGCGGCATTATGCCCGCGCAGCAGGCCGGCCACCAGTCCGGCCATGAAACTATCGCCGGCGCCGAGCGTGTCGACGCATTTTACTTTATAGATGGGAACCTCGAAGTAGCCGTCGGCCGACATGACCGCGCTGCCCTTGTCGCCCAGTTTCACGCCGACAATTTTGATTCCGCGCTCCAGCATCTTCGCGCAGATTTTCCGGGGTTCAGTCTCGCCGGTGATCATGCGCGCCTCGTATTCCGACGGGAAAAGCACGTCCAGGTACGGATACGCAGGCTTCAGCATATCGGCCCAGTCTTTAGCGCTGAAGCGTTCGTTGATCGCGGTATCGGCGGCGGTTTGGGCGCCGGCTTTCTTTGCGGCGCGGAGCAGCTTCGCGAGATTATCTCCGTGCAGCGACGGCAGCAGCGCCAGTCCGCCTACACAGACCCACTTCACACCCTTGAAGAGCGACGCGTCGACGTCCTTCGGTCCGAACGACGCATTGGCGGCCATGGTGTGCAGGATGCGGCGATTGCCGTTATGTGGAATCATCGCGAACGAAAAGGACGTCGCGTCATTTTTGGAGCGCTTCAGGCCGCGGACGTCAACGCCGTGCTCGCTGTGATAATTGGCGACGTAGTCGGCGAGACCGTCGTCGCCAGTTTTGGCGGCGAGGCCGACGTTCAGTCCGAGGTTGGCCAGCGCCAGGGCCGTGTTGTTGGCGCAGCCGCCCAGATGCATTTCGACCCGGTCGAAGAGCGACAGGCTGCCCTCGTCGGGGATTGTGTCGACGTAGACGGCGACGGCGTCGACGACCACGTTGCCGACGCAGATCACATCCAGCGCGCCGTTCGATTTTGCCTTCTTCTTCGTCTTGGCCTTTAGCTTCAACTTCGTCTTCGCCATCTTAGAACGCTCCCTCGATAATGCCCGATTCCGCGACGGTGTTGCCGCGCAGCACGACCCACACGACATCGAAGCGCAATCGGGCAGGGCTTTGCCTTTGAAGTTCTGCATGAGAAAAACTCGGAGGCGCGGCGCACTTTCGTCTGCTTAAACCCGCTGACCGATTCGGCCGGCGAACCGAATTGCGTGTGCGAGCGCTCGCGGACTTACGTAAACACCAGCGTCTTGCCCTGCCACGCGACCATTCTGGTCAGCGCGCAAACAGCTTTCACCGAACGGACCTCTTCTCCACTAAAATATTATCAGCGGTCAATCTCATATCCCTTCCACCATTTCGCCGAACAAATTATACCCCCGCGCCGGTGCCTTGTTCTGCCGGCTAACATAGATCAGAGAAGACTGATGCGCTCTTAATTCCACCGCCACGTTCGCGCGGATTTTTGCTCCTCAGCTCAATGGCCGCAAATGCGTTGAAGGCAGGCTCGTCATCGCGCGCTTCTCGCCGCATGCTCGCGATGGCAATCACGATTGATGCAGAGTCTTAATCGGTTGCATAATTGCGCTCTCCAACCGATAGACCCGTCACGCGCCGATGTGCTGCCACTGGAAACCTGCTTAACGGAAAATCACGGGTAGGCGCTCCTTCGGCCGTTGGGCGGACCGGACAAGACGCATACGCGTTGTAAAGAACTGCCGCAGTTTCATAAGGAACATCCGTACCGTCCCCAAAATCTTGCCAGCACAAATCATCGATTGGAATTAATACGATATCAAACCTAAACGTTTCAAACATTAGTATTCTCCAGTACGATGCTATAATATAACCATTTCAGCGTAATTGCGCAATGAGAGCAATACCAAAACTTGTTTTATTTGATACATTTGAGAAAGGATCAAAAGCTTCAGGTAGAGTATGAATAATTGGCGCCAAATCACACCGTAGTGTGCTTCGCTCATTAAAAAGCCACCCTCGATCGGGCCATTTGAATGCCGTCAGCGTTTGGGCGGCTCCTGAAATCTACCAACGGAGCGCCGCCTGGTGGCTCGACTGAATAAGCGAACACTAACGCCGTCGCCCCGATTCGGCGTCCCGGCCTCGAAGACGCGAAATCCGGGGCCGAAGCCATTGCGGAGGACGACAGCCGGCGGGGCTTACGTCGACCGGCTCTGTACGCCTGGTACAAAATCCGACGCTGACGCTGGCGACATATGGCAAGGGCGCAGAACAAGCGCTGGAGGATGTAGTGCTGGGAAATCTGGCGAGAAGCGAGCGTGAACTCAGTCCAATTGACGTGCCAGAAGCGACGGCGTATTTGTTATTTATCGTCAGCAAATTTTGCTTTTTTGCCTGCGCTCTTCTCAAAGGACAAGAGGTATTCCGCGAGCGGCGGCATCCCGATTTCTTTGCGGAGTTGATCGACATTCTTTCGGTCTTCAAGCGGATCGACAATCGGTGTCCCATCGTCCGCCGTACTTATCTGAGTGCCGTACCGCTGCTTCTGTCCGGAAAATATTTTGGTTCGGTCGTACAATAGCGCGTAAGTCTGGCCATCGTTCATCTTGCCTGCTTTCATATCTTTCTCAATCTCGGGCAGTGCGGCCAGCATAAGTGGAAGCTTACCACTGTGTTATACGATGAGGAAGGCGGTCAACGACGCTTCACTTCCATAGCGGCC
>Ga0206927_1255_pt1 | contig 9789 bp, 12 predicted proteins | sample Alteio_BWOrgHeat_60_FD_153249 | JGI IMG/M metagenome (GOLD analysis project Ga0206927, IMG submission 153249) | Enriched cells from forest soil in Barre Woods Harvard Forest LTER site, Petersham, Massachusetts, United States -... | ecosystem: Environmental > Terrestrial > Soil > Temperate forest > O... | reverse complement strand
CTTCATTGTCGCTGCTGCGACCATTTTCGGCGGCGAATACGATTCCCAAAACTGGCGAGTCTTGGCGCCGCGGGCTCGGCGCACGGACTGGATCCTTGCCAAGGTGCTCCTCTACGGCGCCGGAGCATTCGTAAGCTTGGCACTCATGGCGCTTGGTGCAACCTTCATCGCTCTTTTAGGAGCAGTCAGACTGCGGGAACCAATCCTCTGGCAGGCGCCGGTTGAATCGCCGCTTAGCGCCATGGTGATGCTGTTTGCAATATCCTGGCTCGAACTGCTGCTGCTCGGGCTTGCGGCAGGGCTGATTGCTGTGGTGAGCAGGTCAGTGCTGGTCGGCGCGATCAGCCTGACATTGGCGGCATTCTGTCAGACGTTTTTGAGTTCGCAGGTCACGGCCAGTGTCTCGTCGATTCCTTTATTGGCTGCGCTGCCGGGACTGTGTGCCGATGTGGCTCGCTTCTTCGTGACGCGCACTGAGATTTCGCCGGGAGAGTACATTGCCGCACGCTCTGCCCTGGTGGCCGGGGCTTCGTTGCTGGTTTGGACTTCTCTGACCCTCTGCCTTACCTTGGCATGGTTTAGACAGCAGCAGTTTAATCGTGAGTAGTGGCGCGCCCGGCGATGATTAGGGCGAGTCGTTTACGCGCGACGAAAGAACCAGATTGCCAACACGATGAGAAGCAATGTTCCTAGACCGATATACATGGCAATCTCCTGTTTGATCTGACGCTGCTCAAGCGTGCGCGATTCGGAGCAAGAGGAAGAGTCCAAGCGGGAGCTCTCGACCGTCGGACAAGGGCCTCAATCCTTGTAAGCATTTCGGCGCGCGTCGCGCGCAAGCCGCGCGAGCCTGGTCCTCGAGCGGTGGAGGAGTTGCGGCTCTCTATGCACCATCAGCCGACCAGCCGGTTCAGCTCCTTGAGATCTGGCCAGCCATAGGCCAATTCGATAAGTACGGCATCGTCACGAACATCTTCTCTTTCGGCAATGACGTGGCCGGTGTACCGCTCATAAAAGCGCCTGGCTGTTAAGTTATCGCGTAAAACCCATAGGGCCGCGGCATTGAATCCGCGGCCGATGAGATCCGAAGACATGGCACGCAATAGATGCGTTCCGATCTTGCGTTTCTGGAACTCGCGCAGCACATAGATGGCGCTGAGTTCGCCGGCGTAACCCTGGGCCTCGAGGCTTTCAGTGCGTTGCGCGCCGCAGGATCCGAAGCCGATGATTGTTCCTTGGTGCTCGGCAAGATAAACCGCGGTCGAGCGCCCGGTCGCGGGCTGCCGCATGATTTTCGCCCACGCCGCCGCCCGGGATTCAACGGAAAGTGCGGAGAGCATTTTGTCGGGTAAGAGGCCGGTGTAGGTCTCGTGCCACGAGGCGATGTGCATGGCGCCGAGGGCCCGTGCGTCCTCGGGCGTGGCGATGCGAATGTTCGCGATGGCATGATCAGCAGTCATTTTCGGGTTACAGCACGCCGCCCGTCTTGTGAAAGAAATCCGATCCGACCAGCGTCGGATGATAGATGGAATCGCTGGGCGGATCATGCGCGGATTGGTAGACGATGAGATCGGCGCACTCCCGGCGGCTCTTGGCCCAGCGTAAATTCATGGCAAACGTCACATCAAGGATCTGGCACGCGGGAGAGGTGAGCCACAGATGGAAGGGGCAGCCTTCTTCCAGCCAGGCGTCGGTGTTTCCTTCGATGAAGCGCTGAATCAGGCGTTCGTCATGTTGGCAGATGGCCTTGCCGTTGCGCACGATCCAGCCGATGGTCAGATTGAAGGGTATGACAGTCCTTCTGTAGAGCAGGGGAAGCAGGGCAAAATAGATGGCCGCCGTTTGGCCGATCTTGGAGTCGGGAGGATTGAAATCAAAGTAGTCGAGCAGGAGGGGCCGAATGACCAGCATGTCGACACAATCTTTTTTCACGAGAAGACGCATGGGTGGCTCGAAGCCAAACTCTTCGGTTCGATCGATGGCTGCGAGGTACTCGCCTACATAGGGCGAGAGCTTTATGAGGGTGTTTGTCGTCCTTATCGATGGGCGTTCGGGGTCGGGGACAGCGTGAACTGCAAGTCACGGCGAACAATGCGAGGCTGTCAACAACAACTGCTCGAAAAGTGTGAGTTGGGTTCAAGATTCGCTGAGGGCTCTTCGGGATGATGGTAATCGCGCGGAATCCCCATGCAGGCACGATCCCCTCTTTCGAAAACAGTAAAACCTCCGTTTCACGGCGCGGGTTGGCAATGATCGAGACGTTCTTTCGAACGCTGTGGCCCGGAGGGGTGCCGATCAGCAAGGATGAACTGCGCGACGAGACCGCCGTATTATGGGATGCCCACTGCTCCATGCGGTGTGGCAATCCCGCCCGCAGCTGGAGGGTATTGTCTGAGTGGCTGAGGTCCCGAGGTGATCAGCCGGAGGACTATGGGCGGCTTTGCGCACGCGTGCTTAACTGGAAGGAGCGATGGGTGATTGCCCGGCTCACGGAGGCGCGCGTTGCACGGCTTCTTGTCTTAAGGCGTTCAAGCGAAGTGCTGGATGTGGTGGCGCAGCGCTTGACCGTGGACCCGCACTTTCGTCCCTCGTCAGCCGCGGATACTTTAAGTTTGGCGCAGATTGCCGCACGGGGCGGTGCGCAACGGATCTCACGAATCCTCCTGTCGGACTTCAGCGCTCGCTTTCCCGGCGACCCTCGCGTGTCCGTATCGGAGGCCTTAAAGCGGCGCTTGACTCAGCAGGCGCCTGCCCAAATGCGAGCGTAGGCGGAAAACCGCAGTTCAGGGCGGCGTATTCGCCCTCTTAGCGTCCTGACGCCTTGAAATCTTTACTCGCGGCGCAATCGAGGTCATTCTTGGTTTATCAATTTGGGGCGCGCGGCTTAGGTGGGCGGCACGCGCCGATGATGAGCCCACGGCAACTGAAGGAGGTGATCCAAGTGGCACATACAAACGTTGGTTCGATCGCGTCTGAAGGGCGCTTGGTTGGTGGCGAGGTTCATCGTTAAGGACTTCGTGCCGGCCGGGATGGCCGTTGAGGGATGCGCGCAGGCTGGTTGCCACGCGCGCGATCGGATCCAATGGATGGATGCTCCGATGTAGTTGCCAATACGGACTGCCTTGGTCCGTAAGGTAATCATGCTCGAGCAGGAATGGCGGAGTCCGCGGGGACTCCGCCGTTTTTATTGGGTCCGGCTAGCGATTCGGCCGTTCGCGCGCGAAGAAGGCAACGATCAAACCGAAGATGATCATTGCCACGATGTCTTCCATAAAGTGCACGACCCTGAAGCGCGGTGCGTGCCCGATCGCAGATAACGGTAGAACGACGTAGTTCATAACAACATAAATCACCACGCCGTATGCCATGCCGGCCGTGACCCAGTGGCGCCTGAGTACCGGCCTCCATTGAGCCGCGCCGACGAAAATCGACGCAATAATGATCGACATTAGCCACTGCAATGCAAGACCGAGCCCGACGGTGGTTGAGCCGTCATCGAATGCGGATTTCCCAAGCAATCCGCTGGCGATGGCTTGCAGAATGCGCGTGGGTTGCGCGCTATTAATCAAACTCGCCGCAGCCACATCGAGGGTGCCGGCGATGATGCCGCCGAGGAGAATGGGGACAACGAAATCCTTGACGAGGCGCGTTTTTGTCGCGCCGTCGAAGCCGTCGCTGATTGCCGCCGAGCCAGCTGGCTCAGTGGTGGCCGAGGCATGGAACTTATTCATTCTCGTCTCCGGATTTGGCAACCGACAGCGCATGTTGCTCCGGATCCTACGGCTGCTCAAGAACCAATCCAGGCGTTTTTCTTGGAGCCATGCCGGCGAGGTTGCACACGCCCCCGTAGCAGAAGATCCCGCTAAACGCGGTGGTATCATGGGACCAACTCTCCAGTTTTTCGTGGTACCAAATTGCGACCTGCGCATTTTTCCCTCGATGGGCAAGGAGCTCTGTATGAGCAACTGGCCCGAGTGTTGAAGCGCGCGATTCTGGAGGGGCGGTTCGGCGGGGGACGATTGCCGGCAACGCGAACCCTGGCGAAGATGCTCGGTCTCTCGCGCAATACCGTGCTGAGTGCCTACGATCTGCTATCCGCCGAACAGCTTGCGACCGCACGTGGGCGATCAGGCACCCACATCGCACAGAGCGCTCGATCTACGCCCCGTGGGCGCCCGCGCAGCGCGCCCGCATCGCCGTCACGTTATGCCGCGCGCGCCCGCCAGCTCCCGCCGATGACACTCGGACCCCGACGCGAGCAACCGCGCTACGATCTGCATTACGGGGAACCGATTACCGATCCGCAACTGTTTCACTCGTGGCGCAGAAAGCTCGCCGCCGCTGCGTTGCGCGCCGGTCCGCGCTATCCGGATCCATCCGGCTTTCTGCCTCTGCGTCGCGCGATTGCCGAGCACCTGGGGCGCCGCCGCGGCATTGTTTGCACCGAGGATGAGGTCTTGATCGTCGGCGGGACGCAACAAGCCGTGACGCTCGCCGCTCGCGTTGTGCTTGATGAGGGCGATGTCGTCGTCATCGAAGATCCACACTATCAAAATGTTGCACAAGCTCTGGTCGCTCACGGCGGGCGTATCGTGAGTGTCCGCACGGACCAGAGCGGATTGGTGACTTCCGAATTGGCGAAGCATCATCCGCGCTTGATTTGCGTAACGCCGTCGCATCAGTTTCCCGCCGGATCGGTGCTCTCCTTGGAGAGACGCTTCGAATTGCTGCATATAGCCGCCAGCCAGAGCAGTTGGATCTTGGAGGACGACTATGACAGTGAATTTCAGTATCCGGGCCGGCCACTGGGCGCACTGCGCTCCATGGATTTGTCGGACCGCGTGATATACGTCGGGACCTTCTCGAAAACTCTGTTTCCTTCACTGCGCCTGGGATATATCGTTTGCCCCAGTAGCCTGCGCGATGATTTGCGCATCGCCAAGCGCTTGGACGACCTCGGTAGCCCCGCGATCGAGCAGGCTGCGCTGGCCTCATTCATGCGTAGCGGGCAGTTCGAGAAGTACCTGCGCAAATCCGTTGCCGAGCTCCGTCAACGGCGCAATGTGTTACTCGAAGGCCTGCGAAGGCACGCCGGAGACCGCGTCGAGATTCATGATGCGCAAGCCGGCGTGCACGTGGTCGTGTGGTTTCGCCGCCTGAACTATCCGCAATTGGACCGTCTGATCGAGATTGGGATTAGGCAGGGCTTGGGGCTCTATCCCATGCACCCGAACTACCGAGTGCGGCCGGTGCGACCGGGGCTGCTGCTTGGATATGCCGGGCTATCGGCCGCCTCCCTCGAGGCTGCAGCCGAATTATTCGGTCGGTGTCTCGACCTCATGGATCAAGAGGCCGGATCCGGCAACGATCGCAAAGCTGCAGCACGACGGATCTGAACCGCCGACGGCGTGATGTGCCAAAACGGCCGGTCCGGACGAAGCGGCTTGATGACGTGGGTGGGCTTAACGCAAGTGTCTATTGAAGCTTCGAAAGACGAATCACGTTGGCGTGGGTTTTAGCTTGCTCATATGCGCTGTCCGCGCGCTCTTTGCACGACTTTTGCGCCTCCCCGGTCAGGGCAAGACACTGTTGGATCGCAACGTTATGATCACCGTCTGCCTGCGCGACGGCCACATCATAGGCGGACTTGGCGCCCACATCGCTGAGCTCCTTGGAAGATCCGTCAGTTTTCGCGGCTGCATTGTCGACATTGTTGGCCGCATCTTTCCGGGCGTCCGTCACTTCGGCTGAGGCTTGCTGCCGAGCCGCCGCCACGTCGGTGGCGACCGCCGCCGGGGACTTCGCACTGTTGCAACCACACGCGAGTGCCGCGGTCAGTATTCCAATCATAGGCAATAAAAGCTTCTGCATATCGATCTCCTGATTTTGCTCTAGCCGCCATCGACGCAGACGCCGAGGATTTAGCGCTACAGCGAATTGCGTGCGCGACTGCCGCGGTGAGAGCCACAGGACGAGTATCAGGGCTTGATGCCTTCGCACGCGTAGGACAACTGCATGAGATAAGGTAGGGAATTGGCTTCACGACGCTAGCGGCGCAACAGGGCCCGTATTGTCGCGTTGAGTTCCGCCGAGTTGTCGGCTTCCAGCACGCTGAGTTGAAGTTCGTGTGGTGCAGTGGCCGGGGACATGGCATCCAATCTGCGTGGCGGTCATGGAAAGGGTACTCGAAAGAGTATAAGTGGGCGGCAGTACGAAACTCATGAAAGGCAGCGCAAAACTGCTACATTTTGGGCCGTTGGTGCAATGGATGAAATTGGGAGCAAGCGATGTTGATTCTGACGAGGAAGGTGGGCGAGGCGTTGATGGTTGGGACCGAGGTCACGGTGACGGTGATGGCGGTGAAGGGCAATCAGGTGCGGATCGGAATCAATGCGCCGCAGAATGTTGAGGTACATCGAAAGGAAATCTATGACGGTCTTCAACCAGAGAATGTGCGGTCGGAGTAGTGCGATTTATTTCGCCGGGACTGCCGGCTGTGGCTCTGCGGGCATCGCGAGCGCTGCCTTGAGGACCATCGACACGATCGGTTTGACGTTATCCTGTCCGTTATTGCCGACGACATAAATAAAGATGTCTCGTTGCGGTAGCCAGCCGAAATAAGCGAAAAATGTGCCGTCGGATCCGCTGTGGCCGATGCGGTAAGGTTTGCCGGCCGAATCCAAGCGCACGGCGAGTCCATATCCCTCCCACGCTTCCCCCTCAATCGAGTCGTGCGGCGTGATCATGCCGCGCACCACGTCGGGCGAGATGCCGGGGAGTCGCGCCGTCAAGCCGCGCCAAAATCGCTCCATGTCGATCGCGGTCGACTGAACGCCGCCATTGCCCTTGAGATTCCAATCGGCACTGTGAAGTTTGCCGATCTCGTCGGAAATAACAGCCTGTGGCTTATCGTTGAGGTAACCGACGGCGAATTCGGCCCGCTTGGCAGGTCCGAAGTACGAGAAACCTGTGCGATGCATTCCGAGCGGCGCCCAGATCTGTTCGCGCAGGTACAGCTCCCAGCGGGTATCGGAGACCGCTTCGATGACAGCGGCCAGAATGCTGAAGCCCATGTTGGAGTAATGATCCTCGCCGATTGGGTGGTCCAGCGGTTTGGCCACGCATTTTGCCAGCAGATCGGCCTTCGTCAGGGGCTCGAAATCATCGCCGCAGTAATCGGTCAGGCCGGCGTGGTGGGTCAGCAGTTGATGCAAGGTTGCAGACGCGGCGGGCTCGGCGGCATCGGGCAGATATGTTTTGACCGGCTTCTCAATATCGAGTTTACCTTCGCGTGCGAGTTCCAGAATTGCGAGCGCCGTCATCGGCTTCGTAATGGAACCGATCTGCCCGATGGTCTCGACCGTAAACGGAATTTTGCTTGCGCGGTTTGCATATCCATATCCGGCTTTGAGGATCGGCAGTCCGTGGTCTTCCACTAAGACTGCGCCGCCGAAGCCGTGCTTGGCCGCCTCAATCAGAGCCGAATCAAGCGAATGTGCGGTGTCGCCCTGCACGATATCGGCGTGTCGAGGCGGCGCTCCCTCGGCAGGAACTGCACTCCATGAAGCGATCGATGCGATCGCCAGTACAAGGCCGATCGGTCGGTGCATTCCGGGTGCCTCAGCAGCCGCCTTTTAGATGAGCCATTGATGCGTGACGACCGCCTTCGCAAACGACACCGCCGACATGGTCGGATGTAACTGGATTTCGAACAGATATCCCACCGCGCCCATGATCAGGCTGTTCATGACCAGAGCGGCAGCGAGGGCGGTGAGTTTAGAAGTGATGGCGTTCATGTGTGTCTCCCAGTGTGCGATTGTTCGATCCTTACCGACATAACACAGCAAGGGCCGTGCCAGTTGCAGAAAGGCGTCAATTGCCCCTTGTAGGAGCCAAGGAGGCATGCACAGGCTCAGAGGCCGCGCGGTGACTGCGGCGAGAGTGTCCGCGGTCACTCCGTGGTCACTGTCCGCGGACATGTCGGACAGTGAACAAACTCCTCTGGACGCTGTCAACTTCATGCAGTGAGCTGCGTTGGTCGATAGGTTACTTTCGAGGTCTCATCAATGCCGTCCAAATTCCTAGGCGCATCTTTGCTGTTAACGGTGTCCCTATCGGCCGTCGCGCAGTATGCACAGCAGCCCGCAACCCCCGCGGGCGAGCCCGCGATTTTGCCGAACCAGGGCCAAGACCAAAATAAGCTGCAGTTCGACCGGTACGAATGCTACGGCTGGGCGAAAGGGCAGAGCGGCTACGATCCGTCGCAACCGGGTGGTCGCGTGGGGCAGGACAATTATCGGCGCGCCTTTTCGGCCTGTATGAGCGGTCGCGGGTACACCGTAACCTACGCCGCCGCGGCGCCGAGTTCCTCTCCGCCGGCCGTTCCGCCCCCGAGGCCGCCGCCGCCGCCGGTATACATGAGGCAGTCCTGGTGGGAGTCGCCTGAACTCGTATACCGCCCGGTTCATTTTGCGATCGAAGGCGGTTACACCGCGACGGCCGGATCGACCGGCGACAATTTGAACGACGGCGGTAACATCGGTGTCGGGATTAGTTTCTTTCCCTCTCGCTCGTTACCCATCGGATTGCGCATCGACGGCAGCTGGAGTCGGTTCGATGCGAGCCACGTCTTTTACGATACCGGCACTGGCAACTACTTGCACAGCCACGAGAACATCTACGGCGGCGATGTCGATCTGCAGTTCAATTTGGCGCATCCCTCGTCGCGCTATCAGTTCTACTTGCTGGGCGGAGCAGGTTGGTACCGCGAGCAGTCCGTTCTCGATCAGTTCGTACCCGGCTGCGGTTTCTACAATTGCGGTCCGGTCTATGGGGGTGAGCAATCGAGCACCACCAGCGGATGGCGTAGCTCTTGGAACGCCGGCTTCGGCGGCGAGTTCGCCATGCCGGGCGGCGCCTCGTTCTTCGTGGAAGCGCGCTATCAGCGCATTGCGCCCAGCAGCAGCGATATTCAACTCGTACCCGTCAGATTCGGCATACGCTTTTGACCGCCTGAGCTGCGCACACCGTTGTAGGCCAGCATTTCTGCGTCGGTCGGCGGCTCCCAAAGACCCTCGACGAAATCGAACATCTCTCGCGTGACATCGAATCCGAGTTGGTAGGTTTCCCCCTTCTGGGCGTTTCGTGTTTCGACTCGACGCCAACGCTCATCCGCGGGAACGTCGATGAAGTGTAGTTGAACCGATAGGCCCGCCTTTCCGGCGAGCTCGCTCCACCGACCACGCGGGGTCGAGTGGTTGCGGCGTATCCATCCAAAATAGCGTTGCCATCCATTCGTCGATCGAAAACCTGACGGCCCCGAGTTGCTCGCTGAGCTGTAAGGCGTAAGTTGTTTTGCCGGCCCCCGTTGAGCCGCAAATAAGGTGGACCAGATGACGCTGCATTGCCCGCTCCCAATCATCGGGTCCTGTTATGGATCGGCTCCCGCTCGGCTCTCAGGTCCCAGACCCGGTCGTTGGACAGGCGCAGCGCAGTTACGATGCCGCCGGCACCGAAGACGAGACGAACCAGACCTTGGGGCCCTGCGAATGCGTCCTTGTAAACAGGCTTGAGTGGGCCGCTGGCTTCCGGCCGGTCCTCAACCGCAAAGCGCAGATGGTCGCCGTCCATCGAGACGACGAAGCTGGCCTCGGCCTCGTCGCTGCGATAATGGCCGACGATCGACTGCAGTTCGGCACGCGTCGGCGCGTAGGATTCGACGCGCTTGAACGTCATGACGTCGCCGGTTTGATTCAGCTGAAACCGATCGCCGGGCAGCAGCGTCGCGGA
>Ga0206927_1254_pt1 | contig 9883 bp, 8 predicted proteins | sample Alteio_BWOrgHeat_60_FD_153249 | JGI IMG/M metagenome (GOLD analysis project Ga0206927, IMG submission 153249) | Enriched cells from forest soil in Barre Woods Harvard Forest LTER site, Petersham, Massachusetts, United States -... | ecosystem: Environmental > Terrestrial > Soil > Temperate forest > O... | reverse complement strand
GTACTGATGCTCTCACCGATCTGGCTGCCCGACGACGGTATCGAGCATTTCGCGAAGCTTGCTGCAGAAAATAAGCCGGACGTGCGCGTGACCCTGCAGGAATTCTGGTTGCCGAACGACGAATTCGTCCCGGTCTATCCGTTGCAGACGACAAAAAAGGTGGATCACAACACCGCCACCGTCGCGAAGCTCACTGAAGACCAGGACAAATACGACCAGGTCATGGACGACCACGCGCGCAAGATCAACAAGGAACTGGGCAGGGACGTGTTGGTGATCGTGCCGGTCGGGAAAGCCGTGGTTGCGCTGCGCGAGAAGATTATCGCCGGCCAGGCTCCTGGTTTGAAAACCCAGTCGGAGCTCTTCGCGGATTCCTGGGGGCACCCCGGCGTTCCCATCCAGGTGCTCGATGGCTACTGTCATTTCGCGGTCATCTACAAAATCAGCCCCGTCGGATTGCCCGTGCCGAAAGAGCTTGCCCAGGCGCACAACCCGGCCTGGCGCGAGGAGAAGCTCAATCGCCTCTTGCAGGAGCTGGCGTGGGATGCAGTGACGCACCACCCTATGAGCGGCGTGAAGCCGTGATTGTGAATATCTCTTTCTGTATCCACGATGCCGAAGCGTTATTCATACGGCTTCTAATAGCGTGTCCGATTTCCGGTTTTTTCCAACCCTACGACAGTCGAAACGCCCGCCATCTGCGCGCGGTGCGCACCTGTCCGTTTCCGGCGTCGAGCTTGGCGAGGCCGTTAATCAGTCCGGACGTGTAACGGTAATAGTATGCTGAAGCGGCTGTAAGTCTGCGCTATTTGCACTAAATTACTACCGGAGGGAATTTTTATGAAGATTTCGTACGCGAGAGAACTCTTTGCGCTCCGCTTTTATAAATGGTCTGTTACTGATGCCCGCCGTCAAATTGAGAATGACTTTCCGCTCCTTCGAGAAATCAAGAATGACTATAACTATCGGTTTCTTGCGTTCATGCAGTCGCTCGGATCCGACAATGAACGATTGAAATATCAGTTGGCACGCTTGAGAGTTCGCAATCCAGACGGCGCAAAGTTGGCAGATGAAGAGGTTTCGGAAGATGACAAAAAATTGGTTTGCGAAATGCATGATAAGATACCAATGTTGTTGCCTCCTGAACACATTGTAAAAGCGGCAAGAAAAATCAATCGCAGCGTGCTTCGAAAAAAATTGAAGGCTGAGATCGCTCAAAATCTTGGCTCCCTCGTTCGCCCAACCGGAGCGACTGAATGGGATTTCATAACACCTGTGCTCGGCTGGGCCGTTGAAACCAACGTGGAAACAGGAGGAAGTTTTCAGGTTCAATATTCTCATATAATTCGTTGGGGTGGAGAAGAGAAACCCGGAAAAGGAACGTGGATTGCTGAATGGGGATGCGGACCGACTGCGAGATGGGACGATCTAGCAACCAGTGAAGATGAAATTGTCGCGTCTTTTAGTGCTTATTGTTCTCACTTTTTAAGGGCGCTTCCGGAATTGCTGGACGGCCTTGCGCTGGATGAAGACGAGGTGCGATCTGCAGGGATAGAGTACGAATCATACGAGCAGATTGCTAGCCGCCGCCCTCTCACGCTGGAGGAGGAGAAAGCGTGGCAATGGAGAAAGCTTGCGGATGCGGGGAAATCGTGGCTCGTACCGCGGTACGAAGCTGCGCAGGAGCGCGAACGAAAAGTTGGAGAGTCGGATGCCACACAAGAGCCTGAATGAGAAATGATTTTCGAGGCCAACTGCGGAGGGCTGTGCTCGATGAGCGAAAGGAGCTGGTGGAAGGAATAATCGTATTCAGAAAGGGCTATTACGACGAACGCTCCTAATTAAGTGACCGGGCTCTCGCAGTTCCATGGTTCGGGCTTTCAGCCCTTAGAATACGTAGAGAATCCAATACCCAGGGCGTGCCCTGGGCTGGAATGACGCCGGGCCTTTGGCCCTCATGAGCGCGCCCGTCCGTAATTATTCGGTTATCAAAGATCAACCTAGAAATGGAATATAACAGGTGGTTTATTGAAAATCAAGACAAATACCAAATAAAATGCTAAGTTGGTCGTGGAATGTTGTTGGACAGTCCAAGACTGTCACGTATAGTCGCCGTTCATGGATTCATCCAATAAAATCGTTCGGGATCCCATCTACAAACAATTCAAAGCGGTCATGAAAGACATGCTGATCACGCAGTCCCGCTGGCCTGCCGGCAGTCAGATCGCCACCGAACGCGTGCTTGCCGAAGAGTTCAAACTCAGTCGCGTCACCGTCTCGAAAGCGCTGGCGGAATTGGAAGCCGAGGGCCTGATCGAAAAGCGCCCGCCGGGCGGCACGTTCGTCACTGAAAAAGTAAAATCGCGCGGTCTCGTTAAGTTTCTCTTCTACCTACCCGGACCCTTGTCACACTTTCCGGGCTATGCGCTGGTGCTGTCGGTGCTGGAGTCCAAGCTGGCGGCGCAGGGTATCGGATTGATCTTCACCAGTGTCCTCTCCGCTGATTCTGCACTGGCCCGCGCGATGGTCGTGGTGGGGCCCGTGGGATGGGCAGACGTGAACGCGGCGACGGCGCGCATTCCGATCGTGACGGTAGACTTCGGCATGTTCCTGGACGACGTCGACGGCGTGGAAATCGACAACGCAGCGGGCGCCCAAAAAGCCGTTGAACTCCTCTATAAGAGAGGGCACCGGCGGATCGCGTATCTCGGTTGTTACCGCGATGCGAAATCCAATGAGTGGCCGAATTCTCAGCGGCGCCGTGAAGGCTATCTGGCGGGACTTCAGAAGTTCGGTCTGGAATCGCATTCTTCGTTTCAGCGCCTGAGCTGGTCGGAGCCGAAGAGCAGCGGCGAAGTTGCGCACGAATTGCTGCATTCGACGCCGGCGCCGACGGCGCTGGTTTGCTTCACGGAACATCAGGCGCTCGGCGTGCTGGAGGCGATACGCAACACGCGAATGAAACAGTCCCGCGCGTTCGAAATTGTCTGTTTCAGCGATCAGCCCGGTGAAATTTCCGTTGCCGGTCTGGCCGGCTGTTGCGTTCCGCCGTGGCGCAAGATCGCGGAGACGGCCGCAGACCTGGTGCTGCGCAGAATGGATGATCGCTGGCCAAGGCAAAACAAGTCGTTCTGCCGCCGGACCTGATCGAATCCAAGCGCTCTGTCTGAGCGTATTCCATCGTACCCTTAACGCACACATGCGCCGGATTTCGAACAGAATTTTCTCCAATTTATACAAGGCCCGGAGTATTATGGATAGCCCGTTAATGGACTAACCATAAATATAAAGGAGTCATCATGGCCTTTCCCTTCTTGCGAACACTCTCCCTAATCCTTGCCGTGGGCATCGCGCTCGCAGCATGCAATCATTCCCCAGCGCGCGCCGAGGCCGACGCGACACTGACGCTCGCGGGGCTTGGCGACTGTGAAAAGATCACCAAGGATGGAGCCGTCCCCGAGTCGCCGCATTTCTGGGACGCCAAAACTCAACGGCTGAAACTGCACGCCGGACGGAACGAAACGGTCGCGGCGCAGTTGATGCTCAGCGCCAAGGCCGACGTGAAAGGCGTGAACGTCGAAATCGGTGACTTGAAGGGCCCGGCCGTGATCCCTGCGGATCCGAATATTCAAGTGAGCCAGGAATTGTATCAGTTTGTCGCGCACGGCGACTGGTCCTGGGGGCCGCCGAGCCAGATGCTGCCGGACAAAAAGTGGTATCCAGAAGTGCTCGCGCCGTTCAAAGATCCGTACGGCCCGGAGCACAAACCCGTCGGCGCGCCGTTTGACATCAAGACCGCCAACGGACCGAACCAGGGAGTCTGGATCGATGTCTACGTTCCCAAGGACGCGCCTGCTGGGACTTATGAGGCGCCGATCAAGGTAACGATCAACGGAGAGACAAAAGACACGGCGACGCTCGAACTGAAAGTGCACGGCTTCACGCTGCCGGACGAAACTCATGTCGACGGCTACGGCGAATTTTACGGTAAGTGCTACGACTTTCACGGCGTCTCCTTTAAGCAGGATCCTGACAAGTGGTGGGCGATTGCAAAGCGCTACCAGCAGATGGCGCACCAGCACCGTTTCGTTATCTTCGACCGCGTCGGCCGCGGTCCGGTGCTGGGTCAATGGGACGCGTACGACAAGACCTACGGGCAGGTCCTGGATGGATCGCTTTTCACTAAAGAGCAGGGCTACACCGGACCGGGCGCCAACACGGGCGTGAACTTCTGGAGCGCGCCGTTCGCTCAAGCGTACGATGGAAAGGCTCCGGACTTCGACGACGCGGAACTCAAGAACTACACCGATGGCGCAAAGTCGTTCTGGGATCACGTCACCGCGAAGAAGTGGGACACGAAACGTTTTCTCGCTTACATCATCGACGAGGCCGGCAGCGACGCGCGATCGCGAACAAGCACGAAAAAACTTCAGGAGGCGTTGGATGCCGGCGCGGGCAAGGGGCACATCAATGTGATGTGGACCTCGCACACCGATCCGGCGACGCTCGCCGGCGATCCCGCGACCGATCTGCGCGGCGTCGTCCGCTGGTGGACGCCCAACGGAGGCGCCTGCAACCCGGGATTTCTGGCGCCGCGCGAAAAGGACGGCGAAACCGTCTGGTTCTATCATTCCGGCCATCCATCCATCGGCGTTCACGGCGTCAACGCGAGCGGCATTGAGCTGCGGACGTGGGGCGCGATCTGCTGGCGTTACAAAATCAACGGTTCATTCTGGTGGGCGATGGATTTGACCGACGCGAACACGCCGATGCTCAAACCCTGCTACAAGCCCGACGACACACGCTGGGGCAACGGCGTCCTCTTTTATCCTGGCGCGCGCTTGAAAGATGTCGGCCTGCCGGACATCGACGGTCCGCTCTCCTGCCTGCGCATGAAAGCGTATCGACGTGGACTGCAGGATTACGAATACGGCTGGTTGTTGAAGCAACAGGACAAAGAAGCGATCGCCGATCAGCTCATCAAGAAAGTCATCCCCGTGGCGCTCACCGATGCGCTCGGCGCCTCCGGCCCGGCCGAAAAGTCCGGCGAAGCCTCGCAGAAAGACGAACAAGCAGGCCGGGCGCATTCAACGGCGAAGGGCAAAGCCGGACCGTCCTGGAGCACCGATGTCAGCGCGTGGTATCAGATGCGGAAGGATATGGCGGCGGAATTGGATGGGGGCGGGAAACGGTAAGAAGCGCGAACGTAGCGCGGAGATTAATTGGCGGGGATGAAGATCCCTGTTAATCCTCAATTTTGATTCCGCCGTATATCGCCAGGATTATCACTGCTATTAAAAACAGAACGAGCGGCAGCGTATACAGAATAATTTGCTTTGGAGTTAGGTTTCTTGGCGAGGTAGGTTTTCGAAACGCTAGCTTTTTCGGCATTTTCAGCTTGCGGTTATAATCTCCCTGTTCACCCGGTAATCCCTCTGCGCGCAGTCGCCAAAAATCATCATAATGAACGGCAATTCCCTTTTCAGATCCTTCTTCAGAAACCCACAAGAAGAAGCGTAACAAGAGAGGAAGAGCCTCATTTAAGAATTTCTTGTGCTTGTTTGACTTGATCTGTTTCTCTATTTGGTCTGGTGGCAGCGGGGCAAGAGCGGCATCGTAGGCGCGTACGCAATCGGCAATCTGTTTTAAACGATCAGGCCTGATCAGAAATACTGTTCCTTCGACTTCATTCAATTCAGTGGACAGATATGGATCAGGTTTTTGCTCACTATCGCGAAGCAATGTCTTCAGGCGGCGACCGGCATCCGTAGATGTATTCACAGCATCGGCATATCTTTGCAGGCAGAGGTTGCGTCCAAGGAAACAGCCGTTGGGGTCAGCGGCCTCCGACGAAAAAAGAGCTTCCCACCAAGTATTGAGAGCGGGCGATTCGTTGAGCAATGCGACAACGTCGGAGTCTCGTTCAGATTCGGGGACTGCCTTACACAGGCGTTCAAAAATAAGATCAGCTATATTGGGTTGTATAAGCATCTCTTCCAATTTCTTATATTTTTCGTCATTGTATGCGGTCAGTGTAAAATCCCATCCCATGGAACTGTCTCCAGTTTTATTTTACTCTTTGCTCAAACGCAGAACCGCTCGCCTCGGATACCCCGTCGGCGTCCACGTTATCGGCGAGAGAGCGGCGCTTACTTCCAGTAGGCTTAGCACCCCGTTGAAATACCCTTGGCCGACGCCGTGAAACGCCTCAACAGCTTAGGCGTTTCACGGACCAATGCGAATAGGCCTTTTTCAACGGGCTATTAGCACTCACTCGGAATGACGGAGCGGAAGTCTCCACCATACACATTCGTAAATGCGGTTAGTGAAAGGAAGTCATGTGTTATTTGGCCGAGGTGAGATGCCACAGTTCAAGAAGCGCGCCTTTCTTCACCGTTCCTCGGAGAGGAGAGCACTGTGAGCCCGTATCGGTCTTGACGAACGGCCAATAATTTTTCAATTCTGGATTGCCTTATATCCAATGTAGCTATATCCTACTTGGATACAGTGTGCCATCAGGGGTAGACGCCAGTCAATGGAGCAGCCGGAGCGTGAGCCGAGTTCGTTGATCCCACTGACTCCTGCTGTGTTCCACATCCTGCTCGCGCTTGCTCACGGAGACTGCCACGGGTATGCGATCATGGCCGAAGTCAACACATTGACGCAGGGACAGATTCATTTAGGGCCGGGAACTCTTTATCGTTCCATTCAGAAAATGGTGTTGGATGGGCTGATTGACGAGATCGAACATGCGCATGGCGCGGATGATGATGAGCGTCGCAGGTATTACAAATTGACAGCGTTTGGCAAACGCGTAGCTCGCGCTGAAGCCAATCGTCTCTCAATCCTGGTAAAAGCGGCGACGCAGCGAGGAGTGCTTTAAACATGATTGATCGGTTCGCTGTTGGCTGAGAAAGTTGGGGGGAGAGAAGTGCCAAAGGTATCGCCAATTCCAGAAGACTTTCGAACCATCACGCCACATTTGGTGGTGAGTGGCGTCGCCAGTGCTGTCGAGTTTTATCAAAAAGCATTCGGCGCGTCGGAGCTCTATCGAAATCTTGCCGCCGATGGTTCGACCATTATTCATTCCGAGTTACTGCTTGGAGGCTCGCGGTTTTTTGCATGCGATGAGTTTCCGAACTACGGTGTTCTTCGCCGCAAAGCATAGGCGGTACGCCGGTGACGCTTCATCTCTATGTGGAAGACGTGGATGCGTTCGTCAACCGCGCGATCGCTGCCGGCGCTGAAGTCATTTTGCCGGTGCAGGACTGTTTCTGGGGAGACCGTTACGGAATCATCAAAGACCCCTTCGGTCACAAGTGGTCGGTCGCCAGCCGGATCGAGGATTTGTCACCGCGGCAACTTCAGGAACGAGCCAAGGCATTCAATTCGAAATAGTAGTGGTGAAGAGCATTTGGAGGAAGGAACATGTTTAACGCGATCAAAGTGTGCATCTATGTCGACGATATTCAGCGCTCAGTTGATTTTTACACGCAGAAGCTTGGCTTTGAAATTGCCGTCGCGCACCCGATGGGCCCTGCGGCGAAGTGGACTGAACTCGTCTACAACCACGGCCAGCTTCGGCTTATTCCCTATCCCAAGTCGATGATGCCGGACTGGAAAGAGCGCAAGCCTTCCATTGTGTTCAGTTGCGCAAATGTTGGGGAGACGTACGACGAACTTCGAAAGCGCGGCGTCGGATTCAAAGGCCCGCCGGAAAAGATGGGCTGGGGGAACTTTGCCCATTTTGCCGACCCGGATGGCAATGAATTCGGATTAAGCGACGCTCCACTCACACCGGAATAAAAAGCGCGGAGCAGGTAAAGCATTTAGAAAGCCCTTTGGAGTTCATCATGGCATCGGCCAAACCAGTCTTTCAGAAGCACGGACTGAAACCCGCTCATCGAGCTGCAAAACTATATGTGCCTACCGATGCCGCAAAATCGCTTGGCCCGGTTCCGGCCGAATACAAGCTGGGATCCGCATTGTCGGGTCAGTTCGATTTCATACTCTCATTTTACGAGGCCCGTAAGGCGTTCGAAACCGAATTGCCGAAGCTAAAAGCGGCGCTTAAGAAATCCGGAATGGCGTGGGTTTGCTGGAGAAAGGGCAACGTCACCGATCTAAACCGAGACTCGATTGCGGTTCTGGTTGAGAGCAGCGGGCTGGAGACCGTCTCTTCGTGCGCGATTGATGACAACTGGTCCGCTCTTAAGTTGATGTATCCGAAAGACCAACGCCGTCCATAATACAAGGACTGTAACAAGCGCCGGAGTTACTCGTCAATGCGAACGAAATACATCACTGCGTTTCGATGACCACGTAATTCCAAGTGTAGGAGGTCGTTGCCGTCTCGGCGGAGGCGAAATTAATTGTAAATCCTGTTGTCGTTGCTGTCACGTACGCTTGCCGCAGACCGGCCGCAGCGTTGGTGTTGGCCGGCGTTAACAAAATAATGGGCGCAACGGTGTAGGTTGCGTTAAACGTCACCGTGGCTTGGGCGCCCGCGGCATACGCGGCCGTGCCGGTGGTGAGCGAGATGCTTCCGGCAATATCTGTGGCGTTTGCCAGACTCGCCGTGGCGCCTGTCCCTGCGCCGGTCTGCACACCGGCCGTGGGCGCAGTCGTCTGTTGAATTTGCAAATGTCCGTCCTTGAGCGACAGGCGCGCATTCGCCACTGGCGTGCTCGTGTTTAACCCAACGTTGCCGTTGCCGGAGATATACAGGCCCAAGGCGGTCACCGCGCTCGCGTTGGTTGTATAAAGCCCGATGTTGCCACTGCTCATGCGGTTAATCATCTGCAACTGGGACGAGTTAAAATTTCCGCCGACGTCCATCTTTGCATTCCCGGTCGCGGCATCTTTGAACTCCACGGCTGCTCCGCCCGTAAGCGGTCCGTCGATGTCCAGCCGCACAAATTTGCTCGCGGTAGAATCAAAGAGCTCGGCCTTTGTTGATGCGCTTCCGCCGCCAAAACCGGTGCCATTATTTCCCGGCGTGGTCGTCCCCGCGCCAATTTTTGCCAGAGTGGCCACGTTCCCCTGCGCGGTCAGATTACCGCTGCTATCCAGCGACATGTGGACCACGCCAGGCGTATACACGCGGAATATGCCCGCATTGTTGTCGATCTCCCAGTTCTGGCTTGCCGTACCGTTGCCGAACACTATGCGCGGACTGTTACTGAGAATTCCGATGTACACGCCTTTGGGCGCGACGTTCTCGTTGACCAGCCCGCTGAACATCGCCTCGCCTGAACTGTTCACGAAGGCTGCCACCGTGCCGTCGCTATTCTGCCATTCCTGCAGGTCGGCAGTTTGTGAAGCCATCGCCTGGAGTACCAGGCCCTTCCGCGTCGTGGCGCTTGTTCCAAAGAGCACGTCCGCCAGCGAATCGTTGGTGGTCGGCGCGGTCGCGGCGGTCATCGCGGACGTTCCGTTGCCCAACAAGGGTTGCCGGCTGCTGCCTAAGCTGCTGGCGCCCGTGCCGCCGTTGGCAATTGCCACTGTGCCGGTCAGGTTTGAGGCATTTAAGTTCGAAAGTCCCGAGCCATTTCCGCTGAACACGCCCAGCGACGAGAGCGAGGCCTTGACCGCGCCGGTCGAGTCCTGCCATTGCTGCAGGTCGGCGCTCTGCGTGGGCGAATTGCCTTTGATCACGACGCCGATTGTGCCGTCAGCTCCGGTTTGCACCGTCTGCGTGCCGGTTGTGAATGTGTTGGCTGCATTCTTTAGCGCCACATTGCTGGAGAGTGCGCTGTCGGCAATCGAACTGGCTGGAAGCGTCACACTGCTTGTCACCGTCAATCCGCCGCTGGCAGTCAGCATGCCGGAGGAGGTGATCGTCCCGCCGCTGGTCGTGGCGATGCTTCCGGTCGTGCTGATG
>Ga0206927_1253_pt1 | contig 9887 bp, 3 predicted proteins | sample Alteio_BWOrgHeat_60_FD_153249 | JGI IMG/M metagenome (GOLD analysis project Ga0206927, IMG submission 153249) | Enriched cells from forest soil in Barre Woods Harvard Forest LTER site, Petersham, Massachusetts, United States -... | ecosystem: Environmental > Terrestrial > Soil > Temperate forest > O... | reverse complement strand
TGGGGAGATGAACATGGAATTTCGACGAGTTGTGCGAGGCGCGATTGATTGAGGTGATTTGAATTCGGAGAAAATGACCTTGGAATTTAGCCCCGATAGGAGCGGATATCCTTTTTTTGCTGAACTTAACTTGAGATTTGAGATGAACTTTATGCAAAAAAAGATATGAGCGGATAGCGGGACGATTTTTCCAGCGAGCGGTGTAGATATGCTCCAAAAAATAAGTGAAAAGTGATAAGTGAAAAGTAAGAAAAAAAGGTTTATTGCTCATTCAAAAGTATATGCCTTATATTCCGGATGCTTATCAATCGAATGATAAAAGCAAAAGCAAAACAAGAGGCTACGGCAACTGCAAAGCAGATTTTCCAGTTGGGGGAGATGAACCGCGATGCCCAATAAATTAATGAGGTGGCAAGTATAAATACCAATAAAGATAGCAGGAAGCGGTAGTTGATGTTGAATTTAAAGATGCGCTGCACCATGATTACCTGGGCTATTCCGGTTAATAATTGGGTGGCAAGACTTGCAGAAGCGCATCCGGTAGCTTTGAAATGAGGTATCAGGAATAAATTGATTCCAATATTAAATAGCATCCCGAAACTTGCCATGATGTTTAACTGTTTGAGGTTTCCGTTGGCAGTTAACAGGGTTCCAAAAATGTAGGTGGAGGAGATGGCTACGAAGCAAAACATGAGGATTCCGAAGACATCGGCAGCCTGTCCTGCATTGTTTTTATATAATAAACTCATCAGTTCTTCGCGATAGGTAAAAGAACCGATGGCCACAATCAAGGCAGGAACAATGAGAAGAGAAACTGCCAGCTTTACCATTTCTTCGACATGCTCTTTGAGTTTTATCATCCTTGCAAAGATGGGAAGCAATAAGCCGGAGAAGAGGAAGGCAATCATGTTGGAGGCATCTAATAATCGGTTTGCGGAAGCATAAATACCTGCTTGCATGGCTCCATCGGGAAGCATTCTTTCAATCATTACACTGCCGCTATAAGTATAATAGGTCATTAATAAAGTTAGGATGGCGTAAGGATAACTTTGTTTTAATATCATGACAAAAAATGCAGGTCGCCAGAGGAGTTTTTTAAGTTTAACACGCTTAATGACTATTAATAAGGTGATGATGGCAGTGAGGCAATAGCCGGTACATTGAGCATAGATATACCATTGCACTTTGAATTGTTCGTGGGTAACATGTCCCCATATAAGAACACTGCAAATCATTATCATAATTAGGCGGTCGAGAACAGAAATAAAGCTGTCTGTCCTGAACATGTGCAATCCTGCAATGTTGGAACGGAGATATAAGATGAAAGAGATAAATACCTGGTTCAGCAATAGAAAACCAAGTTGCTCGAACTGAAAGAAATTGTATCCGATAATGGTCCCGACAATAAATGCAATGATTAGATAAACAAAAGTGAGTACTATCCGAAGTGCAATGATACTTGAAACATGCTTGGTGACTAAAAAGTGATGCTGAGAAATGTTTCGGTTATTGAAATTCGTAATTCCAAGATCGAGGAGGATGTTTAAGATGAAAGAGAAGTTTAAAAGTGCATAGTAATTACCAAAGCCTTCGGTGCCAACTAAATTCTGCACCTTTCTATCTACCACCAAAACCCAAAAAGGCTTCGTAAGAAGATTAAGGACAAGAACTAAAGCTAGATTGGTAATAAATTTACGACGCATATTCTTTTTTCAGGGGCGCAAAAATAAGCAATCTGATTGAATTGCGAAGAGCAAGGCTTAAAGATAGCCTATTTTCTATAGACTAGGTTCAGTAAGGTTGGAAAAACAATGAGAAGTAAAGGTAAAGCGATAACAAAACCGCCGATAACAGCTATTGCAAGCGGTTGATGGAGTTGGGCACCAGTTCCGATTCCTAAGGCAAGTGGCAACAAAGCAATGATAGCACCAATGGCAGTCATCAGTTTTGGACGGAGGCGGATGGAGATTGCGTATATAATTGCCTGTTTCGTTCTTAAATCAGATTTAATTCTTTTTCGGGTAGATATGAATTGCTGGAATGTGAATATTGCATTCTCACCAATTATTCCGACTATCATTATGATTCCAGTGTAGCTTCCGACATTTAACGGAGTGCCCATGATAAAGAGGGCAAGGATGCTCCCTGATGTTCCTAATAAGGCAATGAAGAAAATAAGAAGGGCAATTTTATAATCACGGAAAAGAAAAATTATAACTGCAAAAACCAACAGACTTGCGCTGAGAAGAATCAATAATAACTCTCGGAATGATTGTTCTTGCTGCGCATAAGCACCTCCATAAGTAATGTGATACCCGGCAGGAATATTCACGCTGTCTTTAATTTGTTTTTTGATATCTTTCATCACGCTGCCCAAATCTCTGTTGTCCAATCTTGCGGTGACTGCAACCATGTTTTCAAGGTTTTCTCTTTTGATTTCGGCAACACCGGGCTTAATATCATAAGTCCCAAACTCGGAGAAGGGTTTTAATTTTCCTCCGGGGATAAATACAAATTGGTCCTTGATATCTTTCAAGCTATTCGAATTGCTATTTGGATAAACCATCCTGATGTTTGTAAGTTGTTGATTTTCGAGGATGGTGCCGATTATATTTCCTTCTAATTGAGTTTGCAATTGGAACTGGAAATTATTCGGAGGAATGTTGTATTGCGCCAGTTTCACATAATCAGGTTTTACATTCACATATGGACCTGCAATGGTGATTCCATTGAACACATCGGCTGTGCCTTTTGTGCTATCTACAAGCCTTTCAACTTTCATGGCAAGATTTGTTAAGCTATCCTGATTGGGTCCGAAGATTTTTACTTCAACAGGCTGCACTGAACTCATCAAATCTCCTAGCTGATCACCGATTATCTGACCAAAATCAATTGTCAGGGCAGGTTGTGTCGATTCAATTTGTTTTCTAATATCTGCAATAACTTCATCCGTAGTTCGCTTTCGGTCTTTCTTTAGTTGGATGAGATAATCACCACGATTGGGTTCTGTTAAAAAGAATCCCATCTCCGTTCCCGTTCGACGAGAATAGGCTTCTACTTCAGGAACTTTGATAATCATCTTCTCCGCCTCTTGAAGCATTCTATCCGTTTCGTCCAATGAGGTTCCGGGCAGAGATTTATAATCCAAAACAATGCTCCCTTCATCCATATCAGGAAGGAATCCGGTTTCTAACTTCGGATAAATTATATAAACGGAAACTATCAATCCGGCAACAAAAACAATACTGAGAATTGGCTTGGTTATGAAAAATGAAATCCAACCTTTTTTAATTAAGTGGTCAGGAATATCTTCACTCTTTTCATCAAATTTAGCGGAAATATCTTCTTCATCAGCTTCACCAAGATTTTTTTCTCGTTTCGATAAAATCAAATAAATTACTGGCAATCCAATCCATGTAACCAAAAAGGAACAAATGAGTGTAATAATCATTGTATTCGTAAGCACATTGAAATAAGCTCCTGCAACTCCTCCCATCAAAAAGAAAGGAACAAAAATTACAATCGTGCTCAATGAGGAACCCAACATAGAAGGGAAAAGATATTTGATGGATTTTATAACTAATATTGAAGAACGTTCGTGCGGATATTCTTCATGCGTTCGATGAATCTGTTCTGTTACAACAATTGCATCATCAATAATAAGAGCGATGGCGGCAGCAACTGCACCGAGAGTCATTATATTAAAAGTATAACCTAGTGCATAAAGCACAATCAAAGTCAATCCCAAGGTGAGTGGAATGGTGAGTAAAATGGTAAGACTTGCTTTCCAGGAACGCAGGAAAATAACCGCTACTGCAATTGCAAGCAACAATCCAATCCATAAACAATCACTCACACTTTTGATGGTGGTATTCACAAAATCTGCCTGGATATAATAAGGTTTGATGTAAACTTTTGGTGGTAGTATCTTCTTCAGTTCTTTTATCTTATCTACCATGTCATTCGACACATCGAGCAAATTAGCATTTGGTTGTCGGAAAACATTTAACAACAATGCCTCCTTGCCGTTTGCATTGATTTTAGTGTATTCTACCTGCTCCTTTATTTCAATTGTTGCTATATCTTTTAACTGAAGAATTCGCTTCCCGTCATTCTTGATAATAACATTTTCGAGGTCTTCCTTATTATAAATTCCGGCGTCTGTAAGTGTTAAATATAATCGGCGATAATCAGAAGTATATCCATTGGAATTAATGAAATTAGTCTGACTGAGAACAGTATTGATTGTATCGGGAGTAATTCCCAAAGCACTCATTTTATGGATGTCAGGAATTACCCAATATTCTTTTGTCTTGCCTCCTATAATCTTGACACTTGCCACTCCATCAACTTGAGAAAGAAATGGACGGACCAAGTTGTTTGCAATCAGTTTTAATTCAATAGGACTTTTCTCATCACTTTCAAGAGTATAACCCATCACAGCAAGAGCAGAAGGGTTCATCTTTATAACTGTGATATCGGTATTGGCAGGAAGATTACTTCGTATTTCACCAATTTTCGATTCAATCATTTGCTGACTCATATCCATATCAGCTTTCCAATCCATATATGCCGAAATTTCGCTCTCGCCCCTGCTTGTTACACTTTGAATCGTTTTCAGATCATGCACCTGTTTGATGGCATTTTCAATGGGTTTTGTAACGGAAACCAACATCTTTTCGACCGGTTGTTGACCATTATCAACAATAACCTTTATCTTTGGGAAAGTGATTTCGGGGAATAGCGAAGTTTTTATTTGAGTGAATGAAAATATACCACCCATAACAATCATTATCAAAGCAAATGTAATAGAATGCTTATGGTATGTATAAAAATGCTTCACTGTTTTTGCAATTTTTCGAGGTGGTAAAGATAGAATAAAGTTGTTAAATGGAGGTTATGGTGCTTAATTATAGAATAATTCCATCCGTTCCCGATAAAAATTGTATTATTGCAGTCCGAAAAGCGAATTTATAATGATGAACAAAATTAAAAGTTTTTTTGTGGTTAGAAATAATTTTTATAACTTTACATACTGAAATTATAGTATCTGAATGAGAAACCTTAAATTTTTTGCTTTTTTAATAGCAGCCATAACCTTCTTTTCCATTAAACTTATTGCTCAGCCGCAAGGGCAATGGACATGGATGAATGGATTGAGTAGTTCCAACGGGCTTGCAAATTATGGTTTGCCGGGAGTTTTTGCCCCGGGTGTTACCCCTCCGGCTACTTATGAGCCATGTCAGGCAACAGATAGTATTGGAAACTTCTGGATTTTTGGCGGACTTTCTTATTTCAATAATTCCATTCAATACTATGGTGATCTTTGGGAGTTTAGTCCTACACTTAATTTATGGGCTTGGGCAGCTGGTCCGGGTTCTACAGATCAGCCGGGTGTATATGGGACTCAAGGTATCGCCTCTATTCTTAACATGCCCGGTTGCCGAAGCTATTGCGCCGCAGCATGGACGGATAATAATCACAATCTTTGGATATTCGGAGGAACAGGATATGATGTAAATGGAAATGTCGGAAATTTAAATGATTTGTGGAAATACGACATGTTTACACAAGAATGGACCTGGATGAAAGGTCCTGATACATGGAATAATAATGGGGTTTATGGCACAAAAGGTGTTCCTGCTCCTAATAACAATCCTCCGTCAAGGGAAGAATCTGATGCTACTTGGGTTGATAGTAATAACAATTTATGGCTCTTTGGTGGTCTTTCAATTACGGGCGGTACTTATAGCGATTTGTGGGAATTTAATACAACTACCAATGAGTGGACATGGATCAACGGACCTAATACAACAGGAAATGCTCCAATTTGGGGAGCAAAAGGTGTTGAAAGTGCATTCAATCATCCGGGAGGCAGATTAGTTTATTCTAAATGGAAAGATAACAGTGGTAATTTCTGGCTGTTCGGAGGGAATGACCTTACGAACAGTTATAATGATTTATGGAGATACAGACCCACGACAAATAAGTGGACATGGATGAGCGGAACTAATAATCCCGGAGATACGGGACATACAGGAACCCAATGCGTTCCTGATGTAAATAATTGCCCTTCTGCAAGATTTGAAACGCGCTCCACATGGACAAGAGATTGTCAGAATTTCCTTGTGTTTGGTGGCACTTCCGATTTATCAGGACTCACTATGTACAATGATTTATGGAATTATAACGTTTTTAGCAATGCCTGGACATTGATGAGTGGAAGTCCCCAACCAAATCAAGCAGGAAGTTATGGCGCTTTAGGAGTTTCAAGTCCGTTAAATATCCCAGGAAGCCGTTTTGGAGGAGTTGGATGGACGGATACTCTGGGCAGGATATGGTTATTTGGTGGCTCTACCCAATTCGGATTTTTATATAAGAATGATATGTGGCGGTATGTCATTGATACCTTATGCCCTGTTGTCAACTATCCTGCCCGTGCTGATTTTACCCTAGCGCCCGATTCAGGATGTTTACCGTTTAACGTTATTCTTACTAATCTTAGTACTAATGATGGTACCTCACATTGGAATTTCGGTGATGGTACAATTGACACAGTTACAAATAGTCCGAACCATATTTATTCTGTGGCAGGAGTTGATACTGTCACACTCGTTGTTGAAAACTTTGGTTATTGCGGAGTTGGTTTTGATTCCATGAAAATGCCTGTAACCATATTTCCTTCTCCCACAGTTAATTTAGGTCCTGACCGACCTATTTGTGATACCATACATGGAATTATTTTAGATGCCGGTAATTTCGGTGATAGATTTCTTTGGAGTGATGGCGATACCACCGAATTCACCATCGTTCACGATACCGGGGCTTATTGGGTAATTGTGACACAAAATAACTGTTCAGCTTCGGATACGATAAATATTACTCCGGCTGCCTCTCCAAAAGACAGTCTTGGTCCTGATCAAAAACTATGTTACGGTCAAAGCGTGGTATTAGATGCCCATAATGTCGGGGCAACTTATTTATGGAATACCGGTGCAAATACTGAAACAATTACTGCTGCCACTACCGGAAATTATATTGTAGAGATTGATTTTTTCGGATGCGTGGCAATTGATACCGTAAATATCAACATCCGTCCGCAGATAAATGTCAACCTCGGTCCTGATACTTTTATCTGTCCAGGCGACCAGATGGTTATTGATGCCGGTGCAGGTTACCTCACTTATAATTGGATTCCGGGAGGGCAAACTACCCGATACCTGGTAATTACCCAGCCGGGCACTTATGGTTTAACGGTTACAGATTCAAATGGGTGCGTGGCTCGAACTTCTATCTGGATAGATGATTTTTGCCCATCCGATTTATACATTCCGAATGCATTTACACCTACCGGAAACGGCATCAACGATTATTTTTTAGCCTATTGCGAAAATATCCAGGAGTTCCAGATGATAATTTACGATCGATGGGGGCAGAAGCTATTTGAATCTGATGATATCACCACCGGCTGGGATGGTACATTTATGGGAAAACAATGCCCGCAAGGAACTTATGTGTATGTTGTAAATTATAAACTTTTCGATTACAAAGAACTTCAGATGCATACCAAAGTCGGGAAGGTTACTTTGATAAGATAAAATCACAGATTATCTTAACCTCATCCAAAACAAACAAAAAAACTAAGGTGAAATTTATCCAATCGTTTTTATGTACGAAGAAAGCCTTCATTGCTCAGGTACATATAAACCAGAAGGAAAAAATGAGAAGTGTGCACAACAATCCATTGTCAATAGGCTAAAAGCCCGCTCGGAATGCTAGTAACTTTTTCTTTTCAGTTTTTTCCATATCTGTCTATTCTTTTTGTTTTAAAACCCATACATAATTCACTCCCTGTCGAATAATTAATAAATTCAACAGCAGTAAATTCTTTAAGTTTTTTGTCTTTTAAGATGGAGAAAATTAGGGTCGAAGATGTTTTGACGAACTGCTTATATGAAATTATATTTATCTGAGTTTCTATCAAAATTTTCCAATGTAAAATTAGATAGCTAATAACAACAATAAATTAAGCCAATGTGAATTTTATGTTAACAATTCTCAGAGATACTGTTTTCTATTTATTCAACTCTTGCAATTCATCCAATGCCTCTTTGCATTCTCTGTCAATATATAAAGCTCTTCTATAATGGGCAATTGCCAATTGTTTTTGTTTAAGTTCAATATAACATTTTGCGGCAGCAAGATTGTAATCCTTTTCCAGTTTAAAGTGAAGAATGCATAATTCGAAACATACCACCGCTTCATCAAATCGCTTTAGTTCCATCAGTATCTGACCTTTATTATAAAGAGCTCCATAGTTTTCATCTTTATCAATATTGTAAGAGATATCATAATGAATAATCGCCTCCTCATATTTTTTCATATCCTTATAAGTATGACCAAGTTGCAATTCGCAACCTGAACTTTCGGGATGTTTTTCTAAAAATGATTTCAGAATTTGTACTGCCTCTTCATGTTTACTTAACTGAGAATAAAAATATCCAAGCCGGCTATAAAGAAGGTCTTTATCCGGTTGCTCCTCAATCATGGCTTTACAAATCGCTATACATTCTTCATAGTCTTTCTTCGCATCATAAATATCAATCAAACATTCGTATGAATTTGTTCGCCACCATTTTATCTCATTACCCTTTTGCTCGGTAAGTTTTCTGTAAAGAGGAATTGCCTGCTCAGGAGATTGTAATTGAATATACAGATTTGCTTTCACAGTATAGAAATTAGGATGGTGCGGAGGTCCTAGTTTTTCTGCTTGCTGCAATAAAATCTGTGCCTGTTTATAGTTATGCTCCCCTACCTGAAAAGTTGCTGAACGAATCAAAAGACCTTGGTCATCAGGATGCTGTGATATTGCTTTCTCGATTATTGCAAACTTTTCTTTGCTTTCAAATTGCTTTACATACTTATCAAGAATAATATGCCAGTCCATAGTATCAAAATAAGAGTTGGTATTATTTTTAACATCAGCATCATATTTTCTAAGTGTTTCTGCACGAAGGTCATCGGTGTCATCAATAGGAGAGGCAGATACTGTTTCTTTATTTTCTTCACTCTCATCATTTTTTGCAAATGAGTTTGTCAGGAAACCAATGAAAGCAATGTATATTCCCATAAATAACTTTTGGTCCTCAACAAATTTTCCCCATCCATCACTAACCAAAACATTTCCTTCATCCATTAAATCATTCCATGCTCCCAGAAAATCCTGATGATCATCATCTAATGCCGTTGTTTCGATTGCATGACATTTATAATAAGATTCACGCACTAACTCCTCAATTTCTTCAAAATAGGGAACCTTATATTCCGCCGCATCATTATCCCATAGCTCTTCAAACCATCCCACATCTTCAAAAACCACATTGCATTCCTCACACATTTTAGTTACATCCGCCTGGAACTTACGGATATGGTTATTAAAATCATCAGCATTCTTCTGACTTTCTTCTTCTGTCGGAACTCGGAAACTGACAGCTTCACTCCATGCTCCTTTCATGGTGGGCGGAGGAAAGAAGAGGGCATTATTTGCTTTATCCAGTTTTTCTTTCAAAACCGGAATCTGTTCCCAAAGTGCCGGTAAACTACCTTTAAGTTTCTCAATCTCACCAGCGATTTTTTTTATCCTCTCCCCAATTTCGAAACCATTCTTATGCAAAGCAATATATTTTTTGATGAAATCCTTTTCATATTTATTTAACTTTAAATCATCTTCATATTTAAAAGTGATAGTTCTGAATGGTGTTTCATAGGTCAATGTATCCTGCATAATGCCGAATGTATCCTTATTAACTATAGCGGTTTGCATTTTCGAAGAAACCATCTCCAGAAGATTCTGTTTCTTATTATAAGCCTTGCAATCGCTGATAATT
>Ga0206927_1252_pt1 | contig 9970 bp, 10 predicted proteins | sample Alteio_BWOrgHeat_60_FD_153249 | JGI IMG/M metagenome (GOLD analysis project Ga0206927, IMG submission 153249) | Enriched cells from forest soil in Barre Woods Harvard Forest LTER site, Petersham, Massachusetts, United States -... | ecosystem: Environmental > Terrestrial > Soil > Temperate forest > O... | reverse complement strand
TGATTGCTGTGTGACTTTGCTTGTAGCGCGCTATGAGCAGATTTTTTATGATTGCCAGCTTCGCTGTGCTTAGCTGCCTCTTCATGATGTTGTGATGCTTTCTTATAGCTGTCTGCTGCGCTTTTGTGTGCTTCTTTAGGCATAGGGATACTCCATTGATGGTTGTTACCAGGCCAATAATTTTAGAGTCTCCGCTAATAAAATAATGTCATGAGAAATTCATGCTGGAAGTTTTAAATAAACTCTAGATGTCATAAGTTATCCATACGCACGTTTAAAAAACACTAAGCATTATTTTTTTATAATGATGAGGGAAATTTGAATATAAAACTAAGATTATATGAAATTAAATGGTTATAAATGATCACAAAAATTTACACATCTGGCTATGAGCAAACTCCTGTTAGCGATTTTATTGCTACAATGAAAGCCGCTGGCATAGAAAAGATTATTGATGTACGCCAATTGCCAATTTCACGACGAAAGGGCTTTTCTAAAAATGTATTACGTAACCTTCTCGCAGAGAGCGACATTGAATATATTCATTTAAAAGCACTCGGAACTCCAAAAGAAGGAAGAATAGCGGCCAAGCATGGCGACCATGCCAAATTTCACGAGATATTTGCTAATCAGATGCGAAGCCCTGAAGCCAAAGCAGACTTAGAAACAGCAATTGATTTAGTTCAAAAGCAGGTTTGCTGTTTATTATGCTATGAACGCAAACCTGAAGACTGTCATCGTACTGTAGTAGTAAATGCTATTGCCAAACGAACTAAACAGGAAATTGTACCTATAGATATTTTAACTGAATCAAAACAAGCATTTTTACTATGAGCCGAGCCTTTGTAAAAGAATCAGACGGAAGTGAGCCGATTCAATTAGAGGAACGTCAGATAAGTCCCGATCGCAATTTCGTAACTGAGTCTGGTCTTGCACTAATTGATGATAAAATAGAACAACTGAAGCAGCAACTAGCTTTAGACAATGTTAAAATAGATGAAATGGAAATAGCTCAATTATCACGTGACCTGCGGTATTGGCAAGCTAGGCGCACTTCTGCCGAAGCAATAATCCCACAACAAGATGATAGAGTTGCATTTGGTCATTACATAATGCTTGAAGATAAAGATAACAAAATAACTTATCGTATTGTGGGGCAGGATGAAGCTGATCCTAACCAAGGTTTGCTTTCTTACACGGCTCCCCTTTCTAAACTTCTTATTGGTAAAAGTGTTGGTGAGGAAGTAAGTATAGGGGATAGAATATGGGAAATCATTGCCATAAAAATAACAACTTATTATGACAAATAATTCGAAATGTTAGCTATATTGCTCTAATACTTCTCTAACCATGTCCGGTCGCTTATTAATTAATGCCAAAAGTATTTTTGCTGCTCCTCTAGGCTCGCGAGTTCCTTGCTCCCAGTTACGGAGCGTTGAAGTTGGAATGCCAAAGCTTGAAGCAAACTTATCTTGAGATAAACCCATCTTTTTACGAGCTGCCTGTACATCAATATCAGGAACTTCAACTTTATGAATTCTTGCTCCTTTAGTGTTTCCATTAGCAAATTCTATAGCCTCCTCCAATCCAGCTTTGATATTATCAAAACGAGATGATTTCCTGATTGTCTTTTTAACTAACTTTTTCATTACTTTCTCCTTGAATAAATCTTGATCAATTCTTCTGTTAATTTTCTAAATTCTTTTTGCTCTGCTTTTGTTAGATTATCTTTTTCGTTCTTTGCATAACAATCTAAAAGAAACATAGGGTATGAATCATTGTAGTAAAAATAGATTACTCTTATTCCGCCGCTTTTGCCTGTTCCAGTACGTCGCCAACGTAGCTTTCTTATTCCACCCGTACCCTCAATTAAATCTCCATCCTTTGGATTCAACGCGAGATGATCGATAAGCTCTTTGATTTCTTTCGTAGTAAGTAAATCTTTTACTTCTTTTTGAAAGGATTTTAGCTCTACGACAGTTTGCCAATTCTTAGTCATAAACTATTATACCCCAATGAAGTATATATGTCAATGAAGTAGTCTTATTCAATACCTCCTTTAAAAGGTGATAACCCAAGCTGGTTATCTTAATAAATACAATCTATTAAGTAATGGTCGGCCAATCTTTTCCCAATATTTTCCCAACTACCGCGAACAATGGGTTATATTCTCGCAAACAATAAGGTCCGACGCATGACATCTAAGAAAAAGAAAGTTGAAGCGCTATTAAAAGGAATTCCTAAAGCCGAAATAATAAAGGCCCAAAAGAAACTTGATAAGCTATGCAAGCAGCATGGCTTAAAAAGTTGGAAGATACATGCGTCGAAAGGTAGATGGCATCAGCTGTGTTTACTAATGCTAGGTTTGAAAGTAAATATTCCTACCCCAGGTAAAGAAGGTCGATCCAGAACACCTGAAGATAAGCTTGATGATTTATGGGGCCTCATGGTTAGTTATAGTGAGATAGAAGATCTCAATAAAGGAACAAAACCTCTTTCTCGTAAGGTGAGTTATCATAAAGTTGCGAAAGAATCGGGTATAGAACCTACAGTTAATAAGACTACAGGACGTGTCTCTAAACCTGAAGATATCGTCCGGGGTAGATTTCATACCGCTAATAAGCGGCGGCTAATGGCTGACATAAAAAGCGATGGAGAAATCTTCCGATTAGTAGCAATAAATAAAAAATGACATAAAACAAAGCTCCTGTGTTTTATGTCATTTTTTAGTCATAGAGTCATCCGTATGTGAACGCTTGGGTTCACACAACGAATGAGGAAATATCTATGACACAAAATGACATTGAAATAATTTATTCTATTCAAGAGACGCTCAAAATACTGAAATTGGGCCGTACATCGCTCTATCAAGAAATAAAAGCTGGCCGATTACCAGCTAAGAAGTATGGCAAAAGAACTTTTATTCGGGTGCAAGACATGGAGAAGTGGGCAGCCGATCTTCCGGCATATACTGGAGGGCTCATAAAATGAACTACGGTGCTTCAAAAGAAGATTGGGTTCATTTTAGCGAAACTCTTGGCTTAACCAAATATTTATTACCTGTAGTAAGTCATCCAACCTCTAGGATTTCCCCGCGATCTAGTCTTAAAGACTTAGGCAAAGTCCCAAGCCGTTACGATAAGCGTGGCGATGTTGTTGGCTTTCATGGATGGGCAAAGCACGAATCACATCCTATTCAAATCCAAGATTGGAGCTCTCGAGCAGACTACGGCATATGTATAAGAACTGGCTATATCTATGCGTTTGATATTGATGTTGACGATAAGCAGTTGGTTGAACAAATTATTCAGTTTATCGAAGAATTCTTTGGATTTAAACTTCCTAGGCGAACACGAAAAAATTCACCTCGAGCACTTCTTGCTTTTCGCTGCAAAGAAGGAATGAAGAAAAGAGTCATTAAGCTTAATGGTGAGAAGAATATGATCGAGTTTCTTGCTACTGGGCAGCAGTTTGTTGCAATAGGCACTCATCCATCCCGTGCAAGATATGAGTGGCTGGGTGGTTTGCCAGCAGAATTCCCCGAAATAACCGAAGAAACCGCCAATACATGTTGGGTAAAAATTAATGAGAAGTTTGGTATAGGCGAAAGTTTCGAAGCTCGTAGTGGCGGGCGTCATATTAGACCCAATATTATAAAAGCTGACCCTTTCGTTGACCGCTTAAGTCCTTTAGCGCGAGGCAGCAATGGCGAGGTACATATTGAATGCCCGTGGTCGAATGAACATACGCCAGGCTCCGGTAGTGTAACTTCTACGACTTATTTTCCGGCGGGCACTAATGGCTATCAACAAGGACATTTCAAATGTTTCCATTCACATTGCGAACACCGTACTGATTCAGATTTCATTGAGGCCTTAGATCTGTATGGCCCAGAAATTGAACCGATTATATTAAAGCCCGGTGAAGTTGAGGAAATACCTTTACCCGTTTTTGGACGCGACAAACATGGTTTTGTCGAACAAGGGCGTAATAACCTTAAAAAAGCTCTTGAGCGGATTGATGTTGTTAATGCAGATATTAGATATGATCGCTTCCGAGGTGAGATTTTATATAAATCACTGGACGTTAATTCGGGTTGGCGTGCTTTCAACGATGACGATTATTCCCGTATTGCTACACATCTTGAGAGCGCCATCCGCTTTAAACATATATCAATGGAAGTATTGCGCGGCATGATTTCTATGGTTGCCAGAGACCGTAGCTTTGATTCAGCACAAGAATGGCTTGATGTATTAAAATGGGATGGTAAGCGGCGCGTTGAAAGATTTTTAGTCGATTACTTAGGTTGTGAAGATATACCTTATCATAGAGCTGTAGGACTTTATTGGTGGAGCGCACATGCAGGTCGCATAATGGATCCTGGTTGCCAGGCAGATATGACACCAGTAATTATTGGCGCACAGGGGATTTACAAATCTTCGGCATTGTCAGCTATGGCTCCATCACCTGAATGTTATACATCAATTTCCCTACACGAGAGCTCTACTACAATCTGTCGCAAGATGCGAGGTAGAACTCATTGTGAGATTGCCGAGATGCAAGGTTTCTATGCTCGTGAAATGGAAGCTATAAAAGCCTTCATGACAACGCGTTTTGATACTAATGAAGAAAAATATAAGGAATTTACATCAACTACACCTCGCCGCAGCTTATTCGCTGGCACATCAAACACAATTGAATTTCTAATTGATGAAACTGGCCACCGACGCTGGTTACCATTTGAAGTTACTGGCGCTGACATCAAGGCTATTAAACGAGATATGATGCAATTATGGGCCGAAGCCCGTGATCGATACTATCTCGATGGAGTGCATTGGCAAGAAGCTGAATATTTGGCGCGTAACATTTACGATCGGCATATTATTCAAGATGCTTGGCAAGATACTATCATTGAGTGGTTACATACCTCTAATCCTGACGGTACAAAACCCATTGAAACATATTTTTCTCTGAAGGATGTATTCATATTTGCTTTGGGTGTGGATATTAGGAATGTATCTCAACGAGAAGAAAAAAGAGTCATAAAAATATTAAAAGCTCAAAGTATGGATACAACTCAGAAGTGGATAAATAGCCGAAACCAGAAAGTTTGGGTAAAGAAAGAAAATTCTAACTCGGATCTAACCGCACAAATACAGGGAGAAGCTAGATGAGAAATACTAAAGAGTTCGATTCTATCCTCCTAGCCCCTCTATCTTTTAAAATAAGAAAGAAGAATAGAAAGAAATATAGCTCATTAAAATAAGAATGAGAGTAGCTTGGGAGGTTTTCCAAAAAGATCAGTTAGGGGGATAGAGAAGCTAGAGTGTAATTTATTACGCGCAAAAGTTAAGTTTTGTTATGCACGCGCACTCGGCAAAATAAGTCTTCAATTATTAGAACTAAGATTAAATCAAAACCCAAAAAAGACAGATTATGAGCAAAGTTATTAGAAAAAATGGTCGGCCTAGCTTATATAGCCAAGCCTTAGTCACAGCCATTTGCGACCGACTAATTAAAGGTGAATCATTGCGATCTATATGCAGAGATGAAGATATGCCATCGCAATCAACTATTTTCAACTGGTTAACAAAGTACCCGGAGTTTTCGGAGCAGTACGTACGTGCGCGCGAGATATGGATCGATTTTGAGTGTGAAAATATATTGGCAATTGCCGATGACGGCAGCAAAGATACTTATTTTGATAAAAAAGGTAATAAGAGAGTTAACCATGACGCTATTGCCCATAGTAAACTTCGAATAGATGTTCGCAAATGGAGGCTGGCTAAGATGTCACCGAGGAAATATGGGAGGCACACTATTCAGGAAATTTCTAATAGAAGTACTGAAAGCCAAAAGAACAATGCTGAGCTTGTTGCTGAGTTTAAAGCACTGGAAAGAATGATCGCAAAAGAATTACCAAAATCAACCTAGGTTATCTTGTATAAGTATTTCTAACCCGCTTCGATTGTTTTAAATAGACCGTCCATAAAACAGCCAAGAGGATTGAGACTAGAACTAAACTACCGGGCTCAGTGACCCGTGGATTATGTATCAAGCTAACATCCAGAACTGTGGCTACCGGCCCACTGACCCATAAAGCGATTATAGCTATTAAAATGGATATTGGCTTACGTACTGTTATAAGAAACCACGCCGCTATTATTGAAGGAACTGTAGCCGCAATGAACACTAACCATGAATTTATTCCGATAACAGCTGAAGTCCTGTCGCTAAGAAAGTTGACGGTATCGCTGAAAGCAAGCAGTATAAAACGTACAAAGATTAACAAGGCTAACCAGTCACCAATACCGGATGGATTAGGATTTGATGATTTTATGAATGGAAGGTATTTCTTTGTAAAATTATCAACTGCTGGATAACTCAATGGTTTGTTTGTGGGCACAAAAAGCCAATCATTGAACTCTACACTTATTTTTCTAATACTTTGTTTGTTATAGGATTGATCTCCTGTTTCGACCTTAAATCCTGCAATAATCCAATTAGATAAATCACGAAGTATTAATAAGCAGGGGCCTGCTGCTGTAAGTGCGATCAGCGCTCGCAACAACATTCTATCTTCGTTGCCTTTATACATAGCGATTTCATATATTGCCGCTAATCCAGAAATAATAAAAGATAACCTACGCCAACCGGGATGCTTATAATCGAGCTCATATTGGACCGCCAAGCCTAGCACAAATGCCAACAGCGTAATTCCTACCGAAATGCTTATCTCAGGTCTGTAGGTCACTAAAAGTCGAATTAATAAAACTAGAAGTGCGACTATTGCTGCTCGTGTAAATCTTGTCAGGACCATTTGAATCTCCAAAGTTAAAAGTATGGCCGCCAGTTTCCTGGCGACCGGGAGTTCAAAAATCGCATAACACGATCGCGGCAATCTTTACCGCAAGGCTGGACATACATTGCCGCCTCCCGGGCATAATGCTCGGAAAGCGACATGAAATCGTACGGCTCATGTCAGCCGGTTATGCGGGTTTTTGAAGACCCGGAACTAAAGTTCACAGTTATATTAGCTAAAACTAGGCAAACGGTCAATTTGCCTCTAATATTTACTAGTAAACTATAATGGTTACATATTCTTAATTTTATATGATTCAAAGAAACGCCATATTCATTAGCCACGCCAACCCCGAAGATAATGTGTTTACACTCTGGCTTGGAGCCAAGCTTTCTGCGGCAGGTTATGAGGTATGGGCCGATGTTCTAAAACTGGTGGCTGGGCAGGATTGGCAGCGAATTCTTGAAGATGCCCTGCGTAATCGCGCTACTAAAGTGCTGATGGTTGGAACGGCCGCTGGCGTTGAAAAGCAAGGTGTAAGAAATGAAATTCAAATCGCAACTGATACCGCAAAAGCGATAGATGATAAGGAATATATTATTCCCCTGCGTCTGGAAGAATACAAAGCGCCGTTTCTGATTGTTCACGCCCAGCGCATCAATTTTTCTAAAAGTTGGGCTGCTGGCCTTAAGGAACTGCTTGAAGTGTTGGAAACATATAAGGTTCCTAGAGCGCTAACGGAAAACGCAGCTTTCTGGCGGGCGGTGCAGCTGGTGCATGGCAAAGAACCGGTGGCGGTGGAAGAAAACCTGATTTCGAATTGGCTGAAATTCACATCGCTACCAGTACAAGTTCATCATTACGATTTCCAGGGTGGGATTGGCATGAGCATCAAAAAGCGGCTGCTGAAAAATTCTCCTATTCCTCTAATTTCTAAAGATCGCGGATTTATTAGCTTTGCTGATTATCCTTCACTGCAAGAGTGCATGCCGGAGAATAATATTACCCTAATGGCAAGCTGCAAAAGCGAAGATTTCATGGAAAATGGCTGGCCCGCGCTCGGTATAGAACCCTGGGATGCCCGGCGGCACATTACCGAAATGCTGCGCCAGGGGCTGGAAGCTTTTTTAGCATCCAAGCAACTTTCATACTACGAAATGTCAAATAAGAAGCTCTGCTGGTATGGCAAAAAAGATGTAGTACCAGATAGCAAAATTCGCTTTAGCTGGCCGAATGGTATTAAAGGCTTACGGATGATTCGCGGCTTTTCAAAGAAGCGCCAAATCCATTGGCATTACGGATTCAGCCCACAAATGTCCACATGGCCTGAACCACATATTAAGCTGCGCGGCAACCTGATTTTTACAGAAAATGGCGAAACAGTAATAGATGACGTGAAAAAAATGCACCGGCTGCGGCGCTCGTTCACCAAATCATGGCGTAATGCCCGCTGGCGCGACATGATGTTAGCACTGCTTTATTGGATTTCTGATGGTGCGGAATTTCTGATTATTCCGTTCGGTGAAGAAAAAAGCGCAGTATTAGCTATCCCTCCGCTTACTTTCACCTCGCCGGTGAGCATGCAGGTAGAAAACGAGGAAGCCGACCCCGAAGATGAAGACGACCCGGACGATGTAGAGGGCCCATTCGCGGATGAGGAATTAGACGATATCGCCGTGGAGGTGGAACAATGAAAATTTCCCCCACCGTTAGCTATTTCGAAGAACCGCTGCTACAATTCAAATTCGGCCAGAAACTTGTTTATCCACGCGATGGGTTGTTTCTTTATGGCCCGGTAGATGAAAGCAAAGACACCAAGCAAATTCGTTATGGCGTGATATCAACACCTAATGGCCTCAAGCGTTTCAAAGCCTGGGCAAAAACCATGAACGGCTTTATTGATATTCCAAAGCCCGGAAAGCGTTCACGCGCGAATAACCCGCAGCATGTGCCATTCCCTGGCTTTACCGAAGCGTTTGGTGCTGAATGGCCTGTAGAACCTGTGATCGCGCTAGGCGATATTGACCCCGATGAACTTTCCCGTGTTTTGCATATCGGCAATCGCCATGAGGCTGTGCAAAAGGCCGTGGATTTATTCGTAGCACCTATCATCAATGCTGAGAATCGGGCCGAAAATCCGCCGCAATTCTGGTTCGTAATAATACCCGAAGAAGTTTACCGCCTGGGACGCCCAACTATTGTGGTACCAAAAGGCCAGCGCGAACAAGGCGAAATTTACATCACCCCGGCAAAAGCAAAGAAGTTACAAGTACAGCCTACACTTTTTGGTGATGAGGAAGCGCAAGCCGAGGTTTATAAATACGCGGCCCATTTCCGCCGCCAGCTAAAAGCGCGCCTACTTAAAGATAAGATCGTTACCCAGCTGGTGCGCGAAACTACCTTGGCACCGCAAGAATTCGTGAAGGCAAATGGTATGTTGCTGCGTCCCGTCGAAGACGCAGCAACGATAGCCTGGAAACTCGGTACAGGCTGCTATTACAAGGCAGGTGGTCGCCCCTGGCAGCTGGCCGACGTAAGGCCAGGTGTTTGTTACGTTGGGCTGGTTTACAAACAAGATGATTCTCAAAGCGACCGGCGCTATTCCGTATGCGCAGCGCAGATGTTCCTATCAAATGGCGAAGGCGTTGTGTTTCGTGGCGCTTTAGGGCCGTGGTGGCATACTATCAAAAAAGAATTTCACCTGGATAGAAACGCCGCCCGCGCTTTAATCAGCACTGTTGTCGCGGAATATACTGGTTCACATGGCGAGCCGCCGAAGGAATTATTCATTCACGCACAAGCTGCGTTTTCAAATGAAGAATGGGCGGGGTTTCAAGAAGGCTGCGCGAAAGAAACAAACCTCGTGGGTATTCAGATCACCGATGAGCGAGGCGGTATAAAACTATTTCGCCCTGGTCAATATCCGGTGATGCGCGGCATGGCGTTGAAAATTAACGAGCACCAAGCTTATCTATGGACAGCGGGCTATGTGCCGCGCCTAGATACTTACATGGGGCCAGAAACACCAAACCCGATTATGATTAAAGTGCAGCGCGGTGATTGCCCGTTAGATCAGGTATTGAAAGATATTCTAGGCTTAACAAAAATCAATTTCAATTCGTGCTTATTGAATGACCGCATGCCGGTAACGATCAAATTTGCCAATGC
>Ga0206927_1251_pt1 | contig 9983 bp, 7 predicted proteins | sample Alteio_BWOrgHeat_60_FD_153249 | JGI IMG/M metagenome (GOLD analysis project Ga0206927, IMG submission 153249) | Enriched cells from forest soil in Barre Woods Harvard Forest LTER site, Petersham, Massachusetts, United States -... | ecosystem: Environmental > Terrestrial > Soil > Temperate forest > O... | reverse complement strand
ACCGGGGTCTTCCAGGCGATCTTGCCATCCGCGAGGTTGGTGGCATAGAGGAAGCCATCCTTGCCGGCAGTCATTAATCGACGCTGACCGCCCTTGGTGGTGATCAGGGCAGGCGCGGCGGAGATGTCCCAATCGTGGACGTCGTGCGGGACGAGTTGGTACCAGGTCCTGAGGGCGCCGGATTTGGCATCGAGCGCGATGACCGAGCCCGCGTAGAGATTGGCACCGGGGCGATAGGTTCCCGCGAAATCGGGGCCGGGATTGCCGGTGGGAGCGTAGAGAATTCCGGAGGCGGGGTCGAGAGTCAGGCTGGTCCAACTGGAACCTCCGGCGAGGTGCGTGCCTTTGGGCCAGCTTTCGGCGCCGGCTTCGGTGCCGGTGGGGATCAGCGGGAATGACCAGACGACGCGTCCGGTAGCGGTGTCGAGTCCGTCGATGCGGCCGATGTTGCCAACGTCTGCTCCTGCGGTGCCGATGAAAAGCATTCCGTTCCAGGCGATCGGAGACTCGGAGATGTATTCGGTGCTGTCCTCGGCGGTGATCTTGGTGGACCATGCTTGATTGCCGGTGGCGGTGTCGTACGCGGTGACGTAGCCGTCGGCCGAACCGCGGAACACTCGGTTGTCGGCGAGGGCTACTCCTCGGGTGGAGCCGACGCTGGGAGTTGCTGCAAGGGGATGGCGGGCGCTCCAGCGCAGGGCGCAGGTGGCCGCATCGACGGCGTAGGTGTATTCGTAGGTGGTGAAGTAGAGAGATCCGTTGACGGCCACCAAGCCGGATTCGAACATCACGTTTTCCGGCAGAGCGTAGGCGCAGACCTGGTGCAGGCTGGCGACGTTTTTGGGGGCGATGTCGGAGAGGCCGGAGAAGCGCGTCGAGGCGTAGTCGCGGTTGTACATCGGCCAATCGGCGAAATTCTGGGCGGGCTTGCTTCCGCAGGCAGCGAGGAAGACGGACACCAGCAACAGGGCTTTGCGCATTCCCATCAGGGTATCTTACAGGCGGGCGCCGCCGCTACAAATCAACACCTCACCGCTGACGTAATCGGAGAGGGATGAGCAGAAGAAGAAGACGGCTCCGGCGGCCTCTTCGGTGGTGCCGAGCCGGCCTAGGGGGCACTGCTGCCGCATTGCTTCGATGGCGGCGGGCTGCACGCCGACCTTGATCTTGCGGCCCTTCACGTCGATCTCCGAATCCGCGCTGAGCGGCTGAACGAGGCGGGTCTCAATGAAGCCGAATCCGACGGCGTTCACGTTGACGTTGTAGCGGCCCCATTCCTTCGCGAGGACCTTGGTGAGTCCGACGATGCCGGCTTTGCCGGAGCCGTAGCCGGATTGTCCGGCGATGCCGTCGACGCCGGAGATGGAAGTAATGTTGACGACCTTGCGCATCACACGACGATTTTCGGCGATTTCTTTTTTAGCGGCGGCGCGGATCCATTCGGAGGCGGCTCGCAGGATGCGGAAGGGCGCGACCATGTGGATGTCGAGCATGGCCTGAAATTGCTCGTCCGTGGTCTTCTGAATGACGCTATCCCAGGTGTAGCCCGCGTTGTTCACGATGATATCGAGGGAGCCGAAACCAGTGACGGTGGCGTTGACGAGTTTCTCGGGGAAGCCGGCGGCGGTGATGTCTCCGGGGAGAGCTTTGGCGTGGCCGCCCGCGGCGTCGATCAGCATTCCGGTTTCGAGGACGGGATCGCGGTCCAGGTCGTTGAGCATGACGGAGGCTCCGGCGTCGGCGAGCTTTTGGGCGATGGCTCGGCCAATTCCCCGCCCCGCACCGGTCACGAGCGCTGTACGGCCCTTGAGGTCGAGAGTCATGATCGGTGTATAGCATAACCGGCGGGGCGTCGTCCTGATTTGCGAAACGTTTTCCGGCATTCGATGTCTCTCCTGGTGAGAGAATATGCGACGAATCCTCATTGGTTGCTTGTTGACCGCCGGACTGGGACTGGGGCAGGCGCCTACTGATTTCCAGGACCTCTATAGCAGTCTTCAGCAGAAGCTCGGCACGTTCGATGCGAGCATTTTGTCGCAGTGGAATGGAAAGAAATCCGACGTGGATTTTTCGGCGGAGTTGCTCAGCGCCAACTGCAATCGCGGACTGCAATTGCTGGGTTCGAGGCAGGGGTACCTGGCGGAGATGGGTCGGCTGAAGGCGCTCGGCGTGAATACGGTTACCGTATGCGCGGGCTTCCCGATTCTGTACCAGCCGTTCTACCAATTTAACGGTGATCCGGCGGATTTCCAGAACATGCTCGCGTTTTACAAACAGCTGGCGGTGGATGTGCACGCGCAGGGATTGAAGCTGGCGATCGAAAGCGGGGCGATGTTTCCGGGGGTGTATTCGACGGGGTCGGGATTTAACTTGAGCGGGTATTACTCGACTCTGGGGCAGCAGGCGTACACGGATGGACGGACGCAGGTGATCGTGACGCTGGCGCAAACGGTGCAGCCTGATTATCTCGAAATGGGCACGGAACCGTTCTTCGAATCGATACGCAGTCTTGGTTGGTTTTGCGGGATTGTCGGGTTCTCAACCCCGATAAGCTGACTCCTCAAAAGCCCGCACAATCCCCTCAAACTCCGCTTTGAGCATCGCATTCGGTCGCGACAGCCCATTCACAACCTGCTCCGCCCACAAGAAATACTCGCGCCGACGCTCGAAGCTCCAGTCCGCCGGCGGACTCACCAGAATCGACCGCATATTGGAAATCTTGTCCGCCAGCTTGATCACCTGCGCCCGAACCGACCTCGTAGGCGCATGCTCGATCTGGAGCCGCTTGCGTTCCGCCTTCGGCAGCGATTTATCGTCCGTGCATTCCATCACCAGATTCGCCACGTCGGGGCCGAACCGCTCGGCCAATTCTTCCGGAGTCGTATCCGTATCCTCGACCGTATCGTGCAGCAGAGCCGCGATTACCAAATCGGTATCCGGCTCCTCTAGAGCCTTCGAAACCAACTGTGCTACCTCCAGCAGATGGTTGATGTAAGGCTCCGCCAAAGCTCCCTTGCGCCGCTGCCCGGAGTGTTTTTCTGCCGCAAATTGCGCGGCCAAGAGGATCGCGTGAACGTCGTAAACCAAATTTTAGCCTACCACAGGTACTTGAAAATAAACCAGAAAGCCCCCGAAAACCAGCCTTGTCCCTTCCCGCCGCGATACCGGTTTTCGGCGTGTCAGTGTATCATAAAGAAGGCTCGTGAGTTCGAAGTACCTTTCCCCTTGCACTTCGACACGAAGTGCTGTACACTCCCTTAGTGTAGAAGTGAAAGGGTAGGGCAAAGGATTTAGAATCGCCATGCGACTGAGATTTTCTCCCGTTCTCATTCTCCTAGCGGCCGCCTGTGCGACCGCACAAACCGTCGATTACGCTAAGCAGGTCCAGCCGATCTTCGATTCCAACTGTACCGGTTGCCATAAAGGTTCCGCCGCACCTGTCGGCCTTCAGCTCGATAATCCGACGGCCGTCTTTCATGGCAGCACCAACGGCAAAGTCATCGTTCCCAGCGACTCGAAGAACAGCCTCCTGATCCAGCGCATCTCCGACACCACCGGCGATCAGATGCCGCCCGCCGGCCCGCTCTCCAAAGCCCAGATCAAGATCATCACGGATTGGGTGGACCAAGGCGCCAAGGCCGACATCACTCAGGAGCTCACCGACGCCCCCCGTCCCCAGCCGGCCGGTCCGCCGCCCGCCATCACCACTGTCGCCACCGCCACTCAGGAGCGCGCTCTCCTCGATTACTACTGCGTCCGCTGCCATAGCGGCTCGAATCCCGAAGGCGACATGCATCTCGACAAGATGGATACCGCGCACATCGACAAGGATGCCGATAAATGGGAGCACGTCGTCCGCAAGATGCGCGCCGGCATGATGCCGCCCTCCGGCAATCCGCGTCCCGCCAATGCCGTCTACGAAAGCATGATCGCGTTCGCCGAGAACGATCTCGATCGCCACAAGCAAGCCGAGCTCCCGCCCCCCGGCGTGCACCGCCTGAACCGCACCGAGTTCGGCAATGTCATTCGCGATCTGCTCGCGCTCGAAATCGATCCTTCGAAATTCCTCCCGTCCGACGATTCCACTCGCGGCTTCGACAACATTGCGGGTTCGCTTTCTCTTTCCCCCGCGCTGCTCGAAGGCTTCACCGCCGCCGCCGAAAAGATCAGCCGCCTCGCCCTCAGCGACGTGAGCGAAGCCACCTCCAAGGTCTGCCGAGTCCCCGAAGACAACTCGCAGGACTACCACATTGAAGGCATGCCCTTCGCCACCCGCGGCGGCCTGCTCTGCAAGTACGAATTCCCGGCCGATGGCGATTACGTCTTCAAGGTTTACCCGATCAACCAAGGCCTGATGGACAATAACCGCGCCTTCGGCGAGATCCGCGGCGAGAAACTCGAACTCCTGGTCGACGGCGAGCTCGTCAAGATGTACGATTGGGATCGCGAAGTCGGCACCGGAGCCCCGGTCCACGGCGGCACCGCCGACGTTCATTTCCACGTCAACGCCGGACTCCACACCGTTGCCGTCACCTTCCCCGCGACCCAGCTCGCCCCCAGCAACGACCTCAATGAGCACTTCCTTCGCTCCACCATCGAGACCGGTGGACTCCCCGGCTTCAAGTTCTATCCGCACGTCGGCAAGCTCGACATCCTCGGACCCAACAAGCCCACCGGAGCCGTCGATTCGCCCAGCCGCCGCAAAATCTTCGTCTGCAAGCCCGCCAACGCTGCTCAGGAAACCGCCTGCGCCCAGCGCATCGTCACGACCCTTGCTCGCCGGGCGTATCGCCGTCCCGTAACCGCGGAAGACACCGAAACGCTGATGAGCTTCTATCAGCAGGGCCGCAATGAAGGCGGCAAGTTCGACATGGGAATTGAGCGCGCCCTCGAGCGCATCCTCGCCGACCCCGAATTCGTCTTCCGCAAAGAAGCCGAGCCTGCCAATGTCGCCAACGGCAAGACCTATCGCATCACGGACCTGGAGCTCGCCTCGCGCCTGTCGTTCTTCCTCTGGTCCTCGATTCCCGATGACGACCTGCTCACCGTTGCCAGCCAGAACAAGCTGCACGATCCGGCCGTCCTGGAGCAGCAAGTAAAGCGCATGCTGATCGACCCGCGTTCGGAGCAACTGGTTTCGAACCTCACCGGCCAGTGGCTCAACATGCGCGCGATGCAGACCCTTTTCCCGATCCCCGGCATCTTCCCGGATTTCGACGATAACCTCCGCTTCGCTCTCCGCAAGGAAGTCGAGCTGTTCTTCAGCAGCATCGTGCACGACGACCGCAGCGTGATCGACCTGCTCAACGGCAACGAAACGTTCCTCAACGAGCGCCTCGCGCAGCATTACGGCATCCCGAACGTCTACGGCAGCAACTTCCGCCGAGTCACTCTGGCCCCCGAGTTCGACATGCGCCGAGGCCTGCTAGGCAAAGGCGCGATCGAAATGATTTCCGCCTATCCCAACCGCACCACGCCGACCGTTCGCGGCAAGACGATCATGCAGATCTTCCTCGGCGTGGAGCCTCCGCCTCCGCCGCCGAACCTCAAGATTCCCCAACTTGCCGACGACGGCAATGCCACCCACGCCGCAAAGCCGACCATGCGGCAGCAGATCGAGATGCATCGCAAAAACGAGCCCTGCGCGACCTGCCACAAGATTATGGATCCCATCGGTCTGGCCCTCGAAAATTTCGACGCTATCGGCCGCTGGCGCACCACCGATGATGGCAGCCCGATCGATGCCTCCGGCATGCTGATGGATGGCCAAAAGATCAATGGTGTCACGGACCTGCGGACAGCAATGGTTCGCTACTCGCCTGAGTTCGAGCGCGTCGTTGCCGAGAAACTCATGATTTACGCCCTGGGCCGTGGAACCGAGTACTACGACATGCCCACCATTCGCGCCATCGTTCGCGATGCCGAGAAGAATAACCACAAGTTCTCTTCCTTCGTCTTAGGTGTTGTGAAGAGCGACCAGTTCCAGATGAATCAGAAGCTGATGAGCGGGAACGCCTCCCAGAACCAACAAAGAGCATCCCGTTAGGGCGCGATGTCATCCAATATTGTAAGGATCTAGAATTGAATTAGGAGAGTGGAACCATGTTCCTCACCAAGAAGCACATTCCTCGGCGAGCATTTTTGCGTGGAGCCGGCGTCACGTTGGCCCTGCCCTTGCTGGATTCGATGATCCCAGCCCAGACGCCCCTGGCCAAGAGCGGAGCCGCGCCGAAGCCACGTTTCACGGGCATTTTCGTGCCGCACGGCATGGCGCCAGGCTACTGGATTCCCGGTGGTGGCGGTCCCGGCGAGCCGGCCGCGGTGGCGGGCGGCAAGTTCGAATATCCGATGATCATGAAGCCGCTGGAGCCGTATCGCGACAAAACCGTGATCCTCAGCGGCATGTGGTCCAAGTCCGCTGAGCCGCCTCCCGGCCAAACTGGAGCCGATCACTGGGTCGCCGCCGCCTTCATGTGCGCCGATAAGCCCAAGAAGACCACCGGCGCCGACGTTCAGGACGGCACCACGATCGATCAGCTCATCGCCAACAAGATCGGCCAGGAAAACCTGCTGCCGTCTCTGCAACTTGCGCTCGAAGATCCCGGCGCCAATTCGAGCAACTGCGGCGAAGGCTACAGCTGCGTTTATTCGAACACCGTTTCTTGGGCGTCGCCCACGCAGCCGATCCCGATGGAGCTGGATCCGCAGGTCGCCTTCGAGCGCATCTTCGGCTCCGGCGGCAGCGATCCCCGCCAGCGCGCCGCACGCCGCGAAGAGAAGCGCAGCATTCTCGATTCGGTCACCAAAAGCCTCGCGAAGTTCAAGATGGACCTGGGCCCGTCCGATCGCGCCCGCATGGATGAGTACGAAACCGACATTCGCGAATTGGAGCGCCGCATCGATCTCGCCAAGAAATCCTCCGGCCAAGCCGACACCAACGGTTTCGTCGCGCCCGCCGGCGTCCCGGAAGCCTTCGATGAGCACGTGAAGATGCACTTCGATCTCACCAAGCTCGCCTTCAAGGGCGACATCACGCGCGTCTCTTCGATGCTCTTCGCTCGCGATCTCACGGCGCGGACGTATCCGAAGAGCGGCGTCACCGCCTCCTTCCACGGAGCTTCCCACCACGCGGAGAATCCGAAAAACATCGAGACGTATTCGCACATCAACCAGTACCACGTGGCTTGCCTCGCCTACTTCGTCGACGCTTTGAAGAACACTCCCGAAGCCGACGGCGGCACTTTGCTCGACCACACGTTGATCCTCTACGGCACCAATATGGGCGATTCCAACCAGCACTTGCATTACGACGTCCCGCACATCCTGGTGGGCGGCGCGCAAGGCCAGCTCAAGGGCGATCGCCACTTGCACTACGACACGAAAACCGTCACCACCGGCAACCTCCTGCTCAGCATTCTGGATATGTACGGCATCCATCAGGATTCCATCGGCGACAGCAACGGCCGCCTCCCGGGTCTGGTCTAAGGAGGAACACGATGCGGTTACGTCTTTCGCTCGCAGCCTGCGCTCTATCTCTCTCTCTCGCCGTAACCGCTTTCGCCGCGCCCAGCCCCATTGCCGACGCGGCGATGAAGGGTGACCGCGCCGCGGTCAAAACCCTGATCCAGCAGAAGGCGGACGTCAACGCGCCGCAACCCGACGGAGCCACCGCCATTCAATGGGCCGTCTATAAGAACGATCTCGAAATGGCGGACGCCCTCATCGCCGCCGGTGCCGACCTCAAGAAGAAGAGCCGCGAAGGCGCCACCGCGCTGTACCTCGCCGGAATCTACGGTAGCGCGCCGATGCTCGACAAGCTGCTCAAAGCCGGAGCCGATGCCAATGAGCGCGGCCCTCAAGGCGAAACGCCGCTGATGCTCGCCTCACGCAACGGCAACGTCGACGCCATCAGAGTTCTGCTCGACCACAAAGCCGAAATCAACGCCAAGGATCTGCTTCGTGGAACCACTCCCCTGATGTGGGCCGCTGAGCAGGGCCATTCCGCCGCGATGAAATTCCTGATCGACCACGGCGCGAACGTTGGAGCCGCCTCCACACCGGAAGGCCGCAACGCGCGCAACAACATGGCGAATCCTGTTTCGCAGCGCTTGACCTCTTCCTTCGGCGCGCTCGCCGCCGGTGGCAGAGGCGGTCGCGGGCAAGGCGACGGAGCGCAAGCGAATGCCGCGGGAGCGAACGGTCGCGGTCAAGCGGCTGGTCGAGGCGGTGGCCGCGGAGGACGTGGCGGAACTCAAGCCGCGGAACCCGCCGGTCCGCTCACTCCCGAAGAACTCAAATCCCTCGGCGAGATTTTCAACGTCGATCCAGGCTTGCTCGCCCCTCTCGACCCCACGCTTCTGCGTTCTCAACTCGCCGCCAATAGTGGACGCGGCACCGCCGACGGCGGCGGCCTCACTCCGATGGTCTACGCCGCGCGCCAGGATTGCCTGGATTGCATCAAAGTCCTGCTCGATGCGAAGGCCGACGTCAATCAGCAAACTCACTACGGCTGGACCGCGCTTCTCACCGCCACGCAGAACCGCCACTACAAAGCCGCCGCATACCTGCTCGACCACGGCGCGAATCCCAATCTCGCCAACAACGGCGGCTGGACGCCCCTGTATCTCGCCACCGACAATCGCAATATCGAGAGTGGCGACTATCCGGTCCGCACTCCCGACATGGATCACCTGGCGTACATCAAGCTGCTGCTCGCCAAAGGAGCCAACGTCAACGCCCGCATCTGCGGCGTCCGCTCCACGCCCGAGCAGTGCACCGGCGACACCACCGAAACCCGCACCAACTTCACCATGCAATGGCTATTTGAGGATGGCGCGACGCCATTCGTGCGCGCCGCTCAATCCGGCGACGTCGAGCTCATGAAACTCCTGCTCGAACACGGAGCTGATCCGAAAATCGCCACCGCCCACAAAGTCACCGCCCTCGCCACCGCCGCCGGCATCGGATGGGTGGAAGGCGTGACGTTCGAATGGTCCCCCGCGGAGAACGTCGAAGCCGTGAAGCTTTGCCTCGACCTCGGAATCGATCCCAACATCCAAGACGACGAAGGTCGCACCTCCATGCACGGAGCCGCCCACAAGGGCCGCACCGCCGTAATTCAATTGCTGGTCGACCACGGCGGAAAGCTCGACGTGCAGGACATGGGTAGCCGCGACAGCGTGAACGGCGGCATGCTCGGCCAAACCTGGATCCCGCTCGATTGGGCCCGCGGCCTAGTCCGAGTAGGCGTCCAGTCCGCAATCCCGCATCCCGACGCCGAAAAACTCCTAGTGAAGCTCATGGAAGAGCGCGGCCTAAAAGTCCCGCCACCCCCCAAAGATTCCCGCTGCCTGACGCAAGGCGTCAAAGGCTGCGCGTAAATCGCTCGGCGATTGAATTCAGGTTGACGAAATGCTCGTCGACTGCGCCCCGAAACTCGATGTGCTTACCTTCTTCCTGATTCGTGGCACGCATGGAGTGGGCATGCCTGTTTGGTTCAAGAGATCGCGTCGCTCTTCCGCGGCGAATTGTCTGGCGGCATAAGCTGCGTCTTTGTCCAGCCCTGAATCACGCGAATCACCCTGCCAATGCACATGAATATCCACGGCTATGTGGTCGCGGTTGCCAGGCAGATAACTTACAGCAAAGCTTTTTATAGACCAGTCCATGCCATGCTCCTTGCTCATGCTTTTGGCGACGCCAAAAGCAATATCGCTGGGATCACTCGAGTCCAAGGCTTCAAACTTTTCTAAATTGAAGGGGCCCCCTGGCATGATGCACGGAGCATCTCCCTTGCTCCTGAACGACGCGAATCCAATAGGAAGGGAATACAATTCTACGTTGTAAGCCGGATCTCCTCCGGTGAAGCGTTATGAACGCTGGGCGTCTCTAGTAAGTGCCTGTCCGGTGTTGACGCTAATGTCCCTGGCATTAACATCCTGAAAGAGTGCGGTGTAAGTCCATTACCTCAGCGATTGTATTTG
>Ga0206927_1250_pt1 | contig 9993 bp, 9 predicted proteins | sample Alteio_BWOrgHeat_60_FD_153249 | JGI IMG/M metagenome (GOLD analysis project Ga0206927, IMG submission 153249) | Enriched cells from forest soil in Barre Woods Harvard Forest LTER site, Petersham, Massachusetts, United States -... | ecosystem: Environmental > Terrestrial > Soil > Temperate forest > O... | reverse complement strand
GCAATTCGGTCACGGCTGCATGTTGTGGATCGCGCAGAATTGAAAACAGGCTGACTCATGCTCCGCCTTTGCAGCAGCACACTATGAATAAGTCGATGATGAAACGCTGCAATTAATCAGAGATTGGCGCAATTGTGGACCGTGACAATAAGACCGGTTGTCTTTTTGAAGTCTTGAATGGCTTGACGCGAAATCTCGCGCAATGGGTCGATTTCCATACAATCGCCGAAATCCCCATCATTTCAACCAGAAACCCGAAGACGTCGATTCACGCAGATGATATCTAATCTCCACAGTTGCTACGGAGGCTAACATGGAATTCATCCAGTTGACGGCCGAACAACGGCGTCAGTTCTATTCCGAAGGATACCTGATCGTACGAAATGCAATCGATGGGCGGACTGTCGAACGCCTGATCGAGGCCGGAGATCGCCTGGTGGCTTCCGATCGCCAGCGAAACAGGGACACAGCACACAAAGGACAAATGGATGGTTTTCGCAATGTCATCGCGTTGGACGATGCGTTTATCCCGTTGCTAACGTGTGAACGCACCGTGCCGCTCATTGTTCAGTTGTTCGGAGCGAATATTCATCTCGCGACAAGCCACCTGATTTACAAGAAGCCAGATTTGCCAGAGGCGGCGCCGACCTATCGCGAGCCGTGCTGGCACAGAGACATTTTCGGAACCGTTGAAGACGTGGGGCACGCCTATTTACCTCGAATGGAAATGAAGTGCGCCTATTACCTGACGGACTTAAGCGAACCCAACTCCGGCGCCACGCTATTCGCGCCGGGAAGCAACCACCTGAAGTCAGCGCTTGAAATCGACCCGAAAACTGGCGATCCAGCCAACGTGCTCGAACCGTCGCTGAGGCCGGGGGACGCGGTATTTTTCGAAAATCGGACGTGGCACGCCGCGGCCCGGAACCTGACCAACCGCATCCGCAAAGTTGTGTTTTTTGGCTACTGTTTTCGCTGGGTCAAGCCCATGGACTATACCGTGCAACCGCCGGAACTGATCGCGAAAGTGGATCCCATTGGCAAACAATTGCTCGGCGGCTTTGAGGATCCAGAGGGCCGTTACAGAAACGGGCTGGGGATAGAGCCCTTGGCCAATTGGTGCAAGAACCATGGCGTGAAGTATGAGGCCGTTGCCTGATTGCCGCGCACTGATGAATTGGGTGGATTGGAAATGGAACGAAAATGAAAAACGACAAGGTTCGGATAGCGTTGGTTGGCGCCGGCAACTGGGGACGTCAGCACGCCCGCATTCTCGCCGCGCATCCCGGAGTGGAGTTTTGTGGGATCCTGGGTCGTACGGAACAGAAGGTCCAGGAGCGCTCAAGGGAATATGGCGTTCGCGGCTATACGCGTCTGTCTCAAATGGTCGAACGCGAGAAACCGGACATGGTCTGCGTGTGTCTACCTTCCCAGGAGCACTACGACCTGACGCTAGAAATCATCCGGGCCGGAATCCCTCTGCTGGTCGAAAAGCCGCTGGTTTTTGACAGACGCGAGGCAGACACACTGCTGACGGAAGCGGGCAGGCGGAACCTCTTCTTCGCCATCAATTTCAACCATCGCTACGCCAAGCCTGCCGAACTGGCGCGGCAGGCCATTTCTGATGGCAGGGTCGGCGACATTGTGTTTGCCACGTGGCGCTCCAGTGGACAAGGATCCAGCACTCATCGCTACGCGAATCTAATCCAGACGCAATGCCATGCGTTCGATCTCCTGGAGCAGTTCTGCGGACCGATTGAATCGATGATGGCTCAGATGACCGACAAGACCGGCGGAGGTTTCCGCTCGCTGGCGCTGGCGTTGCGGTTCCAGAATGGCGCGGTAGGAAACCTGCTGGGCTCCTACGACTCGTCGTGGTCGTATCAAAACTCCCATCTGCTGGAAATCCACGGAACGAAGGGGCGTGTGTTGCTTGAGGACACCGTGCGGCGGTTCTCATTCCAAGCCGCTGGCTCGGAGACCGCGGAGGTCTGGCAGGCGGGATACTTCAACGACTTTGACCGCGAATTTCACCGCATGTTTGACAAGCATTTCGATGCGATGCTAAGCGCCTTCAAAGCCGGACAGCAGCCGCCGATTCCAGCCGCAGCAGGCCATCGCGCGTTGGTCTGCGCGACAGCCGCCATCGAATCATTCGAGACGGGAAGGCGGGTATCCGTACCCCTGCTTTGATTCGCGTCGCGGCCTTGCCACAACTTAATTTCAATAAAGGAGAACCATAAATGACTACGTCCGTTCAGCCGCTCAAGCAAGCTTTTGTTGAGAGTTATCATGAGCAAGGGTATGTCCTGCTGCGTAATGTCCTTCCGCGCGCGGTGATTGACTGTGTGCGCGAGCGAGTTGGCGCCATGGTCGACGAGGCGGCGCGGGAGATGGTCGCGGTGGGCCAAATATCCGACCCTCACTCTGACCTGCCGTTTGAGCGGCGCATGGCGGTGCTCGGCCCGCATTGCGAATCTCGCGTGTGGTCACTGACCGAGCGCATCCACGACTATCCCGAGCCGTTCGAGTTGGTGCGGCATCCCCGCATTGCTCGATGCCGTCGAATTGATCGTTGGGTCCGAAATCACCTTTCATGGCCATTATCATCTCAGGGCGAAGTTCCCGGGTGATAAGGCAAACGCCTTTCCCTGGCATCAGGACAGCCAGTACTACGGCGCTCCCACGCGGGCTATGAACGTGGTCACCGCTTGGATTCCCCTGGTCGATACCGACCTGGACAACGGGTGCTTGTGGGTTCTCCCGGGCAGTCATCGCTGGGGGTTGTTCCTCGGCGAAAAAAATGCGTATCACCAGGTTGTGACGAAAGACGATGTCGAACGGCGCGGCGAGCCCGTACCTGTCCCAATGCATATAGGTGACGTGCTGCTGTTCACGAATCTCACCTTCCATGCCAGCCGCCTCAATCGCAGTGAGAGAATGCGCTGGAGCCTCGACTGCCGCTTCCATCCCACTCGCGGCTACGCGCCGTTGGGCGATGAAGAAGCAGCGGGCTATGACCTGCTTTATAAGCAATGGAGTGAAGCCGCGGTTGTGCCGGTTGCAGTGCGCTCACGCCGTGGCGGGCAGTTGCCCGACTTCGCGCAGTGGCAGACGTTGCGCAAGGCGGCAGCGGTCGCCATAAAAACGCGGTGAAGCGGTCGAGTGGAGCCAGCCATTGGCGATCACGACGGCGCCGGTCAAGTACTCAAATTCCCACCGTGCCGGCGCCGCCCGGACCACTCGGCAAGCCGAAACGGTTCGTCGCCGCCGGCCCCACGTGATCATCGTCGCCGTCAGTCAATCCTGATTTAATCTCAAGATTCCTGAAAAACTTGTCCCAAACCGTCCATCGGCGTTGTCCATTGTACGCAGTTGAGACGGAGGACTTGAGCCATGCCCGCGACGGCGTTAACCTTGCCACGTATGGCGCCTGATCCACATTTTTCCGACGTTTCAGATTCGGATCAAGACCTGTTGCGTCGCTATTTCATCTATCAGGATCAAGATGCAATGGAGCGGTTGTTTAAGCGCCATGCAGACACTGCTTTTCGAGTCGCATTACGCGAAATGAGAAACTCCGTCGATGCTGAGGAAATCGTTCAAGCTGCCTTCTTGAACGTGCTCACGAAGGGCAATGAGCGAATCTCCAACGTACGGGGCTGGATCATGGGCATCGTCGTCAACGCTTGTCGCAATCAGATTAAAGAAGAGCTTCGACGCCGCAAGCGCCACGAATTGGCAGCCAAGTATAGCGTTAACGAGGAGACGGCGAGCGGCGAGAACGCGGAAATGATTGCGGCCGTTTTGCGGCAGGTTCTGTCACTCCCCGAACACTATCGGCTTCCTGTCACGCTTCATTTCATCGACGGACTGCCCTTCCAGGAAGTTGCGTTTGCATTAGCCCGGCCCGAAGAAACCGTACGCAAGCAGGTCAGTCGTGGCATCGAACAAGTCCGCAAGTCGCTCGCAACGGCCGGATTCACCGCCAGCGTCGGCGCCATACCAGAGCTGCTGGTATCTTCGCCATTGCCGTCTGCCCCCACGACGCTGACGGCCTCGTTCAAGACGATGATAGCCGGCGGCGCAGCCAAAGGCTCCGGCGTCGCAGCGGAGACCGCCGCCGCTGCTGCGAAGAGCTCAGTTATCGCAACGACTTCGAAGGTCAGCTTGATCGCCGCGTTGCTGCTGACCGTAGTGGCCGCGGTCACAACCGCGTTCCATGTCGGACATAAGGACCAGACGAAACAGGACGCCGGAAGACCGCCCGCGGCTTCATCGCCTGCGTCCGTCGTGGCTCTGACCACCAACAAGTCCCTCTCAGAAATCCTGGACAAAAAGATCGACGTGATCTACCGCCGTGAGTACCTGTGCGAAGTTCTTGACGACCTCGACAAGCGCGTCGGCCTGCGCAGCGCATTAGCCCACAGAAAAAACGTTCATGTTCACACTGGAGGAGCAGGGAATTACCGTCAAACATGTGTTGGAGAAGTTGGCCGCCGAAGGCAAGTTGGATTTGGAGTACCACGGGGATGACGTCGTCTTCTGGAAGAAGGCTGACAACAAGCTTCTTGTGGAACTGGAGAAGAAGCTGAAGGACGGCGATATGGAGGCGCGCTGCGAAGCTGTATACGATCTGGCGCAATTTGGCGATCCGCGCATTTATCCGTTACTGTTTGCGACGCTACGCGATCCTGACGAAAACGTGCGCATCCAGACACTGAAGGAAATCGCCGGCGGGCATCTTGCCACCCTGCGTTATGGGGCCGGCGTTGAAGCTGTGGCAGATTCGGTGCTGGCCGCTTACACCGCGCCACAACTGGCAGGATTGAGAAAGGAAACAAGCGAAATCCTTGGCGCATGCGGACTCTCCATCGCCGCCAGGAAACTGTGCGCGGACTTGCAGGATCCCGATCCACAGATTCGGGCAAGCGCGGCAAAAGGATTGGCGTATGCGTCCGAATCAGAAGAAATCGTAACTCAACTCATTTCCCTCCTCAAAGATCCCAACGTAAAGGTACGCACCAACGCCGCGGAGTCCTTGGTGCGTTTCCATGGTCCTCGCAGCGTTTCGTCCTTGCTTGTACTGCTGAGCGACGCCGATTCCATGGTTCGATACCACGCCGCGATTGGCCTTGGACATATGCAGGATCCAACGCTGACGTCCAAGCTCCTTGAACTTCTCGGCAATCATGACTCACGTGTCCGCCACGGCGCAGCGATCGCCTTAAGAGAAATCCACCCGTCCAGTAATATAGCTGAACCCATGTTCGAGCTTCTTCACGACTCCGACCCCGATGTGCGCCGCAGCGCCGCTGCAGTGCTGACGGAATTGCATGATCTCCGTGCGATCAAGATCTTAACTGAGCAGTTAACTGACGTTGACGACGAAGTCCAAGGCGAAGCGGCATGGTATCTTGGTCGGCTACGAACCACACAAGCATTCGACATTCTCGTCGCTCTTTCAAAAAGTCCTGTTTCACGTGCGCGAGAACATGCTGTAGACGGGGTGGTTTGTTCGCGTGATCCCAGAGCTGGAGAAAGGCTTATCGCGCTGTCGAGGGACGAGGATTATGGGGTGCGGCAGAGAGTCGGTAACGATTTTGTAAGGGGACCTGTCCCAATTGATGCGGAGTCGGTACAAGCGCTGCTTCATGACAGGGAAGGACACTCGTTCGTTGCAGAAATAACAGCTTGGAGCTTGATCTGGTCCAGGAATGGCGGCGCAATCAATACGCTCTTAACGCTCTCCTATGATGCCGATTCAAAAGTGCGCATCGTCGCATTGTCTGGGCTGGCCAAAACAACCAATCCGCGTGCTACTCAAAGGATTATTGCCCTTATGAAAGATCCCGTGGAAAGTGTGCGAGTCAGCGCCGCGGAATTCGCAAATGGTTTACCTGAACCGCGTATCAGAACAGCGCTCGCCGAATACCAGAAAGCCCTGGAAGCAGAGCAATCTGAACACGCTCGCACCGACTTTTGATCGAGACGAGCTGAGCCCGCTGCTGGCTCCTTTCAGTTCGGCGGTGGCGGCGGCGGGAAGCGGCCTCCGCCCGGTTGCTGTGGGAATTTTGGGAACGTGTCGGCTTCGTGGTCGGCTTTTGCGGCGCCATCGGCATCGCCGAGCGCTCTATATACGTCCGCCTGAGCGCGCCACGCCAGGCCGATCCACGGGCGCAATCTGGGAAAGTTCGGCAACTGTGAGCGCAGTTGATTCAACGTGGTTTCCGCGAGCGAGCCTGCTTCGGGCACGCGCCGTTGCTTGAGCAGGAAGTCGGAGTAACTCAGCCGCGTGCGCGCCAGGTCGACGATGCTGCGTTCGTCCGGATTGTCGCCGCGTGCCAGCAGGTCCTCGATACTCAGTGCCTCCTGAAAACTCTTATCCGCATCCACCGGGTGATTTGATTTGCTGTAGCTCGCCGCCAGTTGATCCTCGATGCGGGCGGTCAACAGCGCATAGTCGCGGTTCTCCGGTTCGGCAGCGTGCAGTCTCTGAGCGGTCTTGATCGCGCGTTGAAACGCCGCCTCGGCTTTGGTCGTCTCGCCCATGCGCTGCTGCAATTCTCCGATGCGGCCGTATGCGCGCGCGGCCTCGGCCTGAAGCGTCGTGTTCGTCTCGTTCTTTTCGGAAAACTTGTCGTAGAAACTCAAGACGGCTTGCAGCACGCCCAGCGTCTCTTTGGTGTCGCGAGGCGGCGGTGGGTGCATGCCGGGGCCGAGATGTCCTTGCAGCCAGGCCATGGGATTGTCACCGGGGCCGTCGTCCCGCGGACGCGGCGGCGGAGGGGCTCCTTCATCCGGAGAGCCTGGCGGGCGGTGCTCCTGCACTTCGAGCTGATTGAAAATCTGCTCGAACGCCTGCAGACACAACTGCACGTTCGCTTCCGCGGAGCGCTCCGCGTTGTCGGCGTCGGCGCGCCGGGCGGATTCACTGCGCAGCGCCGCGGTCGTCTGAACGTAGCCGATCCAGCCGGCCGCCAGCGCCAGTAAAAGGGACAGGAACACGGCCGCCGACAATCCCGCCACTAGGCGGTTGCGCCGTTGCCAGCGCACGAGCCGCTCAACGACGCCGACCGGGCGCGCCAGCACCGGGCGGTCGTCGAGAAAGCGGCGCAGATCGTCGGCCAGGTCGGCGGCGTGCGCGTAGCGCTGCGCCGGATCCTGCGCGATCGCTTTCAGCACGACCGTTTCCAGATCGCGCGGGATGTCGGGATTGAATTTGCGCGGCGGATGCGGTTCGCGTTCCAGGCGTTCGCGGATCATGCGTTGCGCGCTGGCGGGATCGAAGGGCAACCGCAGCGTCAGCATCTCAAACAGCACCAGGCCCAGGCTGTATAGATCGCTGCGCGCCTCGGCCGGGCCGTTGAACATTTCCGGCGCCATGTATTGCAGCGTGCCGATCAAGTCGCCAGTCTCGGTCAGGTCTTCACCCGCAGCGATCTTGGCGAGCCCAAAATCGGTAATCCAGGCGCTGCCGTTGGTATCAAGCAGGATGTTGGCGGGCTTGATGTCGCGGTGGAGCGTGCCTTGGCGATGCGCATAGAACAGCGCCTCGGCGATCTGCACGCCGACTTGCGCGACCCAGCGCCAGTACGGCGCGCCTGAGTCGGCGGCGGGAACCGGCGGGCCTTTGGCGTCCGCATCGGGCGTGGGGAGCAGAGGCGGAGCCGGCCGCCCTTGCGACGGGTAGCGCAGCGTGGCCGGATCGATCACCACTGTCGACGTCATCAACGCGGGATTGCCGCGCGGCGGCCGGGTCGCGTCGCCCTGAATGTTTTTCGATGGATTTTTGCGCAGCCGCTCCAGGATTTCATTGAGCGGCTTGCCGTCGATCAATTCCATCGCGTAGTAGTGCAGCCCGTCAGCTTCTCCGCTGCCGAAAACCGAGACGATGTTGGTGTGATGCAGCCGCGCCGCCGCCTGAGCTTCGCGCTGAAAACGCTGCAGGCGGCTGGAATCCAGCAGCGAGTGGCGGGGCAGTACTTTCAGCGCTACGCGCCGGCCCAGCGTAAGCTGCTGGGCTTCGTAGACGATGCCCATGCCGCCGCGTCCGAGCTCCCGCACGATCTTGAAATCGCCGATGCGCTCAATGTCGCGCTTGAGCTGCGGCTCTGAAGACGCAGCGCCGGAACGTTTGCGCTTGAGCTCCTCCATCATCGCGACCGGCGGGAAGAGCATGCGGATGTCGTCGGCCCACTGCGGATATTTCGTGGCGTATTCTTCGATCGACGGCGCGGCGCCCTGGCGACAGCGCGTCGCGAATTCTTCAGCCAGCAGGTCAATGGGATTGCGGTCGGCGGAGTTGTTGTCCATTTGCGAAGGGCGCTCTCGAGCTCGCTATTGAATCCGAGCCAACTCTTCTTTCAACCGCCGCAGTGCGCGAACGTAACGGTTGCTCGCGGCGGATTTCTGCAAATTCAGCACGGCTGCAACTTCATCATTAGTGAGTTCTTCGAAGTGGCGGAGCGCCAGCACTTCGCGATCGAGCGGGTCCATGCTGTCGAGCGCGCGTTCGACCTGCGTCATCACTTCATGGCGCATGGCGGCGTGGCTGGGAGATTCAAACTGCGCGGCCAGGCATTTGGCCAGCGTCACGGAGCTGGCTTGCGGGACGACGGTCTGCTCCAGGCGCTGTTCCTGGCCGGCGTCGCGCATCTGCGCGCCGAGATGCTGACGGTGGCAGTCGACGATGGTCTGCGCGGCCACCAGCCGCAGCCAGACGTGAAAGGGCATGTCAGGTTTTTTCAGGAAATGATCGACGCGCCGCATGGCGTCGAGGTACGCGTCCTGGAGCACATCGGAGGTGTCGATGCGTCCATTCAGCCGCGAGTCCAGGCGCAGATCGACCATGCGCCTGAGATGCTCGCGGTAAAGTCCGAACAATTCGCCCAGCACGGAGCGATCGCCGTCTTTGAGACGGCGAACCAACGGTTCTGCTTCGGTTGCCGTATCCACGCGATTGCGACCCCTGCCACACAACGGTCCCTACCAGAATAACGTAAGGGTCCGCGAGCAGTACACTGAAAATGTGCGTGAATCCGGCGCCATTCAATAACTTCGAACAGCGCTATTAAGCGGTGCGGCCCTTCATCGAGATTACGCGCGCAGGTTCTCGCTGCGGAACCTTGACGACCGCATGCTCCTCGTCGCCGCCGCAAAAGATCGTGGCGTACAGCATGCTCAGCACGATCGCTTCCGCGGTCAGGATCACGGGAATCGATGCGTACGTGGCAATGTCCATGACTCCGCCCGTGCAGATCCACATCGCCGCGATGAATACGCCGACGTAGAGCGCTGCGAAGAACTTGAGCCGATTGGAAATGTTCATGGGTTGTGTCTCCTTTCGATGTAGTGGCTGTTTAACGTTCCGCAGTGCTTCAAGAGCAGCCAATAGGCCAGGCGTTTGAAAATTAAGTTGAGAGTTCCATTGGATTTGCGTTCGAGCGCTGCGGTGACGCGTCGCATCGATGAGAATTTCGATTCAGCTATTGAGAAAATTGTGGATGTACGGCCGATCTAAAATAAAGCCGCAGCGGTTTGCCGCGACCTTTAAAACAGTTTGCGATGAATACCGAACAAGTTCGATCAATAAGCCGCGCCTACGTGCACTGGGCGCGTCATAGGCGTACGGGAGTAGACGTCCTCGGCATTGGTATCCACCATGATCTCCTTGGCCTTCGCGATCTTGTCGTGATCGGCGCAGTGCACGGACAGGAGAATGTCTCCCTTGTGAAGTCTGCTCTGATAAAGTTTGGCTTCCTTTTCGGGGATGCCCAGCCCGATCAAACCGCCCCATAATCCTCCGATGCCGGCCGCTGCGCCGGCTGCAATCAACGTGGTCGCAAGCGGACCCGCGACGATGACGGCTCCGATGCCCGGAATGGCGAGCATGCCTACTCCGGCCAGCCAACCGAGTACAGCGCCGACGAGGGCGCCCGCTGTCATGCCCATCTCGGCGCCTTCGACCGCTTTTGTATCTGGAACATGCAC
>Ga0206927_1205_pt2 | contig 10000 bp, 8 predicted proteins | sample Alteio_BWOrgHeat_60_FD_153249 | JGI IMG/M metagenome (GOLD analysis project Ga0206927, IMG submission 153249) | Enriched cells from forest soil in Barre Woods Harvard Forest LTER site, Petersham, Massachusetts, United States -... | ecosystem: Environmental > Terrestrial > Soil > Temperate forest > O... | reverse complement strand
ATGAACAATCTATAAAAGAAATATCAGGTGATTGTGAAAAAAAAGTGGATTCAATAATAATTTGGGATGCATCTCGATATTCATATAAAATAAGGATTAATAAATCGTTTATGGATTCGTTGAAATTTAAAAATCAAATGACAAAAACTTATTTGGTGACAAATAATGATGTTTCGAAAAATGAAATAAAAATCTTAAAGGGTTTTGGTTTAAGGAGTACTAAACCTGTTTCTTCGGAATCTAATGCATCGGTTATCAGAATGCGGCTTGTTTGGAGTATTGGTGGAAAAATTGATTAGCTTTGCTGCGATTATAAATATAAATTCATTTTAGATGAAATCATTACGTTTCGGTATTTTAATTTTGAGTTTAGTGCTTTTGGCGGGATGTGAAACTTATTATTTATCAACTGATAGTTTATTGGAGCAATTTGCGAATACCGGGGAGCAGCGTAAATATATTTTTATGGTTACTCCACATTTCTTTTTTGCGGGTTCGGTTAAGGGTAATTCTTTGAAGACGATACATTGTGTGGATAAGGATGGGAAGGAGTATTTTCTGACTGTTAATGAACGGATGGACATAAGAATTACAACTAAGGATAGTGTGAGAAGGACTTTTTATTTTGATACTTTGCAGATACAGGATAGTACTATAACGGGAAGTAAAACTCATTTTTTTGAGTGGCAGATTAAGCCGATTAAACTGGATGATGTAGTGAGGCTTGAAATTCAGAAATAAGAATTTTTATTCAGAATTTATTAAAGGGAATTGGATTTGTTTTGCAATTAGTTCAACCTGTCAGCTTCGCACCTTACAGGTTGAGGTGATCGTTGAGATCTGAAGGTGTGTGGGGCGATTGATTGCGGTGAATTGAATTCGGAGCGGTGAACCTGATAGACTAACCCCGATAGGAGCGGTTATCCTTTTTTTTGCTGAAGTGAAGTTCGACAGGCACAATATTGCTGATTGCAAAAAAAAGATATGAGCGGATAGCGGGACTGAACCTGGTAGCGTGATGTGAAGTACCGTTTCTAAAAAAAATAATTAAAAATAGTTAACTGATTTTATACTCTTCGAGCTTTCGGTAGAGGGTGGTGAGACCGATGTTTAATAGTCGGGCTGCTTCGGTTTTATTTCCTTTTGTGAGGGTGAGGATTTTGAGGATGTGCTGTTTTTCGATGCTTGCTAAGTCGAGGGCACTGGCTGTGGTTGTATGAAGGAGGAGTATGTCGGCTGGGAGATTATCTGTAGTGAGCTGGTTGGTGTCGGTGAGGATTACAGCTCGTTCGATGACATTTTTTAATTCGCGGATGTTTCCTTTCCATTGATATGTTTTGAGTTTTTCGATGAAGCCGGGAGTCATTTCGGGGACGGGTTTATTGACCTTTTCGGAGAAGAGCCGGAGGAAATGTATGGCGAGGGGTTCGATGTCTTTAATCCTGTTTCGGAGAGAAGGTAAATGTAGCTGGAACACGGCGAGGCGGTAGTATAAATCGGAACGGAAGGTGGCGTTTTCGACTTCATTTTCTAAATCACGATTGGTGGCAGCAATGATGCGGACATTTACTTTGGTGGGCTTGGTATCGCCGACTTTTATGAACTCGCTAGTTTCGAGAACGCGGAGGAGTTTTGCCTGGAGGGTGATGTCCATTTCGCTGATTTCGTCGAGGAAAATTGTTCCTTCGGTGGCTTCTTCGAAGAGCCCTTTTTTATCTTTAGTGGCTCCGGTAAAGGCTCCGGCTTTGTACCCGAATAGTTCGCTTTCGAGAATTTCTTTGCCAAGGGCGGAACAATTTACGGCGACGAAGTTCTTGTTTTGTCGTTTTCCATTGTAATGAATGGCTTGGGCGAAGACTTCTTTTCCGGTTCCGGTTTCGCCTGAAAGGAGAACGGTGGTATCGGTGGCAGAGACCTTACGGGCAAGGGAAATGACTTCTTTGAATTGTGTGGATATGCCAATAATACTTTCGAAGCTGTATTTGTTTCCTATTTGTATTTCGAGATTGTGGATGCGGTTTTGAAGTTTTGCTTTTTCGATTGCTCGATTTACGAGGGGAATGATTTTATCGTTGTCGTCGCCTTTGGTGATGTAGTCGAATGCGCCATGCTTGATGGCTTTTACTCCATCGGCAATTGTTCCATAGGCGGTGAGAACGATGACTTCGGTGGATGGATAGAGTGACTTTATCTTTTGGGTGAGTTCGATGCCGTTGATGTCGGGGAGCTTTACGTCGCAAAGGACTACCTGGAACTCATCGTGCTCGAGTTTTTTTAATCCGGCTTTGCCAGTGGCTGCTTCGGTGACTGAGAATCCTTCTAAGGAGAGTATCCTTGCTAATAAACTGCGAAGTTTATCTTCATCATCTATAATTAATACTGTGCCGCTGAACATTGGTTTTAGAATTGATTTATGGATTGCAAAATTAGGTTAATTAAATAACATAGCTTTGAATAAAAAAACTAAGGCTGCCGTCCGATGAATCGGAAGACAACCTTAGCACAAACCTATAAGCCGGGTTCTGTCGGGTTCTATCATTAATCTGGGATTCCGGTCGCCCGAAACCTCTATCAGCCTACCCTTTCCGGTGCTTTCTTACGAAAGGCTCGAGCGAGCCGCCCTTGCCCGGAGTTTATTTGGCTTTTCAACTCATAAGGTTTACCCCCGGAAGCAGTTACCTGCCGCCGTCGTGAGCTTTTACCTCACGTTTTCACCCGTACACCAACCCGAACAAATCGGGTCGGAGTGGTTATTTTCTGTGGCCCTGTCTGTTTCTCACGCATTCAATCGCGAGAACCTTCCCGTTAGGAAGTATGATGCTCTATGTTGCCCGGACTTTCCTCCCTCCACCAAAGATGAAGAGCGATAGAACAGTTTGCAGGGCAAAGATAGGGAAATTAATTAGGAATTAGGAATGAAAAACGATTACTGTCCGGAATTATCGTCTTGCGGCTTTTGCTTGAAGTCGCCGTTTTTCCAGGATTGGATGAATTGTGCCCATGCTATTGGATTCAACCAGTTATTGGGAGGTAACTGACCGGCATAATAGAGGCGATTTGTTTCTAATTGTTGGGCATAATGCGCATTTTCGCTACCATTCATTGACATTGCATTTGCACGAGCGGTCATTTGAGTACGAGAGAGGTTTTTACTTGCTCTGGCGAGAGCATCATCGGGAACTCTTAAAGCCATAAATGCAGTTTTGAATTGTTCTCGAGTGGGCCAAGGGTAAATGACAGCTTCATGGAGTAGGATGGTATCATGAGAGAGCATTTGAATCAAAGAATAGTGGTCGACTTTTAAGGTATCGGGGATTATGAAACGAGCCTTTTTATATCCGACTGCTGTGAATTCGACAGTGTCATTCTTGCTGGCAACAAAGGAGAAGAAGCCGTAGAAATCTGTCATGGTTCCTCGCCATTGATTTTTGATAATCACGGTGACGAAAGGTACAGGAACAAGGCTATCCGCAGTAACTACCACACCAGAAAACTGAACTAAATTACTATCAGCTTCCTGGGCAGACATGAAGAGAGGAAATAAAATAACCAAGGTTGACAGAAGGACTTTTTGAATAGACATTTTAATATTATTTAGGATGCAAAGATACGAAAACTAAGGGGTTTATACTATGATAAATGTTTCTAAAAGTTAAAGTTTTATTAATAAATCAGGAGAGGATAACGGTATAACCCATAATAAATTGTTATTTTTGCCCGATGCAAGATACAATATTAATCATTGACTTCGGGTCGCAATACACTCAATTAATCGCTCGCAGGATAAGAGAATTGAATGTTTATTGTGAGATACACCCATTTAATAAGATACCAGTTATTACGGATAAAATAAAGGGGATTATACTGTCGGGAAGTCCGGCTTCGGTTCGTGATGAAAATTCTCCTCAGATAAGGACACAGGGGTTGATGGGAAAGCTCCCGCTGCTTGGGATTTGCTATGGTGCGCAGATGATTGCTCATCAGAATGAAGGTGAGGTAATTGCGAGTAAAATCAGGGAATATGGACGGTCGAATATTGATACTATTTCATTGGATAATGTTTTGTTGAAAGGGATGACTTTAGGAACCCAGGTTTGGATGAGCCATGCGGATACCATTTCATGGATTCCTGATAATTTTGAACTGATTGGAAGTACTAAAGATGTAAAGGTTGCTGCCTATCAGATTAAGGGTGAGGATACTTATGGGATTCAATTTCATCCGGAAGTGACGCATACAACTGAAGGAAAAATATTGCTTAAGAACTTTGTTGTGGATATTTGTAAATGCAGTCAGGACTGGACGCCTGCTTCCTTTGTTGAAAGCACTATTCAATCATTAAAGCAAACTATAGGTGACGAAAAAGTTGTATTGGGGCTTAGTGGTGGAGTTGATAGTACAGTTGCTGCCACTCTATTACATCAGGCAATAGGCAAGAATCTTTATTGCATTTTTGTTGATAATGGATTATTGAGGAAGGATGAATTTGAAACGGTTTTGGATTCTTATAAACATTTAGGACTGAATGTAACGGGCGTGAATTCTAAAGATCGCTTTCTTGATGCTTTGGAAGGAGTATCTGACCCTGAAACCAAAAGGAAAATAATTGGCAAGATATTTATTGACATATTTGATGAGGCTGCGCATAAAGTATCGGATGTGAAATGGTTGGGGCAGGGAACAATTTATCCTGATATAATTGAAAGTGTTAGTGTTAATGGTCCATCTCAGACAATAAAGTCGCATCATAATGTTGGTGGATTGCCTGATACTATGAAGCTGAAAATCATTGAACCATTGAAGACTTTGTTTAAAGATGAAGTTAGAAGGGTTGGTGCACAACTTGGAATACCGAAGAGTTTCCTTGAGCGTCATCCTTTTCCAGGACCTGGTTTAGCAATAAGAATTATCGGAGAAATAACCAGAGAACGAGTGAGGATATTGCAGGAAGCTGATGCTATATTTATCAATGGATTAAAGGAACATAATTTGTATGATTCTGTTTGGCAGGCGGGGGCAATTTTTCTTCCTGTTCAGGCTGTTGGAGTTATGGGAGATGAGCGCACGTATGAAAATGTGATTTGTCTTCGGGCTGTTACAAGTACTGATGGAATGACGGCTGATTTCAGCCATCTTCCTCATGAATTTCTTGCAAAGATGTCGAGTGATATTATTAATAAAGTAAAAGGAATCAATCGGGTGGTTTATGATATTAGTTCTAAGCCACCTGCAACGATTGAATGGGAGTAAAAGAGTTTTAAATCCATGAAAACAAAAATTATTTTTTCAATCTTATTATGTTTGTTTTTGATGAGCAATCATCTATGTGTAGCTCAAAACAATAGCCCTCATGATACAACTACAACTGTTCTTAATGGGAAACAATTTTATGTTCATAAAGTAATTAAAAACGAAACTTTATCGGGAATTGCACGTGATTACAATGTTACTGTCAGAGAGATTACGGATGTAAATCCAAGGTTGGCGAACGGATTGAAAGCTGGCAGCACCATTTATATTCCTGTCAGAGCTATTAAAAATGATGGCTTATCAAAAAATGATAAATCTATTGACAGCACTAAAAATAAATCTTTCGATCCATCCAAAGAAACCTTTGGGGTAGCCTTATTGCTCCCGTTTAATTTCCCCTCTTACGGCGAGACTATTAATTCAGATGCATTGGAATACTTTTTTGATGCATCATGGAATGCAAACACCGTTTCTTCTTTGGAATTTTATGAAGGGATTATCATGTCTCTTGATAGCTTGAAGAAGCATGGTCTTCATCTGGAATTATATACTTATGCTTTACCTGATGACAGTGCAGAAACAGTTAAATTGCTTGACAATCCAGACTTGAAAAAGATGAATCTTATTATCGGTCCAGTATTTAATCGCTATATAAATATGGTCGCAAGCTTTGCAAAGGCAAACAAGATTCCGCTGGCGTATCCATTTTCTAACCAAACATTGGTTGATGATAATCCCTATGTTTCAATGGCAATTCCGTCAAATACTACCCAGGTGAAATTGATGGCAAAATATATTCTGGATAACTTTGGGAATGATAACATCCTGATACTTTCAACGAATAATTCAAAAGAAAAAGAATTGGATTCGATTTATACCAAAGTATTGGAGAAACCATGGGAAAACAGTGGAAATAAACATACCATAAAACATCTTAATTTTTATGAAGGCGGATTAGAAAAAAGGAGTGTTTTGGATACTGGAGGAAAAAATATTATCATCGTCAATACGCAAGATGAAGCTGTTGTTTCAGAGATAATTTCAAAGCTTAATGCTTTGGCTCCGGATTATGAAATTATTTTAATCGGAGTTCCTAAGTGGGAAAACTATGAAACACTCGACATTGATTATCTGCAGAATTTAGATTTTCATTGGTTCACTTCCACCTTTATTAACCAGGATGATTCACTCGTGAAAATATTCAAAAATGAATATCAATATAAATATCGCAATGATCCATCTGTCTTTGTTTTCAAGGGTTACGATATCATGACATATTTCGGAAGTGCTTTTCTCAGATATGGAAATAAATTTGAAAGCAAGTTATCAGAATTTAATATGAAAGGTTTATCAACAAACTTTAACTTCAAGAAATCAGGTGAACAAAACGGATATGAAAATGAATTCATCAACATTGTTAAGTATGATGACTTTCAGCTGAAAAAAGCAGACGAAAAGTATTAATTTCTAAACAAAAGAATGACTAAAAAATCTAATAAAGGACTTTCATCCAAAACCAAACGAATTTTATTAATTGGCGGTGGTTCCCTCGTTATTCTTGGTGGCATTTTGGCTTATGTCGGATACACGAACTTTATAACTGCAAACATAAATCCTGCGATTAAAAAGGATACTTATATATTCATTAAGACAGGTTCTAACTTTGAAGATGTAAAGAAAATGCTCGTTGAAAAGAATATTTTGCTCAGTGCATCTTCCTTTGATTTTGCGTCTTCTCTTTTGGGATATAAAACCAATATTCATCCGGGCAGATACCTCGTTCGACCTCATAGCAACAACAAAAATCTTATTCGGTTATTGAAATCAGGAATACAGGTTCCTTATAAACTATCATTTGCAGGAGTGCATTCAAAGTATGATTTGGCTGGAAAGATTTCACAGCAATTGGAAACTGATAGTTCGGCAATAATTAAGGTGATTGACAATTCTGTTTTTCAAAATAAGTATTATTTGGACACAAGCAATGTCCTCACTTTTTTCATTGCCGATTCAACTGCTTTCTATTATACAACCAATACACAACAGTTCATGGATGACATGAAAAAAATCTCCGATAATTTTTGGAACGAAGAGAATAGAAGTAAAGCAAAATCTTTAGGATTAAGCCAAGCTCAGGTTTCAATATTGGCAAGTATCATTGAAAAAGAAACTTCTAAGGATTCCGAAAAGCCTATGGTAGCAGGTCTTTATATCAATCGTTTGAAAAAGAAAGGTTGGAAACTGGAAGCTGACCCTACTGTTATTTTTGCTCTTGGCGATTTCACAAAACAACGGGTTTACAATATTGACCTCGAAGTTAATTCTCCTTACAATACTTATAAATATGAGGGGTTGCCTCCCGGACCCATTTGCATTCCGTCTGCATCTTCTATCACAGCAGTTCTCAATTATACACATCACGATTATATGTATATGTGTGCAAAAGAAGATTTTTCGGGCTTTCATAATTTCGCCAAAACACTTGCCGAACATAAACTCAACGCAAAACGCTATTACGCTGAATTGAAGCGCCGTAATATTCATTAGGATAATCAATCCTGATAAATTCTAAATTCATTCAGGTTGAAACTGAATACAGAACATATTGATACTTTTCTTTTTATCTTTACGTTTTGAATTCATCCTATGAAAAAAATAATTCAATATTTATTTTTATTAATTCTTCCTTCAATCACTATTGCACAACCTGATCCATGTGCCGGTTCTAATGGTGTTGGAAGTCCTCAGAGCCGGAAACCAATTCCTTATCCTTATGTAAGAGAAGCCGATGTAATGTTCAGTAAAAGAGTATGGAGAACCGTTATGGTTGATGAAAAAATGAATTTGCTTTTCAAATATGCCACAGGAACAAGTAACATTGGCGAGCATGTCAGTTTGATTGATGCTTTACTTTGTGGAATCTCAAAAGGATTAATAACTGCTTATGATGCTACTATTGATGATGGATTTACAAAATCAATGTCAAAAGAAGAGGTTCAAAGAAATCTTAATGGGTATCTTGATACCATAAAAATTCCAATTCCTAATTCAAATCAATTAAAGGATACCGTTGTTTGGAAAGGAAAGTTAAACATGAATGATATTATTATGTATCGAATAAAAGAAGATTGGTATTTTGATAAACATACCGGAGAAATGAATGTTCGGATACTAGGCATTTGTCCTGTTGTGATGCTTAGGGATGAGTATGGTCATCTTAAGGAAGGCTATCAGCCACTCTTCTGGATATACTTTCCGGCTGCGAGAAATTTACTGGCAAATGTAGATGCATTTAATAATCACAACAAGGACGACAGAAAAAGTTGGGATGATATATTTATAAATAGATTATTCAGCAGTTACATATATAAGACATCAAACGTGATGGACAAAAGTATTTCTGATAATGTCCCGGGAATGAATCAACTGATAGAATCACAAAAGGTCAAAGACGACCTGCAAAATTTTGAACATGATATGTGGGAATATTAATTTCCGAACTTCTTCCTGATAATATCAAGAACAAATTCAAGTGATTGTTGTTCGTTTAGATTTGTGTTATCTAATAAAACAGCATCATCAGCTTTAATCAAAGGACTTTCAATACGATGGGTATCGTCATAATCACGCTGGCGGATGTTGATTTTTATTTCTTCAAGAGAAGCCTCAATTCCTTTATGAGATAGTTCTGAGAATCTTCTATGGGCTCTTTCATCAACATCGGCTGTCATAAATAATTTCAATTCGGCGTCAGGAAACACTACTGTTCCTATATCTCTTCCATCCATTACAACACCTTTATTTTTTCCAAATTCCTGTTGAATCTTTACTAATTTCATTCGAATTTCCTTCACAGTACTCACAGTGCTTACGTTTTCAGAAATTTTCATTGTCCTGATTTTCTTCTCCACATTTCTTCCATTCAGGCAAACTTCAGAAACTCCTGTTGCAGGATTATTCTCAAAACTGACATTTATTTTATCTGTATAATGATTTAAAACTCCTTCATCGGCGGCTCGTTGCAAATCTATTATCGGAATATCATTCTCTAAAAAATAAAGAGTAACCGCCCGATACATGGCTCCTGAATCAACATAAATATATTTCAGTTCTTTTGCAAGAGCCTTTGCAATAGTGCTTTTCCCACAGGAAGAATAGCCGTCTATGGCGATGGTGATTTTCTTCATATAAAAAAGAAACAGCTATTGTTTAATTTCCTTCTTACTCATAAAATCCGAAAGGTTGGTGATGAGTGTGAAGTGATTGGACGGACCGGCTAAAGAGTAAATCGCCCGTCCATAACTTAACTGAAACTTCGAGATTCTTAATCCAACTCCATAAGACATTCCGGCAGTTCCGGGGCGAGTGCTTATCTCCAATTCTTTTCTTCGTTCATAATTATAACCTAAACGAATACTCAGGTTTTTTCCGATTAATATCTCTCCTCCGATAACAATATGGCGCATAAGTTTATCAGCCAAAGTTGTTTTTGCAATGGTTGTATCGCCGGAAACAGGGTCAACCGTGATGGAGTCGGCGGGATTAATATAAGAGATATTGAATTGTTCGAGATGAGTTCCTGTTATTGAAAATCGGAATGGAGTATGCGGAACGCGCTTGGAAATGGCTGCCTGAACCTCAAAAGGGACGGGTTCACGATTTCCGGGCACGTAGGTGGTGATTTGTCCCCCGATGTTTTTTATAAGTAAGGCTGCTGTAAATCCGTTTTTCCGATTGCAATAAGTTCCGG
>Ga0206927_1249_pt1 | contig 10005 bp, 11 predicted proteins | sample Alteio_BWOrgHeat_60_FD_153249 | JGI IMG/M metagenome (GOLD analysis project Ga0206927, IMG submission 153249) | Enriched cells from forest soil in Barre Woods Harvard Forest LTER site, Petersham, Massachusetts, United States -... | ecosystem: Environmental > Terrestrial > Soil > Temperate forest >... | reverse complement strand
TACTTCAAGTTTTGCTTTGGGTGCAAATACCTCCTATATATATATGCGTGGCGAATTCACATGGATTTTCCCTATTTTGGAGAAAGCAATTGATGAAGCATACTCAAAAGGATTTCTCGGTAAAAATATTCTTGGCACAAATTATTCCTTAGATTTATACGTTCATCCCGGTGCGGGTGCCTATATCTGTGGTGAGGAAACTGCATTGTTAGAATCCTTGGAAGGCAAGCGAGGAAATCCTCGTATCAAACCTCCCTTCCCTGCGGTCTCTGGTTTATATGGATGTCCAACAGTGGTGAATAATGTTGAAACTATTGCCGATGTTCCATGGATAGTAAACAACGGTGGAGATGAATATGCAAAAATAGGTCTTGGCAAAAGCACAGGAACAAAATTAATCTCTGCCTGCGGTCATATTAACAATCCCGGGGTTTATGAAATAGAATTGGGATTACCTGTCGAAGAGTTTATCTATTCGAAAGATTATTGCGGCGGTATAAAAGGAGGAAAAAAAATGAAAGCAGTCGTAGCCGGAGGTTCATCTGTTCCAATCTTGCCAACAGAATTAATTCTTAAAACAGCTAAAGGCGAACCTCGTTTAATGACTTATGAATCCTTATCGGATGGAGGCTTTGTGAGTGGCACCATGCTTGGCTCCGGTGGTTTTATTGTGTTTGATGAAACTGCCTGCATCGTTCGTAACACATGGAACTTCGCTCAGTTCTATCATCATGAAAGCTGCGGTCAATGCAGTCCTTGCCGTGAAGGAACCGGCTGGATGGAGAAAGTTTTGCATCGAATAGAAAACGGTCATGGTCACATGCGTGATATTGATTTATTGGTTGACGTCGCAAGAAAGATTGAAGGCAATACCATCTGTCCTCTTGGTGATGCAGCTGCTTGGCCCGTTGCAAGTGCCATCCGTCATTTCCGCCATGAGTTTGAATATCATGTCCTGCATCCTGAAAAAGTGAAAGACCGAAACCATGTCATTAATTATGAATCTGAATTAAATCCGGTATCCTGATGATAAAAGTAACCATAGATAATATCGAAGTTGAGGTTGAGCCTGGAACCACAATCTTAAATGCAGCTCGCAAAATCGGTGGTGATATCGTTCCTCCTGCCATGTGTTATCACTCAAAACTAAAAGGAAGCGGCGGCAAATGCAGAACGTGTATCGTCAAAGTTTCTCAAGGCTCTGCAAAAGATCCAAGACCAATGCCAAAACCCGTTGCCTCCTGTTCAACTCCTGTTCAGGATGGCATGGTGGTTCAAAATATCACCTCTCCTGAATTACTTGAAGCACGTAAAGGTGTCGTCGAGATGTTATTGATTAATCACCCTCTTGATTGCCCAATCTGCGATCAGGCAGGAGAATGTGATTTACAAAGTCTCGCTTATGAACATGGCGTTGCAAAAACCCGTTACGAAGAACCACGAAGAACTTTTGAAAAGATTGACATCGGTCCCCACATCCAATTGCACATGACCCGTTGCATCCTCTGTTACCGCTGCGTTCAAACTGCCGATCAGATTACTGACAAGCGTATTCATGGTGTCTTGGGAAGAGGTGATACTGCCGAAATCGGAACCTATATCAAGAACGCAATTGACAATGATTTCTCAGGAAACATGATTGATGTCTGCCCTGTTGGCGCCCTCACTGATAAAACCTTCCGTTTCAAATCCCGTGTATGGTATGTTGACCCGTTGGACGCTCATCGTGATTGCAAGAAATGTTCTGGGAAAGTTGTTATATGGACTCACGGTAAGAATGAAATCTACCGCATCACAGGGCGCAAAGATGAGTTCGGAGAAATTCAGGAATTCATTTGCGATGAATGTCGTTTCGAAAAGAAAGACATAAAAGACTGGGTAATAGAAGGTCCCCGAACAATCGAACGCACCTCCGTTATCTCACAAAATCATTATATCTTAAAAGCACCTGCTCATCGCATCAACTTGAATTCTGTTGAACTCGTAAGTAAAAATTTAATCTCTGAAGAATAATAATCATGGATATCTGGTTGTTGATTTATAAGATAGTTTTGGTAGTGGTGGTGTTCTCCATTTCCCTTTTCATTGCAATGTATTCAACTTATGCCGAGCGGAAAGTCGCCGCCTTCATGCAGGACAGAATCGGTCCTGACAGGGCAGGTCCTTTTGGGATTTTACAGCCGGTTGCTGATGGTGTGAAGATGTTTATGAAGGAGGAGTTTATCCCTAATGCTTCGGATAAAATGCTCTTCATCATGGGACCTTGCATCGCCATGTTTACCGCTTGTATTTCGAGTGCTGTTATCCCTTGGGGAGGAATATTGACCATCGCAGGGCATCAGGTTTCTTTGCAGATTGCTGATGTTAATATCGGAATCCTATATGTTTTCGGAGTAGTATCCATGGGGGTTTATGGCGTAATGATTGGCGGATGGGCATCGAATAATAAGTACTCTTTATTGGGTGCTATCCGTGCATCATCGCAACTAATCAGTTATGAAATCAGTATGGGGCTGGCGATTATTTCTGTGATTATGGTTTCGGGGACGGTGAGTATCAAGACTATTGTGGAGCAGCAGCCGGGAGCGCATTGGTATGTGTTCGTTCAGCCTTTATCTTTCCTCATATTTCTGATTTGTGCTTTCGCAGAGACCAATCGGACGCCTTTTGATTTGCCTGAGTGCGAGACTGAACTTGTGGGTGGGTATCATACCGAATACAGCAGCATGAAACTCGGCTTTTATCTCTTCGCAGAGTATATAAACATGTTCGTTTCGTCGGCGGTGATGGCTTCGCTTTATTTTGGCGGGTATAACTTTCCTTTCATCCATAGTTTTGGATTATCGCCGAACTTGGTTACGATACTTGGCACGGTGCTTTTCTTTGGGAAGATATTCGCTTTCATCTTTTTCTTTATGTGGGTGCGATGGACGGTTCCACGTTTTAGATATGACCAACTAATGCGACTTGGTTGGAAAGTGCTTATCCCTTTAGCTATCTTAAATATCCTTATTACAGGGGTAGTTATGATGGTGAAATAGGAGGGGATTAGGGATTAAGGTTTAGGGATTGGGGATTTTGGGAGGTCATCTCTCAAAAACATCTATTTTGGGGTTTTGGCTATACTGGGTAAGGGTTTCGGGAGGTTGGAAAAAGGCTTGGTTAAGTCATCAGTGGGCATGGTTAAGCTATCGGAACGAATGGTTAAGATGTCAGAGGTCATGGTTAAGCTGTCGGAAGGGATGGTTAATCTATTTGTTGATTTGGTTAAGCTATCGGAAAGGATGGTTAAGGCATCGGCAGGGATGGTTAAGGTATCGGAAGGGATGGTTAATCTCTATATTGGATTGGTTAAGTTATCGGAAGGGGTGAACAAGTAAAGAGTGAAAAGTGAAGAGTGAAAAGTATTTAGGGAAGAAATCTGAACCAAATTGAAGGAAATAGTATAAAGATGGAATATTAAGTTACCTTTGCGCCCTCAAATAAGAATTTTTACATTAATTAATAAATTTATAAAATGATAAATCCTAATAAAAGATTGTTTCCGTGCCGAATAGATGAGCTTCCGATAATCGGGGGTTATATTCAAATTTCATTGGTGAGAGATGTGGCTGATTTCTTACCTTATAAAAAATATGCGACTCCTTATCCGGGTGACTATCTGGCGGAGAAGTTATTGGTTGAGGAGGCTATTGCGCCTGTAATTTATATCAATCAGATGAAGGTTGTTACTTTGAATATTCTGAATGGTTGTTATGGTTTGAGACCTTTGTTGAACTCGGCTGAAATATTTTTTAACAGTGCTGGTAGTTTACTGGATGTGTTGCCAAAAGATATGGGGCAGAGTCAGGTGAGGAAGCAGGTGAACAGGGATGATACGCCTGGTGTGTTGCTGGCGTTGAAGAATTTGAATCAGAATATTGCTAATAATAGTTTGGTGCTTATTGATGCGGGGATGACTTTGATTATGCAGGAGGCTTTGGTTACGGCTGCTGCGACTATCAAGACGAATAATGATTTGCGAAATAGTTTGATGAGTACGCGAAATGCGGCTACTGATGGAAATATGATTTTGTTTAATAATTTCTGGAGTGTTTATGTGTCGCCGACAAGAACGACAGGTGCTTTGATTTTTAAGACTTCTAATGCTGCTAAATATAAGGATTATGTTGTTGCTCAAATGATGGCACGAATGAGGCATGATGAGGCTCAGACGCAGGTTCATGGGCGGATTACGGATGCTTTAGGGAATCCTGTTAATAAGGCTAAGGTTAAATTAATTCCTGTGGCTGGTGGCAGGACGAGGACGGTTTATACGGATGCTGAGGGGAATTATGTGGTGAGTGGGATGGTGGCTACGGCTTATAATCAGGTGGTGACGAAGGGGAGTTTGGTGAAGATTGTTGGGGTGGATGTGGTGACGCGGGTGCATTTGGAGGTGAATACGGTTTTGAGTTAATTAGGAATTAGGAATTAGGAATCCTCGCTGAATGGCGGGGATTTTTTTTGTATCTATTATATAGGCTGCTTTACGTAAGGGAATCCTAAATGCGTTATTTCTTTTTCTTAAAATCCAAATATAACACCAAAGCATTTGTAAATAGAAACTGGTCAAAATTTAATGGGGTTTTATAATAAGATTGGGTAGGGTATAAAGGGTTAAAATGAAACCCTAATTGACCATAATATCTTATGGACCCTTTTCCAACTTCAAATGTTGGCGCAATAGTAAAAAATGATTGAAACTTTGAATTCAAATTATAGGTTGTATCAGAATCAAAACGTTCTCCGTATCGAATATACCTATGGTCGTTGTAATTGCTATAGTCAAACAGGCTATATCGAAGGCAGAGAGCAAGTTTAGCACCGTCAAAATGTTTTCCTAAGTTTATTTGTAAAGATGCTCCTGAATAGTTAGCTGTTAAGTTGTTTGTAATAATAGTATCCATACTTTGCCAACCTGCAATTGAAAAAGCTTCTGTCATATTTTCCTGGAAATTAATCGCGAGATTATTTGAATGGGTAAAAATACCATATCCCTCAATTTCATAATCATTTTTAAATAGTTTATAATATCCAAAACCGGCTTCAAAAGTATTACTCTTTTCATCATCAAAACGCTGATAAAAATTCCCTATAACTCCAATATTTGGAAAAGGCGAATAGGAAAATTGTTCTTCGAGATGGTTAAACGACATTGTTCCCAAGGCATGAAATTCATATTGTGATTTAAAAAGAGGAACATTTTGAGTTAAAGTGCAATAACCTGTTGGGGCAGCACATGAGGAGAATAGAATAATTATTGAATAAAAAAAGATAAGTTGAATTCCTGGTTTTTTAAGGGTTATCATTATTTAAAGATATTTTACCATTTTTGGTTTATTCATTGGTTTTAATATTTTACTTGAAAGGATTAACAATAGTAAGTTTCGATTCTATTATTAAACCATCTTGCATATCTTCGGAGTAGAGGGTTTCGCAATTGTTTTCAAGGGCGGTGGCTACTATAAGGCTGTCCCACCAACTCAATTTATATTTATTTGAAATGATGAATGCAGATTCAACTGTGGAAACTTTTATTTGCACCACTGTAAGTTTATCTATTAAAGTTTTTCCATGAGCATAAGACTTATCTTTGGAGAAATTTAATTTCTTAAGACAGACATTGACATTTTCAGCTATGACCTGTGTACTAATAATTAAATGAGGCATCATTAAGTATTCTGCCTTGGTTTTCTTTTCCGGAAATTTATCCACAAGATAAACAAGGATATTGGAATCAATAAATTCGAGCTTATCGGTCATATAACTCGTCTCTGTTGAATTTGAAATTGGTCAGATCGGCATTGTAATTTGCATAGAAATCTACAATTGATTTCCTGTATTCGTCCAAATCGAATTCCTTATTTGCTAATAATGGTTCTTCTTTGGGCAAAACAATTACATCAAATTCTTCAGCCTTAAAATCATCAGGCAGAATTATCTTTAGTATGTTGCCTTCTCTCTTAATTGTTTTTCTTATTGCATTCATTGTTTATTTATTTTTTTTATCGCTCATTTAGTTCGTCTCGGTTAAATTTAAAATTACTTAAATCAACACTGAAATCTTTCCAAGTATCACGGATTGATTGTCTATATTCCTCCAAGTTGAATTCTTTTTTGGGAACAACTTCTTCCTCTACTTTATGAAGTGATACCTCAATATCTACTTCCTTATCTTTAAACTCATCTGGCAAAATAAGGTGGAGTTCATTACCTTCGGTTTTGACAATTTTTTTTATTGCATTCATAGTTTCTATTTTTATCAGAATGTAAAATTACGAAAAATAAAGGGTATTGTTTGTGAAGTAAAGGTTTTTCTTTCAAAGTGAGCGATAATGCGAGGTTTTAATTTGTTCAACATTTTATGACATTTCCCTTTTTGGAGGGAATACAATAAAATGATGATAATACTAACAATAATTGAGAAAAACCTGACAGGATTGAATAAAACCTGTCAGGATTTTCAAGCTACCAATATCTTCACAATATCCACAAACTCGCGGGATTTTAAAGAGGCTCCGCCTATTAATCCGCCATCGACATCGGGGTTGGCGAAGAGGTCTTTGGCGTTTTTGGAGTTGCAACTGCCGCCGTATAAAATGGATATGGATTCGGAGGTGGTGGAATTGAAACGGTCTTTGATGGAGTTGCGGATGATCTGGTGCATTTCCTGTGCCTGGTGGGGTGTGGCATTGACGCCGGTGCCGATTGCCCAAACGGGTTCGTAGGCGATGACGACGTTTTTTATTTCGTCTTCGGTGAGTTCGAAGAGGGCTTCTTCTAACTGGGAATTGATGATTTGGAAATGCCTTCCGGAATTGCGTTCGGTGGGGGTTTCGCCGCAACAAAAGATGGGATGGAGGGAAAGGGCGAGGGCGTTTTTTACCTTTTTTTCGATGATGGCATTGTCTTCGCCAAAGAGATGTCTGCGTTCGGAATGACCGATGATGACGTATCGGGCACCGATGGATTTTAGCATCTCGGCGGAGACCTCGCCGGTGAAGGCGCCGGATAGTTCGGCACCGCAGTTTTGGGCTGACAGATGAACCTTGGGAGCATCCTTTATTAATTGCCCGATGCTGTATAAATGGGTGAAGGGAGGGGCGAGAATGACGGTGACTTCGGAGGTGATTTCGTCGTTAATCATGTTTGATACCTCGGAGGCGAGCTTCATTCCGGTGAAATAATCGGTGTTCATTTTCCAATTTCCGGCGACAATCTTTTTTCTCATTTGCTTTGTAATTAATTATAAGAGTGCAAGGATAAGAAATAAAAAGAAATTGACACGAATTTCACGAAATTTAATAATCTTAATTTGTAAGGATTAAGAAATAGAAGGAAATTGACACGAATTTCACGAAAATTAATAATCTTAATTCGTGAAATTCGTGTCTATTATATTAATAAAATAATAATCTGTGTATCTGTGGCTCTTTTTATCATTCTGTGTGATTTTTGAAGAAATGATTTTAAATTGAAGGTTACTGTAGTTTAAAATCTTAAATTTGCATCCTCAAAAATAATAAAAACATGTTTGAAAATATAAGTGAAAATATAGAAAGAGCGTTTAAAGTCCTGAAAGGGCAGGGGAAAATTACCGAAATAAACGTTGCTGAAACCATTAAGGAAATCCGTAAGGCGTTGCTGGATGCTGACGTTAATTATAAGGTTGCCAAGACTTTTACGGATACTATTAAAGAGAAGGCAATGGGTCAGAATGTGCTGACTTCGCTGTCTCCAAGTCAGTTGTTAATCAAGATTACGCATGATGAACTGACTGAATTGATGGGTGGGCAGATGACGGAGATTAATATCAAAGCCAATCCTGCTATTATTCTGATGTCGGGTTTGCAGGGTTCAGGTAAGACTACTTTGTCCGGGAAACTTGCTAATTATCTGAAGACTAAAAAGGGGAAATCTCCGCTGCTGGTTGCTTGCGACGTTTATCGTCCGGCGGCTATAAATCAGTTGACTGTTTTGGGAGAGCAGATTGGAGTTCCTGTTTATTCGGAGATTGAAAATAAGAATCCTGTTGAGATTGCTAAGAATGCGATTAAGAAGGCGAAGGAGAATGGTTATAATGTAATCATTATTGATACTGCTGGTCGTTTGGCTGTTGATGAGCAGATGATGAATGAGATTGTTGCAATTAAGGAGGCAATTAATCCGAGTGAGATTTTATTTGTGGTGGATGCCATGACTGGTCAGGATGCGGTGAATACTGCGAAGACTTTTAATGAGCGATTGAATTTTGATGGGGTTGTGTTGACGAAATTAGATGGTGATACAAGAGGTGGAGCTGCTTTATCTATTAAATCCGTTGTTAATAAGCCAATAAAATTTGTTGGAACAGGTGAGAAATTGGATGCTCTTGATGTATTTTATCCTGAACGTATGGCGGATAGAATACTTGGCATGGGTGATATAGTTTCATTGGTTGAAAAAGCTCAGGGACTTTATACTGAGGAGGAGGCGAAGAAATTAAATAAGAAGATGTCGAAGGGGCAAATGGATTATGATGATTTTCTTCAGCAAATTAATCAGATAAAAAAGATGGGAAATATCAAAGATATGATGTCAATGATTCCCGGGATTGGAAAACAATTGAAAGATGTTGATATCAGCGAGGATAAATTTAAGGGTCCTTTAGCGATAATACAATCAATGACACCGGATGAACGTTCACTTAAGGTTGTTTTGAATGGAAGACGCAAGGAAAGGATTGCAAAAGGCAGCGGAACGACCGTTATGGAAGTCAATAAGACGATTAAAGCCTTTGAGGAAATGACAAAACAGTTTAAAATGATGTCGAATCCGGGGGCGATGAAGAATATGCAGCGAATGGCTAAGAGAAGATAAAGACATTTTTATAAACTACTGGTGGAAATTATAGATGGTAAGGCAGTTGCTTCGGTTTTGAAGGCAAAGATGGCAGCAGAAGTTGCCATCAGAAAGACGAGTGGTCTGAAAGTTCCACATCTTGCTGCCATCCTGGTTGGACATAATGGCTCTTCTGAAACTTATGTTGCAAATAAAATAAAAGCTTGTAAAGAGGTTGGGTTTTTCTCTTCAACATTTCGATATCCTGATACAATTACTGAGGATGAATTACTGAATGTTATCAATCTGATTAATAATGATAATGATATAGATGGATTTATTGTTCAGCTTCCTTTGCCTAAGCATATTGCAGAGAATAAAGTTATCAATGCGATAAAACCTTCTAAAGATGTTGATGGGTTTCATCCTGAAAACACGGGACGAATGATTAAGAATCTGCCTTGTTATATTGCTGCTACTCCTTATGGGATTCTTAAACTTATTGAGCATTATAAAATTGAGACGAAAGGGAAGCATTGTGTTGTAGTTGGACGAAGTAATATTGTTGGTTCTCCGATGAGTATTCTCATGTCGCGTGATACTTATCCGGGAAATTGCACTGTTACTTTATGTCATTCTAAGACTCAGAACTTAATTGAATATACTTCTAAGGCTGACATATTAATTGTTGCGCTTGGCAAACCTGGTTTTGTAAAAGGTGATATGGTTAAGGAAGGGGCAGTTGTTATTGATGTAGGTCTTACAAGAGTTGAAGATAAAGCTAAGAAGTCCGGTTTTTCATTGAAGGGTGATGTTATTTATGATGAGGTTGCTCCTAAGTGTTCCTATATAACTCCGGTGCCCGGCGGCGTTGGTCCGATGACTATTGTGGCTCTTTTAGAGAACACTCTCAAGGCTGCTAAGAAGGAGGTTTATAATTCCTAAAAACAAACTATGAACAGGAAAATTCAGATTGTTGAAATTACAGAACCAAAATCTGATAAACTTCCATTGATGGAAGCTTTTTATACTATTCAGGGTGAAGGTGCTAATGCCGGAAAGCCTGCTTATTTTATTCGATTAGGCGGTTGTGATGTTGGCTGTGTCTGGTGTGATGTAAAGGATTCCTGGGATGTTTCGAAG
>Ga0206927_1247_pt1 | contig 10040 bp, 4 predicted proteins | sample Alteio_BWOrgHeat_60_FD_153249 | JGI IMG/M metagenome (GOLD analysis project Ga0206927, IMG submission 153249) | Enriched cells from forest soil in Barre Woods Harvard Forest LTER site, Petersham, Massachusetts, United States -... | ecosystem: Environmental > Terrestrial > Soil > Temperate forest > O... | reverse complement strand
GGTGCGCAATCCGTGGTTCCCTGGCAATCAGCCCGGCAGCGCGACGATCGAAGTCCACGTCGCCGGCCAGAAAGAACCGCGGCTCGTCGACGTTCCCAGCCAGCAAGGGCTTTATACGGTTGAAGCGGACATCGTTGCAGCGCACTTGCAAGCCGGTCAGGCTCCGACGCCGTCGATGACGTGGGCCGATAGCCTCGGCAACATGCAGGCGCTCGATCAGTGGCGGGCGAGCATCGGCTTGAAATTCGCCTGTGAAAAAGCCGAGACCGGGCTGAAGACCGTTTCGCGCCAGCCGTTGAAAGTCCGTTCCGGCGTGGACATCCCGACCGGCTCGGTCCCTGGCGTCAACAAGCCCATTTCGCGCATAGCAATGGGCACAATGGGGCATGTGCTGGGCCATGACAATCTTCCCAAAGCGTTCGCGATGCTGGACCAGTTCGTCGAAATGGGCGGCAACACACTGGATTCGGCGCACATTTATGGTGAACGCGACACCGGAAACTGGCTCGCGTCGCGTAAAATTCGCGAACAGATGGTGCTCATCAGCAAGGGCGCCGTCAGCCCCTGCAATCCCGAGACGATGAACGCAGAATTCAAGACCACGCTTGAAACGCTGAAGACCGACTACGTCGACATCTACCTGCTCCATCGCGACAACCCGGAAATTCCGGTCGGTGAGTTCGTGGATGCCTTGAACGAGCACGTGCATGCGGGACGTATGCGCGCGTTCGGCGGATCGAACTGGAGCATCGAGCGTTTGCGGGCCGCCAACGATTACGCAAAGAAGAAAGGCGTCGTCGGCTTCACGTGCAGCAGTCCCAATTTCACGCTTGCTGATTGGAACGAACCAATGTGGGGTGGTTGCATCGGTTCGCGCGACGCGGCATCGCGGGAATTCTACCGTCAATCCAACGTGGCGCTCTTTGCCTGGTCCAGCCAGGCCAGCGGCTTCTTCAGCGGCAAGTTCAAGAAGGAAGACGCGGCGAATCCAGCGCTTAAAGACATCGTGCGAACCTGGTACAACGACGGCAACTTCGAACGCCTCGCGCGCGCACAGGAACTGGCCCGCAAAAAGGGCGTCACATCCTCCGAGATCGCCCTGTCCTACGTGCTCTGTCAGCCGCAGATGAACATCTTCGCGCTGATCGGCCCGAATAATTTCGACGAGATGCGCAGCTCATTCAATGCGCTCCACGTCCAACTGACGGAACGCGAGCTCGCCTGGCTGGATCTTCAGGCCTGAGCGGAGCAGTGGGGGCGCCATGCGCCGAATCTCGCCATCTACCGGCGGTTCGTGACTACCAGATGAAAATCCGGCGCTATCGCCACAACCAACGCATGACGTCGGGAAAGAGGACGCCACCGTGCTTGCAATCATGTCCGCCAGTGCTGAAGACGGCCTTATAGTCGTATTGAGCAAAACGGAGCGCGGCCTCCATTTCGAGATTCGACAGATACCAATCGCCGGCCTCCGGGATAACTTCAAAGTCGTTGGAGCCGGCTTGCAAGAAAACTCGAATGGGTTTGATCGGCCGCATGCGGCGAACCATCGGCGGATAGTTATGTCCCCCTTCAATGCCGGTCTTTCCGCAAGCAATATTAACGTAGCTGCCGACCATACTATAAACCTTGCTGAAGATGTCCGGCCGCTGCCAGGCCGCGGTGAATGAACAGATTCCGCCGGAGCTGGCTCCGCAGATGGCGTGATCACTGGCGTGAGTGCTTAGGTTATATTTGTTGCCAACCGCAGGAATGATTTCTTCGGTGAGGAAACGAACGTACTGATCGCTCAACGTATCATACTCAAAGCTGCGGTTCGAGCGGCCCTTGTCACCGTCTTTCTCTGGAGGAAAATTTCCGGGGCTGATGAATATTCCAATAATCGGCGGAAGTTCCTTTCTGTGAATCAGGTTGTCAAAGACGATAGGAACGCGAATATCACCGTCAGCGTTGACGTAGCTATGCCCGTCTTGAAAGACCATGAACGCCGTCGGCTTGGATGCATCGTATTGCGCCGGAACGTAGGTCCAATAGTCCCGCACTGTCCCGGAGAACACGGCGCTTTTCCATTCGTGTTTGGTTACGACGCCCTGCGGTGTGTCCGTTTGACGCTGGGATTCCGGGCCGAGTTTGAACTCTTCCGGAACAATCTCCGGAGACCAAGGCTGGATCGGCAACAGCTTGCGATAAAAAGCAGGCATCGTCTGGTTCCTCTCTCTGGCGGTATCGCGGCGGTAGATATTCGGACTCAACCCGCGAAAAACCTGGGCTGAACTCTAAGGACCAAGTTGCGGTCGTACCGCTGTCCGCCGACTTCGTCCAGCAACAGTTCCGCTGCAAGATCGCCAATTTGACCCATCGGCGTGGCGACACTCGCGAATCCCGATTCCTCGGCGCCATGGTCCAGGTCGGTATCAATGTATTGAACACACTCGAACGCGCGAAGCCAATCCAGCGGCAAATTGGGTCGGTCCAGTGGAAAGCGAAGCATGCGCGACAGGGTCCACGAATTGTCAATCAGGAGCGCCGTCGGCGCCGGCGTGACCGACAGCAAGCGTTGCGCGCAGGGGACAATCTGCGTAAAGTCGAAGGGCATGTTGATTTCCCAACTCTTGCGAAATTCGATGCCCGCTTCAGTCAATGCGAAACGATAGGCTGCGTACTTTTCACGCTCGTTCAAATTGCGCGCCTGGCCGTCCGGGGCGCCGGCGTATGCGCGCCAGATGGCGATCCGCGTGTGCCCACGCGACAGGAGGTGCTCCATCAATTTTAACACACCCGAGAAATTGTCTCCGACGATCTGTGGAATGGGAATGTCCACAGGAAAATAGCCGACTCGCACGGATGGCAGACCGGAGCTCAGAACTGCATCCTTCCATTTGTAGCTCCCGATCCCCAACGCCAGGACGGCCGCGTATTGTCCCTCTTCCAGAATCCGACGGTCCAGCGGCGCATCGCTCGTCAGGTGATGAAAAATAAGATTGCGATTGACGGCGCGCAACCGAGACGATGCGGCCGCAAATGCCGGCGACCAGCCGACCCGATCGGGCTTGCCTGCGGACTGGCAAAGATATGCAAACGACGGCAAGCGCGAATTCGCGTCGGAAGCGGCTCGCGGCGCGGGCGGCTTCTGCCTGCGGCGCAAGGGCAGATAATTCAGGCGCTTGGCGGCCGCATGAACGCGGTCGCGCAGGTCTTCTGCGACCTCTGTTTTTCCAGACAGTACGCGTGAGACGGTCGCGACGCTCACCTGCGCCGCTTCGGCCACCTCCACAATGCTGGGTCCTTTGGGCGGTTTCATAGAGAGTATCCCGTTGTTCAATCTCGATTGTGCACAGGGACTAACATGTTTCAAGTAATTTTCTCAAGGAACGCATTCTCAGTACACCTCAACTCTATGATAGTGCGCTAAGTAAATTACATTTTATGATGAAAATAGACACGAACCATTCCGTGACCGTGGTGTAATCAACCGTGTGGGATTCGCCTAACGGGCATTTGGATTCTGTTTCTTCTTTGCTGGGGGGTGAGTATGCAGGGCAACGCACGCCGATCCTTGTGGACACCGCTGGTCTTCGCAGCGTACCTGCTGTTTGTTCGCGCCGCCAGAGCGGAAGAAAGCAAACCGGTGAATCCGCAGGGCGCAGCCTGGGAATGGGACCAGCCTGAAGCGAAGGTCCTGGAGAATGGCGACCTGCAGTGGGATCCCCACCCGTTCGTTTTCGAAAGAGGCGAGTCGCCCAAGTACATCGATTTCGATAGCGGCAATGACGACAACGACGGCGCGATGGAAAAACCTTTCAAACATCATCCATGGGACGTCAATGCAACGGGGCAGGCGGCGGCTTGCAAGGGCATTCATACCTACGTATTCAAACGCGGTGTGATCTATCGCGGCTCGCTTGTGCCCGCGGAATCCGGTGCGGCGGACAATCCCATTCGTCTCACTTCGGACCCAGCTTGGGGCGCAGGCGAGGCTGCGATTTACGGATCGACAAAAATCACTTCGGGATGGAAGCAATGCACTGCTGCCGACGCGCCGGCTTCGATGCCCGAACCTGAGAAGGTCTGGTATCTGGACCTCGCCAAGGCCCCCAGCCCGCGCTGTATCTTTGAAATTCGTGGCGCCGATACAACGCGGATCCACATTGCACGCACGCCGAATTACAAAGCCCCGACGACCGACGACGTCATGGCTGATTGGTATACCTGGACCGGACCAAACGCGTGGTCGGCGATCAATCAGGATACCGCACATTTGACGCAGACAGATCCTCATTACTACGACGGCGCCTCGATCTGGAGCGAATGGGGCGACAACTTCGACAATATGGGACTTCCGCGAGTCTTCGCGGTTAAGGCGTACGATCCCGCGCATCACGCCATCACACGAGACGTCTTTGTCCATGGCAAAGCGAATGTCGGACATCGGTACTATATGGAGGATCTTCCGGCGTTTCTCGATGCGCCGGGCGAATTTTACCACTCCGATAAGGGCGCGCATCCGGGTCGTTTGTATCTGCGGTTACCCGAAGACCGCGATCCAAACAAATCCGAGATCGAATTGGGGCGCGAGACGCGCTTGATCGATCTGCTCGATCGTCAGCACATTTCCATTACTGGCCTGCGCTTCAGTTATATGAATATCCCCCAGAGTCTCGCGGCCAAATATCCGGCTATTTACTATCGGCCGAGCGCGATTCAACTGACTGGCGATTGCCGGGACATTCGCATCGCCAATTGCCATTTCTACGAAGTTCCCTGTGCGATTCAAGGCTCGCCACGTTTGTGTCCCGACGGGCTCAAGGCGTACGCGCCTAATTTGCCGGCGAAACACGATGTTGACATCATGGAAGACATCAATGTCACCGATAATGATATTGCTCACGCCGATTCTGCCGCGATTGAATTTCTGGACGGCGGAGCCGTTTACGGCAGCAAATCCGACGATCAGACCATAGGAGAACTCGGACGTATTCGCATCCTGCGCAATCGCGTCTTTGACGCTGTATATCGCAATGGTTACTCCGGAAATGGTCCCGCCATCGGCGTTAGCGATTCCTCCTTGTCAGTAATCGCCGGCAACATTGTGGACTCCGTTTGGGGCGTCGGAATCTGGTGCGTGGGAGGCAAGAATGGCGGCGACGAACGCAATCGCCCGCTGATTCGAAATATTATTCACCATAACAAAGTCACCAATGCGCTTCTGGCGGCCAATGACTGGGGCGCTATTGCGTCGTGGCAGGGAGGTAATTGTTACATATATAACAATGTTGTTGGCAATCCGCTCGGCCCCAAGCATCACGTCGCAGTCGGAGACAATTTTCATATGCGTCAGTGGTCGTGCAACGGGTTCGCGATTTATCTCGACGGAATGTGGAAGAGTTACCTCTTCAACAACATTGTCTGGGGCAAATTCAATAATCTGGATCAATGGTTGAAAGACCGTTCGGCCTTTATGATGGTGATCGGTTTTCAAAACAATTGGTTCAACAATACCGTTTATAAATACTGCTTTGGCGTCACCGGCTCCGCCGGCCAGCGCACCGCGATTGTGGGAAACGTTTTTTCCGATATTTCCAATGCCTTCTTCGGTCAGGATGCGCCGGGAGATATCTCTCTGCACGCGGGCGAAATCAAAGGCGATAAGCTGGACACAACATCCGCTGCCGCGACGCTCGCATACGCCTCCAATATCTTTTTTGGTCAACCAGAGAACTTCGGCCACGCCGTAGGCAAGGAGATGACCAAGACGCTGGATGCTTTCAAGACCAGCCTGGACGCCTTTAAGCCACGCGCTGGCGACGTCGGCGTTCAGGCCGAACAGAATCCGCTCTCCGCTCCCGAAAAAGGCGACTTCCGACTGAAGGAGGGCTCTGCGGCGGCCGGACGCGGCGTCAAATTCTTCGTCCCCTGGAGTTTGTATATGACCGTCGGGGAATGGACGTTCACCCGGTTGCGCGCCGATCCCACCGTAGTGATCGGAGAAAACATGTTCATGTCCGATGAATACGTTTCGCGCGATATGTACTACGAGATTCCGCGAAACGATCTTACTGTGCCGGGCGCCAAATCCGAAGACTACGTTAAGGGCGCGCTCAATGATTGGTCGGAAAATGCGTTGGTCTTTAACGGCAAGGACCGTTTTTGCGTGCTCGCCGATAAGGAAATTAAGAGCGACTACGCAACGACCGAACGGTTCGGCGATGTGAAGGGCAAACGCGGCGTTGAGAAGGGTAACTTTACCTATCCTGGCGCTAAGCGCCGCACGGTAGATATGGATACAAATAATTTTCTGATTGAGGTCCATTTCAAGTCTGCGCCACAATCACATGGAACTCTGGTCGCCAAACTGGACAAGGACACCGGGTACTCGCTTGCTATCGATGCACAGGGACATCCGCTGCTGACGCTCCGCGCGGGCAACGCGGTCTTCAGCACAAACGCGCCGATAGTTGTGAACGATGGACAATGGCGTCACCTGCTCGCGGATGTGGATCGAAAGAGCGGCTTCGTCGCGCTCTATGTCGACGGAAAACAAGCCGCAACCGCGAAGCTCACGCTCGATGCCACGGCCACATTGGTCAACTCCGGTGATTTCCTGATCGGGAAGACTTCCGACGCTCAGGCTCCAGACTTCTTCTCAGGCACACTTGATTTTCTGCGTGTTGCGCGCGGAACACTGGCTGATTCCAAGACAACAATAACAGAACTCTACGCGTGGGAATTCAATGGACCATGGGGCCGGGACTTCTGTGGACAACTGACACAGAACGGCAAGCGCGACGCCGGCGCCATTCAATTCCGCGATCAGCGCACATCGCTTCTTCCACAAAAATGAGTGTCTTGCGGCGACATCTCCGGCGGAGGCGCCCATCGCGGGCGCCTCTGTCCCTTTTTTCCAGCTTTCTGCACTGTCCGTTCCGCGAAGATTGCGGTGTCTGCATTCATGCTTTGAAAGTAAGCAACACAGATGGGCGGTATTCGACTTTCCGGCGACGGCGCTGCGGTTAGTTTGTTGCAATACCCCCTCTCATAAAAAAGGAGCATTCATGAGACTTGCCAGTCTGTTCTGCAATCATGCCATTTTGCAACGCGACATACCCATTCCCGTGTGGGGCTGGTGCGCGCCGCGCTCGCGTGTGCGCGTCACGCTGGCCGGTCGAACGGCCGAGACGTTCGCCGGCGACGACGGAAAATTCGTGCTGCGCCTGCCGCCGATGCCGGCCGGCGGTCCCCACGTGCTCGAGGCGCTCCAGGTCGGCGCAGGGCGCGCCGAAGCGCAGGACGTCTGGGTCGGCGAAGTGTGGCTCGCGTCCGGACAATCCAACATGCAGTGGACGGTGGCGCCGACGGGTGAAACCATCGACAAAGCCATCCCCGGCATCCGCATGTTCAGCGTCCCCAACGTGGCGCTGCCGGGCCGGCAGGCCCACGTTGAGGGCGTTTGGAAGACCGCGACGCCGGAAGCGGTCCAGAATTTCTCCGCTGTCGCCTTTCACTTCGCGCGGCGTCTGCACGACGAACTGAAAGTTCCGGTCGGCATCATCGCCAGTTCGTGGGGCGGTACGCGCGTGGAAGCGTGGACCAGCCGCGAGGCGCTGATGCAGCAGCCGGCCACCTGCGCGGAAATGCAGAGCTACGAGGCAACATTCCACAGCCCGGCGTTCTTTTCCAGACTCGGTTCCGACGATGCCCGAACGGCGAGCGTCGTCGCGGGACAGGTCCGCGGACTGCGCACCGATCCGGGCAATGAAGGCTTTGGGCGCGGTTGGGCGCGCGCGGATCTCGACGACGCCGCCTGGCCCAACATGACGCTGCCGTCCACGTGGCAGGCCAATCGCCTCGCGTTCAGTGGCGCGCTCTGGTTCCGCCGCGAGATTTCGGCTCCGGCCGATTGGCAGGGCAAGGACCTGCTGCTGTGCGTTGGCGCGGTCGACAAGCACGACGTCACGTATTTCAATGGAGAACAAGTCGGCGCCACGGGAACCGATCTGGACGAAAGCCACTGGAACAAGCCGCGTGAGTACCGCGTCCCCGCGCGCCTGGTCAAACCCGGAAAGAACGTGATCGCTGTGCGCGCGTTCTCTTTTGTCTACCACGGTGGATTGATCGGACCGGCCAACAAGATGTCGGTGGCCCCCGTCAGCGGCAACGCGACGCCCATTCCGCTCGAAGGCCCCTGGCGCTATGCCGTCGAGCACGACTTCGGGAAAGTCTATTTGCCGGGCGCGGCGCCGTACGGTCCGGGAAATCCGAATACACCGGCAATTCTTTTCGACAACCAGGTCGCTCCGCTTGCGCCGTACGCGCTGCGCGGCGCCATCTGGTATCAGGGCGAATCCAACGTTGGCAACGCGTCGCAGTATCGTGAGCTGATGGTCGGCATGATCCGCGACTGGCGCCGCACGTGGGGTCAGGGCGATTTTCCGTTCCTGATGGTGCAGCTTGCAAACTACCAGGCTGCCAGCGAATACCAGCGCGACAGCCAGTGGGCGCTGTTGCGCGAATCCCAGCTCCAGTCGGTCAACGAACCGGGCGTAGGCATGGCGGTGATCATCGACATCGGCGAGGCCAACGATATTCATCCGCGCAACAAGCGCGATGTGGGATACCGACTCGCGCAATGGGCGCTGTATGAGACCTACGAGCGCGCCTCGGTGGCGTCCGGTCCGCTTTGCTCCGGCATGACGATCGAAGGCGACCGCATTCGTGTCCGCTTCCGAAACTCCGGGAAGGGTCTGGTCGCCAAGGGCGGCGCACTGAAGACTTTCGCCATCGCCGGTTCCGACAAAATGTTTTTCCTGGCCGAAGCGGTGATCGACGGAAACTCGGTCGTAGTCCGGCATCCGGATGTAATGTATCCCGTCGCGGTCCGTTACGCGTGGGCCGACAATCCGGAGGGCTGCAATCTGTACAATGTCGAAGGTCTGCCGGCGTCGCCGTTCCGCACGGATGTCTGGTAATTGATGAGTGGCCGCCGGCGTCGCGAATCCGTTCGCGACGCCGGCGGCAGTCGTCCACGCGTCCGACTATGAAAGGTCCGTTTCATGAGTTCCCATCCAGAGCTTTTTCTGTCACGCGCCGAATGGGATTCATTGAGCGACAAGCTGAAAGATCCATTCTTCAAGCAGCTCCATGAGAACAATCTCGAAGCGCTCCGTCTACTGGAATTGGAAAAAAGAGGCAAGATCGACGAAGTCCCCGTCCGGCTCGGCCAGGGTCTGAGCGGACGGTGCACCACAATCCCCGAACGCGTACTGAAGAAGCGCCTCGTCCGCGCCGTGCCGGCCTGGTGCATCACGAAGGACGAGCGATACCTCCGCATCGCGTGGGAGTCGATCGCCGCTGCGTGCGCCTCGCACGAATGGCATCCGAAGCCCGCCAACGGCCTGCGCGGCTTGAATCTTCCCGCCAGCGAACTTCTGTACACCGTCGCATTCGGATTCGACGCGCTCCATCCGTTCCTCACCGACGCACAGAAAAAGCTCTGCATCGAAACGCTCCGCGATGTCGGGCTGCCTGCGTACCTCAAGGGGCTCGCACTAAAGGACTGGTGGGAGAACTGCGACTTCAACTGGGGCGCCGCGCTGCACGGCAACGCGGGTCTCGCCGCGCTGGCCATTCGCCACGAAGCCCCCGAACTCGCCGCGCACGTGCTGCGCGAAGTCAAACCGCGGCTGCAAACGGTGATCGACAGCTTCTATCCCGACGGTGGCTACACTGAAGGCGTCATGTACCTCGTGGGCTGCATTGAATGGCTGACGGATTTCACGATTGCTCTGTTACGTCTGTACGGCGACGACCTGGGACTGTTGACCAACAAGGATTTTCACGACACGATCCATTCCCGCCTCTATCTGGAAGGCGGCGACGGCCGCCCGTACAACTTTTCCAACATTGATGCGAGCACCAATGAGTGGGGCCTCAGTCACGTCTTCTGGTGGGCCGACAAACTCAAGCGGCCCGAATGGGCGCTCTTCGAGCAGGAGAATCTGCGCGATTGGCGCGACGCTCACGGTTGCGCGTACGACGTCGAA
>Ga0206927_1246_pt1 | contig 10075 bp, 9 predicted proteins | sample Alteio_BWOrgHeat_60_FD_153249 | JGI IMG/M metagenome (GOLD analysis project Ga0206927, IMG submission 153249) | Enriched cells from forest soil in Barre Woods Harvard Forest LTER site, Petersham, Massachusetts, United States -... | ecosystem: Environmental > Terrestrial > Soil > Temperate forest > O... | reverse complement strand
GCTTTTTCCAGAAGTCACCTTCGCTAGTAACCAGGCCACTGCCGCCCAGCATCGAAACCGCACGCGTCCAATGCGCGCCCTTGCTGTAATTGGAGTGATTTTTGACAAGGATATGATGAACCGCATCCGGATTTGAGAATGCATTCCATTTAAACCCTAGCGGCGCGCGGAAGCGAAGATAATCTCCATATTGCTTTTGCGCCCCTGCGTAAAAACCCAATACATCACGCCGCATATCGTTAATACTGCCAAAAAACCAGTGACCTTTAGGGCCAGGAATAGTTTTCAATTTTTGCTCAGGCATAAAAGCTCATCTATATGTTTTTTTGTTTCTTCTGTAATCTTGTATTCTGCCGGTTTATATTCTCTTTGCGTTTTGAGAAATGCCGCAAATGATTCTTTCGCCACTGAAAACTCGGGAAGCTTTAAACTCTCATATATTCGCTGAGCACTAGCCAATGGGTCTGTCATTAGCTCTTCATATGATATTTCCAGCAATTGACCTTGCGGAATTAGTTTTTTATCTGCGGCATATTTTTCTTCAAAAAATTTGTATAATTCAGGAACAATCAATTTTATGGCAGACGGGTCATATTTTTGTAAAGTAAAGCTTTCCGTCATTTTTTCATATAAGCGGATGGTTGAGAAATAAACCTCATAAGGGTTACGCTTGAGATAAATGAATTTCGCATTTGGAAATAACTCCAGCAAAGTTTTTATGCGCAGTGTATTCACGGGATTTTTAAGCAATAATTGTTTACCGCTGCTGGCAAAGGTAATTTTTTGTACTAACCTATAATACACCTCTTTGAATGGTTCGAGATCGGCATAAATCATAAAATAATCACGCATTTTTCTAGGAAATATATTGCCTAGGTAAGTACCAACGCCATAATGCAACAAAGCGTATTCTTCCTCTTGTGGGCTTTCTGGCGTTAGTTTCACATCATCCATTGGCCGCTTTTCCAGCATGTGCATTTTAGCCAGCATATTGGTGATCTTTCTTGCCACCAACATGCCACGCGGCATGAATGCTTGGCGATTGCTTATATAACCGAGCCTTTTATCCTCAGCCATCATGTAATGCAAAAACGTAGTGCCGCTACGCCAATGACCGATGATAAACACAGGGTCACTCTTAATTTTGATTTTGGCTATACGGCGCTTATATAAAGCGGCCTCTATAACGACTAGAATTCCCACCGGAAACGATGAAAGAAAAATATAAATGACTCTCGCCATAGTCACAAAATTAGTACGAAAACCGTTCGTTATTAGAAGGTTTGCTAATCTTGCCGGTGTCATGCCTAATAATGGATGGCTAATTATCTTTTTCAAATTCATGCGCACCTGAACAACTTTTGTGGAATTTCTGGCAGAATCTTCATGCTTTTAATGGTAATTACTAGATTACCAATACCAATGATTGTAAATAAATCAAAGACGTCCAGACCCGCAGCCAATATTGCAGCACTTATCAGCATCGCCAAAGTAATAAATATCGAATTCAGCACATTCCGCGCTGCGACTACACGTGAGCGGAACTCAGCTTCAGCGCGGGCTTGCATCAGTGTATAAAGTGGCACGATATAAATGCCGCCAGCAACGGCAATGCCGAGCATGGAAACCATTAATGGCCAGTTTGCTGCATGATTTATAAATTCTCCCAATCCTACCAGTTCAGTATGTGATGTTTTATCTGAAGTAAGAACCAGCATTATCATAAAGAACGAAATAAAGAACGAAGCCACTGGTGTATATCGCGCTGAAATCTCGCCCTTTAAAATTCTGTGGCAGATAAGCGCGCCAAGGCCAATGCCGAGTGAGAAAATAGCAAGAAATAAGCTATAAACTTCGCTATTAGCACCTACGGCTTTAGCATAGGTTGGAAACTGGCCCATAAATACCGCAGCGATCAGTAAAAACCATGAAAGCCCCAATATTGGCAAAAAGACCGACCGATTAGTGCTGGTATATTTTACAATTTTCACGGCTTCTTTGATAAAATTATAATTTAATTTTAAAGCTGGCGCTGCTGGAATGGTTGGTAATATAAAGTGGCTGGAAATTAGACCTAATAAGGCACCGCAAACTAGAACCACGCCTATAAGTAAACCACTTTGATCTGTGTCTACCAATACGCCACCAAAGATCAATCCAGCCAACACTGAAGCGTATGTACCACCAGCTAACAAACTATTCCCGGCCAGCAATTCACTTTCTTTTAGGTGGTCCGATAATATACTATATTTCAATGGTCCAAAAAACGCCGAATGCACACCGCCCATTAGTAACATCAGCATTAGCAAATATATGTTACTATAAATAAAGCCATATGCAGCTATCGACATGATTATCAACTCAGAAATTTTCACAAGGCGGATCAACTTTGCCTTATCATATTTATCTGCCAATTGACCAGCGAGCGGAGAAAGAATTGGAAATGGAATTACCAATAACGTCGAGCACAAAGCTACCATCACTCCCGCAGTTAGCCATGAGAAAGGACTTTGCGTAAACTGATAAGTTATTAAAACAGCAAGCGCGCTGCGAAATAAGTTATCGTTAAATGAACCAAGAAATTGGGTAACGAATAATGGCAGGAATCGTTTTGTTTTTAATAAGCTGAACTGATTCATAACCCCTCTTTTAACTTGATTTAAAGTAATTATAGCATATAATTATACAATGTTCAATAACAATTATACATCGTTCAATTAAAAAGGCCCGTATGGCACGCAGATATGACCACAAACCTAAGGAATTAAAAGAACTAGCAATTGATGCTGGCTTAAAAATCATCAAAAATGAGGGCTTTAAGGGGTTTAGTACCAGGAGGGTGGCAACAGATATTGGTTATACTGTGGGCACAATTTATAATATTTTTGGTAGCTATGATGATTTCATTCTGCATATTAACAGCCGGATTTTAGATGCATGGTATGAGGCGCTTAAAAGTGAAGTAGAAAGCTACAAGGGCAACAGGCTGATCCATAACCTTGCGAAGTTTTATATAAATTATGCCAGAGATAATTATAATGAGTGGCTGGCACTTTTTGAAGATCACATGCGGGAAAACACTAAATCGCCCAAATGGTATAAAGAAAAACTTGCGCGGTTCTTTGAAATTGTTGAAGAACTTCTGCCGCCAACACAACAGAATAAAAACAAAACCAAATTGCGTGCCCAGGTTTTATGGGCTAGCATTCACGGGATTACTATTTTGGCCTTATCAGGTAAGTTGGATTTAACTGACACTGAATCACCCGAAAAATTAGCTAATGATTTGATCGATGGTTATTTATAAAATACGGAGGTGAAAGTTAGGTTAAGGGTATCTTCACCACCACTTTTAAGTGCGAACTGCTAATTCACAGCAAAGTGAACTCTAATGTCAAAATCTGCATCTATATTATTGCCATTTTGGGTGGCGGGCGCGAATTTCCAATTTTTCAGTGCTTCCAGTAATAGATGATTTAAGCGCGGGTTTTGGCTGGGGGTGAGTAATTCTACTGTTGCGGTGCCATTGGTGGTGATGTGAAACCGCGCGATTGCCGAAGTAGAAAAAGCCTCGCGCCGCAAATCTTCAGGAATTTGTGGCATCGGCTGGGAGAGAATTTTTGGGCCGGTGTTATTTGATTTTGCTTCTTGAATAGTTTGGGGCGGCACGCTGGTTTTTGCCGCGACGGGTATTGGTTTTTTGGTTAGTGTTTTATTTATTATTGCGCGCTTGGGTGCAGTTTGCTTAGGCTCGGAGAGAGTTACTAGATGTACGGTTATCGGCATCAAACCACTAGGTGGCAGTGTTGTGATTTGCTTATGAGCTAAGAAAATTATTAGCATCATAATGCAAATATGAAGAATAACACTACCGGGTAAAGCTAGTTTCATAATTAAAACGGTTTGCTAAGGCTTAAATAATATCCGCGGCGTGGCCCGAATTGCGGGGCGAAAACGCCAATGCCGGAGCCGTCGCGGATTTCATATGAGCGGTCAAATATGTTGATGATGGAAAATTTGGTATCGAGCTCGCCGATTGCGTCGAAATCAAATTTATGGTCAATCGCGGCGTTTACTTGCGTGTAGAACGGCAGGTGGTCAGTATTGGCGAAACCGGAGCGCAGCCCACTGCCGTATAATAAATCACCGCTGAGTTTGTTATTGCCGAATTGGTATGACGTGCCAGCTGAGCCGGTTATCGCCTGGTCGTGATCGAGGTGGACATAGTGGCTGTTGATGTAATTTAATTCATCTTGCTCAAAATTAAATTGGCCGGAAGCAACGCCTTTGCCGACAGCTTTGGAAATTGCGGTGTTGCTGTAGGCGGAGAATGGGCCGTTGTTATAATCAGCGCTGAATTCAACACCTTTGACGATGCCTTTTTGGTAATTGAATGGCGCGAAAATTAATGCCTGGCCGAATTGGCCTTCGTCTAGCAAGTCATGCGCGAGTTTGTAATATGCATCGACGCCCAAGTTTAAATGCTCGCCGATTTTTTGATTTACGCCGGCATCAAAATAATCATCTTTTTCTGGCATTACTGGGGATGATGTGCTGTTTGCTAATTGACCGGTTGTATTGGTGAACTGGTTAATGCTGGTTGGTGCAATCAGTTCAGTTGGCGGCGGAGTAAAATAATGCGCATAACCAGTGTGTAGTTTTGTTGTTGGGGTTAGCTCATATATCGCGCCAAGCCGTGGGCTAATTTGGTTATCGCTGACATATGCATCATATTGGTCAAATCTGGCGCCATAGTTGATGGTGAGTTTATCGAATGGTTTCCATTCATCCTGCAAATAAATTCCTTCAAGCGTAGAGGCTTTTTTGGAATTATCTTGGATAGAAAATGGGGTAGAGCTGTTTTGGTTGCCGAATGCGTCGGTAGTAAATACGGCAGAATCACTAAGTGAGCGCGCCCATTCGTAGCTGAAACCCCAGCCGGCGCGGATTGTGTGGGCGTCGTTAAGGTGATAGGCGTAATCATTCTGAATGCCATTTGTAAAGCTGGAATGGTCGTCGCGCGAGGCTATGCCATTGTATATCAGGTCGCCGATTTCATCGGGTTTGTAGAGCACGTCGCTGTAGCGGGAATATAATGCGAATTGGTAATCCAAATTATCACGGGTGCCTTGCAGGGCTAAAATTCCGTAAGTGTTATGTTCATATTGGTTTTCGTCTAAATTTTGTGAGGGGTAAGTTGGTGTTCCGGTTAGTGTGAAGTTCTGCGGCTGGCCAGGGTTATTGGGAATTTGGAAACGGTTGGTGGAATTGCCGAAAATGAAATTTAGACGGTTTTCGTCATTTAACAAATATGACATATAGCCGAATTCTTTGTCTTGTTTTGTGTCATCGTGAATGGCATCACCTGGGGTTGGCGGTTCGATGCCGCGATCATTTTGGTCATAAGTGCCGGTGAAGTAATATTGGAGTTTGCCTTGGCTGCCCCAGAATTCCTGATTAGTCTCAAAAGTATCATTGCTGCCAGCTGTGATAGTGCTGCGGCCGCCGGTTTCTGCGGCGCCGGTTTTGGTAGTGATGTCGACGATTCCGGCGGTGCGATAGCCATATTCAGCGGGTAAGGCGCCGGTGAGGAAATCGATTTTATCAGCGAAATGAGTATCAAGCGTTTGGCCAAAGCCGCTAATGCCTTCGGGGATTATGATGCTATTGATGCGATATTGGAGGTCAGCATGGTCGCCGCGCACGTGGAGTTGGCCGTAGGAATCTTGCGCAACACCGGGGGCTTGCAAGAGCACGTTGTTGAGTTCTGTTTCTTGGCCGAGGGGTAAATTTGTTATCGCTTTTTGGTCGAAGGTGTAAATGCTGCTGCCAGTTTCGGCGAGTAATCCATTGCGGGATTCATCTAATTTTTGTGCGATGATTTCGTAATCTGCGACGTTATCATCAGCATTTGCGCCTGCCGGAATTATTAAAGCTGCTGTAATATAGAGATATTTTTTATTTATTTTCATGTTGACCTCATGTGTTATGTTATAATATAACATTATCGTCACTAGACTATGAAACTTGTAAGATCAACAAAAATCTGCTTTAAGGAAATATGCTCAAAATATCAGAATTGAAACTAGGGTATGGCGGCAAAGCCGTTTTAAACCTTGCCAAATTTAGCGTTGCTAATGGCGAACACACACTGCTTAGCGGCAAATCTGGTAGTGGAAAAACCACGCTACTCTATGCACTTTCCGGCTTGTTGAAACCGCTTGCTGGCAGCATTGAAATTGCAGGAACTGAAATTACAAATTTGAGCGGTTCAAAATTGGATAAGTTTCGAGGTGAGAACATCGGCATAGTTTTCCAGACCTTGCATATGATTGCAGCGGTTACGGTGCTGGATAATATATTGGTTGCACCGTTTATGGGTGGAAAATCATTGGCACGCGTGGATGCTGTAGCATTGCTGAAAAGCTTGGGCATTGAAGATTTGGCTAATAGAAAACCTAGCGAAATCAGTCACGGGCAGGCGCAGCGGGTGGCAATTGCGCGCGCAGCAGCGAATTCTCCGAAATTGCTTTTGGCGGATGAGCCGACTTCGGCACTTGATGATGAATCAGCAGAAAAGGTTGTGAAATTGCTCTTTGAAATTGCGGAAAAATCTGGCGCGACTTTAGTTGTTGCTTCGCATGACGGGCGGATCAAGAAGCACTTCAAAAAAACCTTGAATGTTGGAGGTGCAAATGAATAGTTTCAAACTCGCGCGCGCTTATTTGCGCCATAAACTTGCGAATACGATCCTAACTATTATTACTTTTGCGATTGGGGTGGCGATTATTCTTTCATTAGTGACGGTGAATAATGCGCTAGAAGATGAATTCAGCAAAAACCTCAAAGGGATTGATTTGGTGGTGAGCGGCAAAGGTTCGCCGTTGCAGATTATTCTATCGACCGTTTTCCAACTCGATATTCCAACTGGGAATATTCCGATTGAGGAAGCTGATAAATTGAGCCATCATCCGCTGGTGGCTAAGGCTTTGCCGATGGCGCTGGGTGATAATTATAATGGACACAGAATTGTTGGGACTAATGTTGATTATATAAAACATTATAATGGCGAATTGGCGCAAGGGCGGTTTTATAACCAGCAGATGGAGGCTGTGCTTGGCAGCCAGGTGGCAGCAAGAAACCATAATAAAATTGGTGATAAAATCGTTGGCGCGCATGGTTTGGTGAATAGCGATGATTTGCATAGTGATTTTCCATATACGATCGTGGGCATATTGAAGCCGACTGGCACCGTACTTGACCGCGTTGTGCTGACGCCGGTGGAGAGTGTTTGGCATGTGCATGAGCATCCAGATGCGGATAATCCGGAGGAAATTGCCTATAAAAAAGACCATCCGGGCAATGAGTTGACGGCTTTGCTGATAAGCTATCGTTCGCCACTTGCGGCCTCACTATTGCCGCGGTTTGTGAATAAAAATAGCTCGATGCAAGCGGCAAGCCCGGCTTATGAAACGGCGCGGCTAATGAGTTTAATGGGCGAGGGAACGGAAACTATCAAGGCGTTTGGTTTGCTGATAATTGCGCTTGGCGTGTTGATTATGTTCATCAACCTTTATAATTCGATGAATGAGCGCAAATATGACCTGGCGCTGATGCGGAGTCTTGGCGGAACAAAGGCAAAACTGTTCAAAATTAGTTTAACCGAAAGTTTGATTTTGGCATTAAGCGGTGCAGTTCTTGGTATCGGGCTCAGCTATATTTCTATAAATCTAGTCAACGGTTATATTGCCTCAACTAAAAACATCCAGCTTGCAAGCGAGATTGACCAGCAAGCAGCACTCTATGTGGTTGGCGCTTCAGTGGTAATTGCATTTGTTGCGAGCTTGATTCCGGCAATTAAGGTATATTCGATAGATGTCTTTAAAACCTTGAGCAGTCGATGAAAACCAGAATCATATTACTAATTGCCATTTTCGTGATGACGACCGGTCTTAGCCAGCAGAAAGCTACTGAGCGCAAAATGCAGGAAAATTTGCCGATAGCAAGCGGTGATTTGTGGCAGAAACTGGCTAAAGCAAAAATTGATTTTGATGATAAGAAAAATGCATTTACCGCAACTGTGCCGCAAGATGTGAAACAATTATCAGGAAAAACTGAAAGTATTGCCGGGTTTATGTTGCCGCTTGAATCAACCATGCAGCATGACCATTTCCTGCTTTCAAAACGCACGCCAACCTGCCCATATTGCATGCCGGGCGGGCCGACGGAGGTGATTGATGTTTATATGCAAAAACCGGTTGAATATAATAACGGCCTACTGTTTATTACCGGTACTTTCAAGCTTGTAGATGATACAAAAAGCGGTTTGTATTTCCGCCTGGAAAATGCAACCATTCAGAATAATGATAATCCGATAAAACCTAAAAGCATAATCAGCCAGCCGCCAGTATGAGATATTTTATTATTATATTGCTGATCTTTATTGGTTTGAGCACTTCTGCTTTTCAAAAAGTGCAGCAAACATTATCACAGCCATCAGACGAACGAGCTGCGCAAAACAAACTGCCGATATCAAAAGATAATATGTGGGCGGTGCTTGGTAAAACCAAAGTTAGTCTTGATGAGAAGGAATATACCTATTCCGCCAAATATTCGCCGGAAGTAAAAGCGCTAAATGGAACGCAAATGACCATAAAAGGTTTTATGCTGCCGTTGGAAACGACGGAAAAGTTTAAGCACTTTATATTATCAAAACGCACGCCGACCTGCCCATATTGCCCACCGGGTGAACCGAATGAGATTATTGAAGTATTTTCAACCAAACCAGTTAAATGGAGCGAAAATATTATTACTGTCACCGGCAAATTCTCACTGATTAACAATCAGAATTTTGGGATGTTTTTTAAGCTGGATAATGCTGTAGTGAATTAGCTTAAGAATTGAATTCGCTTAATAGCTTATGCAAATCTTCTAGCCTCACTGGCTTAACCAAATGGTGGTCAAACCCTACTTCTTTTGATTGTTGTCGATATTCAGCTTGCCCCCAGCCTGTTTGAGCAATGAAAATAGTGTTTTTAAGTTCTGGCATCTGCTTCATTATTTTGCAAGTTTCATAACCATTCATACCCGGAAGCCCGATATCAAGCAGCACAATTGCCGGCTGGTAAGTTTTGGCGAGTTCAATTGCAGATTTTCCGTCATGCGCAAGTTTTATCTCATGGCCGGCCAACTCTATCATCCAACCCAAAGTTCTGGCGGAAGCTGCGTTATCATCCACTACCAACACGCGCAATAAAGATGTGTTATTTTGGATTTGCGGAATAATTTCTTCTTTTTCATCGGCGGCAAATATTTCAACAACCGGCAACTTCACTACGAATTTGCTGCCTTTATGTAGACCGGCGCTTGATGCTTCAATAGTTCCGCCGTGCATTTCTACTAAACTTTTCACCAATGTGAGGCCAATTCCTAAGCCGCCTTGCGTGCGTTCAAGAGAGCTATCAACTTGTGAAAATATTTCAAATATGCGCGAAAGCATATCAGAAGATATGCCAATACCATTGTCGCTGATATTGATGGTGGCATAATCTTTAGTTTGTTCGAGCGATAATTGGATATGGCCGCCAACATCGGTATATTTTGCGGCATTGTTGAGCAAATTCGAAAATATCTGCGATATGCGCGAAAAGTCTGCATTTAGCCAGATGTCTTTTTCAGGAAGGCTGGCTTCAAGTGTATGCTCGCGTTCTTTTATCAACGGTTCAGCAGTTTCAATGGCATGTCTTAGAATATCGTTGAGTTTTACAGATTCTTTGCGCAGCTCAATTTTACCCTGGGTAATGCGCGATATATCCATTAAATCATCGACAAGATGAATCATATGGTCAAGTTGGCGTGTAATTATATCTTCTGATTGTTCGCGTAGTTTTTGATCTTTGCTCATCTTCATCACCGCCAAAGCATTGCGTATTGGCGCAAGCGGGTTACGAAGTTCATGGGCGAGGGTTGCCAAAAATTCATCCTTGCGGTGGTCGGTTTCCTGGATTTTTTCAAGCAGCATGAAGTTTTCCAAAGCAGTGCTGATGCGCCCGGCAAAGTTGGTTATCAAAGCCAC
>Ga0206927_1244_pt1 | contig 10160 bp, 8 predicted proteins | sample Alteio_BWOrgHeat_60_FD_153249 | JGI IMG/M metagenome (GOLD analysis project Ga0206927, IMG submission 153249) | Enriched cells from forest soil in Barre Woods Harvard Forest LTER site, Petersham, Massachusetts, United States -... | ecosystem: Environmental > Terrestrial > Soil > Temperate forest > O... | reverse complement strand
GCGATAGCGAGAGGCGAGGTCGAGGATGGCGCGGTTGTTGGTGATCTCGTATTCGATCGACTGGCGATAGTGCCACGGACCGGGAGTGACGGGCATGGGCCAATCGCCTTGCGGAAGCTGCTTGCCGGGGACCACCGGAATTTCCATCGGCGTCGGCGAACCGATGATCTCCGTCAGGATGCCGATCATGTTGTGGAAGTACGTGATCGTTCGCAGGCCGCCGTTCCACCATGTGGAATAATTCGCTCCGCTGCGCATCGCGCTGCCGCCCTTACCTTCTTCGACCAAGCGGCTGTGCATCGCGGTGCCGACCATCTCGATGCCCAGCGGAATCAGCGGGTCGAAATTGTAGTTGAACGGATCGCGGAACGGAGGCATGAAGATCACCGCGCCGGCAGGTCCGGTCTGGTGATGGTTGTACATGATCTGCGGATACCACTCCAGGAACAGTTGGCGATTGATGTTGGTGGTCTCCTTCATGTTGGACATGTAGAAGTCGCGATTGTCGTCGTGGCCGACGTACTTCGCCCACAGTCGCGGGAGGTTGCCCATGTTGCGCTGCTGCGGATCCTTGAGCGGGGCGTCCGCTTTTTCCGATCCACGCATGTACCAGTTGGCGACCAGTTCCTGTCCGTCGGGATTCGCTTGCACGCAGAGCAAAATCGTATCGTTCAGGAAGCGCATCGTCTCGGGATCGGTGCGGCTCACCATCTGATACACCATCTCCATGAGCTGCTGCGAGCCGACGGTTTCGCTGGCGTGGAGCCCGCCATCGACCCATACGACGGATTTGCCTTCGCTCGCGAGTTGATGAGCTTGCTCCTCCGTGAGTCCTTCGGCGTGCGCGAGGCGCGCGGAAATTTCCTTGTAATGATCGAGATTGTTCTGATTCGCGGGCGAAGTGATGATGGCCATCCACTGGTCGCGGCCCTCTTCGGTCTTGCCCATGCTGACCAGCTTCATGCGGTCAGACTCGGTCGCGAGCTTCTTCCAGTACGCTTCGAGTTGGGTGTAGTTGGCGACCATGTAGTCGTCGCCGAGGTTGAACCCGAGCGCGTCTTTCGGAGTCGTGATCTTCGGCGCCGTTTGGGCGAGAAGGGGTATCGCGGACAGAGCTGCCGCAAGGATCAGTGTGCAATGAGAAATGGAGCGAACGCGCATGTAGACCCGTCCTTCTTGCTTGAAACTCAAGCTTACTTCAAACTTGGAAAAGGCAACGCGGGGCTACAGGGGAGGGCCGCAACAGACGTCCATGGCGGTCAGGCGGAGCATCACGTGCAGGGAAATCTCCCCGCGCGGGTTGCCCACTTCATACAGAACGGCCATGAGCCAGCATGGCAGTGAATGGCGCACCGGGTCAAGACAAAAAATTTGAATGATCGCAATCAGGAAATCTTATCGATGCGGGAAAGCGCTCTTAAACTACAATGGAGCGAACCTCGTCCATGATCGGGCTCCCTGTGATGCGCTCGGCGGCAATGGAGATCATGATGGCAAAATTATGCGACGAGACTCGCCGGCGATTCCTGGGCGTTTTCTCCGGCTTGGGACTCGGCGGAACGCTGCTGCCGGGGGTTCTATGGGCGCAGGTGCAGCAGGAGGGCGCGCAACGCATTACGCAGCCGATGCTGAACGATGCGCTCGCGTTATCCGGGCTCACCGTTTCTGACGAAGATCAGCGCACGATGCTTCAGGCGGCGAACCAAAATCTGGCGCGCTATGAAGAGCTTCGGAAAGTACATATTCCGAATGACGTGACGCCTCCGTTTTACTTCAGTCCTCTGACTCCGGGGATGAAGGTGAACCGGGTCAAGCAGCCGTTCCACTTCAGTTCGCCGCATGTGAAGCGGCCCGCCAATCTGGAGGATGTTGCCTTCTGGCCGGTCGTTCAGCTTTCGCAACTCATTCGGACGAGGCAGGTCACGTCAGTCGAGCTGACGGAGATGTATCTCGCTCGGCTGCATCGCTACAACGATCGGTTGAATTGTGTGGTGACGTTTCTCGACGATCTTGCGATGACGCAGGCGAAGCAGGCCGATGCGGAGATCAAGGCCGGTAAGTACAAGGGTCCGCTGCACGGGATTCCGTGGGGCGCGAAGGACATCATCGCGGTGAAGGGTTACAAGACAACGTGGGGATCCGGCGCTTACCAGGAGCAGATGATCGAGGAGGAAGCCAGCGTGGTCGAGATGCTGCGCAACGCGGGTGCGGTCCTGGTCGCGAAGCTGACCACGGGAGAGCTCGCGAGCGGAGACCAGTGGTTCGGAGGGCAGACGAAGAATCCATGGAATACGGCGGAGGGATCGAGCGGATCGTCGGCGGGTCCCTGCTCGGCGACCGCAGCCGGCTGTGCGGCGTTTGGAATCGGAAGCGAGACTAGCGGTTCGATCTTGAGTCCTTCGGCGCGATGCGGTATCACGGGGTTGCGTCCGACGTTCGGACGCGTGAGCCGCTATGGCGTCATGGCGTTGTCGTGGACGCAGGATCGGCTGGGTCCGCTGTGCCGCTATGCCGAGGATTGCGCTGTCGTGATGAGCGTGATCGCGAAACCCGATGATCGCGATCTGAGTGTGTCGGAATTGCCGTTCAACTGGAACTCGCATTTCGATATTCGGAAGCTGCGAGTGGGCTATCTCAAGGACGCGTTCGACGAGAATACGAATGCCGTTACGAAGAAATTCGACGACGCGGCGCTGGCGCAGATCGAGAAGTTGGGAGTGAAGCTGGTGGAACTGAAAGTTCCTGACGGGACAGCCGACAACTCTAGCTTCGGCGTGGAGTCCGCGGTGTTCTTCGACGAGTTGATTCGAGCCGGCGGCGACAAGCAGATGACGAATCCCACTCGCGCGAATAGTTTCCGAACGAGCCGGCTGATTCCGGCTGTCGAGTATCTGCAAGCGCAGAGGGCTCGCGCGATGATGATGGCGAAGCTCGCGGAAGCGACGGCTGAAGTGGACGTGTATCTGGTGCCGGCCAATGGTGGCGGTGGGGGTGGCGGACGAGGTCGTGGAGCGGCTCCGGCTGCGAATCCTCCAGCCGCGGAACCGGCGGGTCGTGGCAACGGCGGCGGAAATGCCGGACGCCAGGCTGCGGTGCTGGGTCGGCATTTCAACATGGCGAATATCGCGGGATATCCGGCGATCAGCGTTCCGCACGGATTTCAAGAATCGGGCTCGCCGACGGCGCTGACGTTCTACGGGCAGCCGTTCAAGGAGACGGAGATCCTCGCTTTAGCGAAGGCTTACCAGGATGCTTCGGGACATCACTTGAAGCATCCGAATCTGGATGGCGCGGCTCCGATCAGCAAGGGCGGCAGTTAATCATGAGCGGCGGCCTGCGGGCCCAGGGACTTCGCGGCGCCATCGATTAACTGCTGCTTCTCGGCGTCCGTGAGCCTCGCGGCGGGGTGCATCGGAAGGTAGAACCACGGGGGCATGTCGCCTCCCTTCACTTCGGCCGCCACATCCTTGGCGTGCTTCTGGGGAAGGTCCCATTCGGTGAAGTTGAGATGGCGACGGCCTTCATCTACGTCGCGTTCCAGCAGCCATGACATCGGCGCGACGTGCGAATACCACGGGAACACCGTGGCGTTACTGTGGCAGTCGAAACACGCGCGGTGAACTAATGCCTCGGTCTGCGGCGAATCCCAGGCCGGTTCCTTTGTATGCGGCGGATTCGTGTGCGTGTGACCGTAAGGAACGAGTTGAATCAGGACCACGGCGAGCACCGCCCATAGGACGAATTTCACTCGCTATTTCTTCGTGTCGACCCCGGGCCGCTGCACTTCGTACGGAGCGCCTTCGCCGGGACCGGACGAGCCCAGGAAAAGCTGCTGCCCGTTGGGGAGCTTGAGGTCGCGGCCGTTGGCGCGGTGCGAGCCGTCCTTCGACTGGTAGCCCTCGACCACGATTTTGTCGCCTTGCTTGAGGGTGTCCTTGGTGATGCCGCGGCGCAACAGGATGTTCGGACTTCCCGCTTCGATGGCCCAGTTCTCCATCTTGCCATCGGCGCCCTTCACGTCCACGTAGATCCAACTGTGGGGATTGATGAGTTGCACTCGGGTGACCGTCGCGTCCAGGAATTGGATGGGCTTCTTCTCGTCGAACTCCGCAGCGAAGGCGTGGTGCGCCTTGGCGGGCGAGGGGGACAAAAGGAGCGCAACTCCGGTAACAAAGATGGCTCCTACAGTGAGCTTGGCACGCATAAGACGGACCTCCCGAAAGTTCATCATCTCACAACGATCATTTGCCGGGCGGCGGAGGGTTGCCCGATATGTAGCGTTCGAACACTTCCTCGCCGGGCGGGATCTTGCGCGTGACGTCCACGTTCATGGTCGCGCCTTCCCAATGTTTCACGAGTTGGTCTTTGCGAAGATGCCCGTACATGGTCTCCTCTACCATCTCCACGCAGCGGAACTCCATGAGCTGGGCGTTCTTCTCCAGGCGGCGATAGAGCGGCATGCTGATCTTCCAGGGGCGCGTGAACACTTGCTTGTCCTCGATGGTGGCTTCGTACTGGATGGCGTCGCGACTGAGGGGAGTGAAGCGCTCAATCACGTGCAGAGCGTCGCTATGGAAATTGCCGGAACGATCGAACCAAGTGGCGTCCGTGAAATCGGACACGTCTGTGACTAACGTGTCGCCTTCCCACTTTCCGGTCGAGTATCCCATGTAAGCATTGTTCGGATAGGGATCCATCTTGGCCAAGTGGATGGTACGTTGAGCGTTCGCAAATTCGTACACCATCATGAGGTTGGTCGCGCTCTGGATCATTTGGAACGGATGCGGCATGTACATCGCGCGCGGAATCCCCGGCTGGAAACACTTGATCTCCGGATCGCGATCCAGCCAATGTTCCTGGTTCTCTTTCTTTCTCGCGGCAGCCCATGGCTGGTACGGGATCTCTTCGCCTTCCACGATGCCCAGGCCTCCGGGCACCCATCCGTCGGCGCCGAGTGCGAGCACCGGAGCGGCCAGCACCGTCGTGCCGGGCGTGAATCCGGCCTGCGCGACCATCGGACGCGCTACGTGAGTTTGAAGATCCCAATTCGCGGTGTTGTTTGCTTCCCAGATTCCGCTGAAGTCGGGCTTGCCGGCGATACGGGCGAGTCCAACCACGGCCGAGGGGGCTTGTGCCGCGCTCTGCGTGACCAGGATCGGATAGACTCCGACCGTCACGGCGGCCATCGATCCAACGATGATTAAGCCTTTGCCCCAAAACCGCATGCGAGACCCTGCCTCCCCATCCTGCGTTCGAACGCAGGAACAGTACATACGTTTACACGGAGATCGCACTTAAGTCAATGGCGCGGAGATCACGAAGTTCACTTGGACGGGGGTGATCTGCTACAGTTATCCGGGTGTGTTTTTGACCACCCCATGCCTCCATCGAAGAAGAAATTAGCAGCCACCCCACAGCCCTCGACGCGTTCGACCAGCGCCGTCTTGAATTTCTTCCTGGGGGCGTGCGCCATGTATTACATTTGGATCGCGGGCATCGCTCCTGGAGATTTTCAGGGGGACTCGTGGGAGTACCTGGGCCTTGCCGGACAGATGAAGGCCGGACTCTTTGGGCTCAGCTCTTACCGGTACCTCCGCGGCTTATTCTACCCGTGGTTTCTTTCGGTCACCTGGGGACACGAGGGCTCTCTGACGTACTTCCTCCAAGTAGCCGTTTTCCTGGCGTCGCTTTATTTGGCGTTGCGAATTCTGGGCTTCGGTAGCGTTTATTGCCTGCTGCCGGTGTGCGCGGCTATGATTCCGGCTTTCGCTTTTCTCCAGAAGCTCGTTTATCCGGATGGTTTGCTGGTGTCATTTACGCTTCTGTTTTTCGTTGCTCTCGCGAAACGGCGCTGGAGAATTTGCGGAGCCCTGGGGGCGTTACTCCTGCTTACGAAGCTCGTCTTCGCCGTGGTTCTGCCCATCGGGCTCGTCGTGTTTCTTTTTGAGAGGGGAACGATTCGTCCTAAGATGTTGGGCCGGGGACTTGTTCTGCTTCTGTTGCTCGCGCCGATTGGTGCGTTTGTCTTGCTGGACTACATCTTTGTCGATCTTGGCTACATGGTGACTTTTGCCAGGCCGTATGCCCACGGGTCCCCCATCGAAAGCGTCTTTCCGGGCGATCAACTGACGTTCACTTGTGGGAGCCGTCCCTACACGGTTTCCCGGAGTGACCTTTTCTACGAACCTGTCACCGTGCCGTACTCGATTGCTGCCTTTGGCCCTCTCCGCGAAGCTCAAGCGTCCGCGTTGGGGTGCACCAAGGGTGACCTCCGGTCCTTGAAGCAGGATTTAATTAGAGCAGCCCTGCTGCGGAATCCGTTACGGCATTTGGCGCTCGGACTCGAAACATTCCTTCGGACAATTGTCGGTTCCTATGACTCGAATCACGTGTCCTACATATTGCAGTTGAGGGAGATATCATGGCGGACCAACTATGACATCCGCAGCTACTTTGAACCATACGAGATCACCCTCCAGCCACAGTACAGGAACAACGGATTCAATATCGTCCAGGGGCCGTCGATGCTCTTCTTGGTCAACTATCTTTTTCTCATGGGCGGCCAGGCTCTGGTGAGTCTGATCGCGCTCTGCGGATTGGTGCTGGGTGCGATCTTCGCCTATCGAAGGACTCGACTTCTCGATTGCATCATGGATCCGGTAAACGTGGCCCTGACTCTCTTCCTTGTCGTTTACTCCCTGCTGGTGTCGGTCTCGGTTCCGCTCATTCTGGACCGGTACACATTCATAAACCTGCTTCTTCTGTGCATCTTAACGGTGCGCGTCGCTAGGAAGGCTTTTGAGCTTCCAGATTCGAAGTGATATGATGCGGGAACCGTCCTGGTATGAGCCCGCGATCTTCCCCATCCAGTAGTTCCATCGAGGAGCTCTACGCGCAGGCGGCCCAAGAGGCGAAGGCAGGATCGCGCAGTTTCTCCTTCGCTACCCGTTTTGTCCCTCCCGATTTAGCGCGCGCGGCGCACGCTGTTTATTGGTATTGCGCGTATACTCGCGATCTGGCCCGGAAGGCAGCAAGTCCGGCATCGGGCCAGGCGGACTTGGACCAATGGGCCAGCATGGTCATGTCCGGTCTGCGCGGCAAGTTGACTCGCCACCCGGTGTTGGAGGTTTTTCTGGACACGGTGGAGCGCTGCGTCATCCCGCATGAGTGTGCCTTGGAACTGATCGAGGGCGCGCGCATGGATCTGACGCACCCACGCTACGAAAGCTTCTCGCAGCTCTCGGGAAATTGCCGGCGCACGGGCGGCATGGTCAGCCTGATGCTAACGCACGTGGTCGGCTTCCGCGATCCGGCACTCGACTACATGGCGGATCTGGGAATCGCCGTCGAACTGACGTCGCAGCTTCGCGATTTGGGCGAGCATCTGGCGCAGGGCCGGATCCCGATACCGTTGGAGGAAATTCGCGCATTCGATTACACGGAAGCGGAGTTCGAACGCCACGTTCGCAATCAGGCATTCGAGAATCTGATGCGGTACCACACCAGTCGAGTGCATGGCTATTATCAAAAGGCTCTGCCCGCGCTCGCGCTTCTCGATTCTCGGGGGCGCTTCGCGGTGAAGGTTGCCTTCGATCTCTACTGGCAGACGCTGCGGCGTATTGAGACCTCCGGCTTCGACGTGTTCCGGCGGCGTCCGGCCGTGCCCGCGATGGAACGCTACTGGATCACTGCTCGATCCATGGCGGGTCCCATGACGCGCAGTTTGTGGCGGAGTCGCGGTGCCTGATCTTCCGTTGAGCGTGTGGGTGGCCGCCGGTGCTGCCGTCGTGTACTTCATTTTCTTCTCGATCGCGTGGAGCAATTATCGATCCCTGGCGTCGCTCCAGGCTCGGAAGGGATCGGCGGAAACCGAGATTTCTGAAGCGGACTGCATGGTGGTGATCCCGGCTCGCAATGAGGAAATGAACATCGCGCGCGCGGTGACCAGCCTTCCGCATGACACCGTCATCGTCGTCGATGATCATTCGGAGGACCGGACCGCGGAGGTCGCTCGCAAAGCCGGAGCGGGTGTCCTTCCTGCGCCTCCGCTGCCGCGCAACGGATTCGGGAAAGCCAACGCCTGCGCCGCGGGAGTACGGCCGTTGACATCGCGATGGGTTTTGTTCGCCGACGCCGATACGCACTTTGAGCCTGGATTCCTGAGTGCCGCTGTTGCGGACGCGGAAGCGAAGGGACTCTCTCTGGTGTCGTATCATTTGGATCCTGAGTACCGGACTTTTGCAGAGAACGTGCTCATTCCGTATGCTCGGGCGCTGGTGTTTTGTGGCGCGAATCCGAAGGGTCATTTCAGTGCTTTGTTTACAGGACACTGCCTGCTGGCTCGGCGTGAAGCGTACAATTTTTTGGGAACACACATCGCGATCGTGACGCACCTGGTTGAAGACGTAAAACTGCCTGCGTTAGCGGAACGGCATCGTCTGAAGATGGCCATCGCGCGCGCACCTGGATGGGGCACGCGCCGCATGTACGCCGGATTTCGTGGAATCTATCGAGGGATCGAGCGTCATGCGTTTCGCTTCATGGTGGTGAGCTCGATGATCGGGATTCTTATTCTCCTGGTCGCGTTTTGGGCCGCGCTGTGGTTGCCGTTGCTGGCGTGGTTGTGTTGGGATCGGCAATGGATCGCCGCCGGGATTTTCGCGCTGCTGCCGATGATGGCGCTACGCCCCTGGTATCCGAACTGGCTCCGCGCGCTGTTCGCTCCGTTGGCGATCTATGGTCTGCTGCCCGCGCTCCTGCGGGGTTTGACGTCGGCGATTCGCGGCAAAGCAATCGTGTGGAAGGGCCGCACCGTGAGAGCGGTATGATAAGCGAGACAGCAATGGGGGACGCCGCTTTTGAAATCCTGGCGGACATCGCGATCCTGGATGACGATCTCGATTTTCGCAACTACCTGGAAGACCTTCTGCGAGACGAAAAGATGTACGCCGTGCGCGCTTTCGCGAAGTCCTCGGAACTGTTCGCGGGGTGTGAAGAGCGACTGCCCGAGATTGTTTTGCTCGACATGAAAATGGGCGACGTGACGGGGGATCGCGTGCTGGAACAGTTACTGGCGCGGTGGCCGGGGCTGTGCGTGATCGTGATCACGGGCTACCCTTCGCTCGAAGACATGCGCGCGACGTTCAAGCTGAAGGTCTTCGATTATCTCGCCAAGCCGTTTACGTTGGTGCAACTCCGGCAGGTGTTGAAGAACGCGGTGGGCGCGTTCGGACTCGGGCGGACGGCGCAGGATCGTTTGCGCGAAACTCTCGGCCACAGCATCAAGATGTTGCGTGTGGCCCGCGATTGGTCGCTCAAGGATCTGGCCACGCAGACGCGCCTGAGCGTCTCGCAAATCAGCGCGATTGAGCGGGGCGCGAATCTGCCGAGCATCGAAAGTTTTCTCGCGATCGCAAGAGCGTTCGATAAGAAGCCGTCAGAAATTCTCGCGTCGATCGAGTTCTAGCGATGAGCGTCCCCCTGCTCGGCTTGATCGTGCCTCGCAAGGTGGAGGTTCCTTCCGAAGCATCCACGATGTATCCGACAGGAGTGGAATTCCTGGTCGAGGCAGTTGGGTTGGAATTCATGACTCCGGCGGGGTACGATTCTGTGCTCGATCGAATTGTTCCCGCAGCACAGGCCTTGGCGCAGCGTGGGGTTCAAGCGATCGCGCTGATGGGAACGTCGCTGACTTTTTACAAAGGAGCGGCGTTCAACGAGAGCTTGACCAGCGCGATCCGCAACGCCACCGGACTGCCCGCAACAACGATGAGCACTGCGGTGGTCGAAGGCTTGCGAGCCGTCGGCGGTTACCGTGTAGCGGTGGCGACGGCGTACAACGAAGAAGTCACGGAGCGATTGCGCGTGTTCCTCACGGAATCCGGCTTCGATGTGCGGGCCTCCGCCGGGATGGGGCTCGAGCGAATCGGAGAAGCGGGCAAGGTGCCTCCGCCGAATCTCCACGCGTTCGTCACCGAAGTCTTCCGAGCCGCGCGAGGGTGCGACGCGATACTAGTCTCCTGCGGCGGATTCCGCACGCTGGAACTGATCGCGCCGCTGGAGCGCGAATTCGGAGTACCTGTGGTTTCGAGCATGCCTCACGCGCTGTGGGCCGGGGTTCGGTTGCTAGGACTCGACGGCCCCGCACCCGGATTCGGGAG
>Ga0206927_1243_pt1 | contig 10196 bp, 8 predicted proteins | sample Alteio_BWOrgHeat_60_FD_153249 | JGI IMG/M metagenome (GOLD analysis project Ga0206927, IMG submission 153249) | Enriched cells from forest soil in Barre Woods Harvard Forest LTER site, Petersham, Massachusetts, United States -... | ecosystem: Environmental > Terrestrial > Soil > Temperate forest > O... | reverse complement strand
TCACAATTTCGACGAGCCGGCAGTCCAAAAAGACAAAGCGTCGGTGCCGTTCGAGATGCGCAAGGGCGCGAACGGCGGCATCGAGGTGCAGATGGGGGAGAATTGGTATCGTCCTGAAGAGATCTCCGCGATGATCCTGCAGAAGCTTAAATCAGATGCTGAGGCGCGCCTGGGGGAAACGATCACGGAAGCGGTCATCACCGTGCCTGCCTACTTCAATGACACGCAGCGTCAGGCCACAAAAGACGCCGGCAAGATCGCTGGGCTCGAGGTGAAGCGCATTATTAATGAACCGACCGCGGCCGCGCTTGCGTACGGCTTCAATAAGAAGAAGGACGAGAAGATCGTGGTCTTCGATTTCGGCGGCGGCACCTTCGATATTTCGGTTCTTGAAGTCGGCGACGATGTGATTGAGGTGCGATCCACCGACGGCGATGCGCATCTCGGCGGCAAGGATATCGACCAAAAGATCATGGATTGGATCGCGGATGAGTTTAAAAAGGACAGCGGTATCGATGTCCGGCAGGACAGTCTCGCGCGCCAGCGCCTCGATGAAGCTGCCGAAAAGGCAAAGATTGAACTCTCAAACGCACTCGAGACCGAAATCAACATTCCGTTCATTACCTCTGATGCCTCGGGCCCGAAGCACCTGTTGCTGAAGATGACCCGTGCAAAACTTGAGGAGCTTTCGGCGGAGTTTCTTGATCGTGCGATGGCCATCACCAAGCGCGCGATGGAAGCCTCGCCATTTAAGAACGCCGACATCAATGAAGTCGTACTCGTCGGCGGTCAGACCCGCATGCCCGCGATGCAGAAGGCGGTCGAGCAATTCTTCGGCAAAAAGCCGCACATGGGCGTAAATCCTGATGAGGTTGTCGCTGTCGGCGCCGCCATTCAGGGAGGTATTCTCCAGGGCGATGTGAAAGATGTACTCCTCCTTGATGTGATTCCGCTCTCGCTCGGTATCGAGACAATGGGCGGCGTCGCAACAAAGCTTATTGAGCGCAATACGACCATCCCGACCTCGCGCTCGCAAACCTTCTCGACCGCTTCCGACAACCAGCCCTCGGTCGAGATCCACGTGGTGCAAGGCGAGCGTCCGATGGCGTCGGACAATAAGTCGCTGGGCCGCTTCAATCTCGATGGCATCCCCCCGGCGCCACGCGGTATGCCGCAGGTTGAGGTCACCTTCGATATCGATGCCAACGGCATCCTGTCAGTGAAGGCGAAGGATAAAACAACCGGCAAGGAACAGTCGATCAGGATCGAAGCCTCGTCCGGTCTCTCAGAAGCTGAGATCGAGAAGATGCGTCAGGATGCCGAAGCAAACGCTGAGAAAGACAAGGAGAAGAAAGATCTCGTTGAGGCGCAAAACGCAGCCGATCAAATCATCTATGCCGCCGAGAAGGCGCTCAGGGATTACGGCGAAAAGGTCAGCGAGGATATTAAAAAGAACGTGCAGGAGAAAATTGACGCTGCAAAGATCACACGCAACGGCACCGACCCGGTCGCGATCAAGTCTGCAAGCGAGGCTCTGTCGAGCGCGATGAGCTCGATCGGCGAGGCGATGTCCAAGGACCAGCCGCAGACGCCGCCCGAGGATGGTCAAAGCACGGACGGCGGTGCACAATCCTAATTAATGGAACAGCAGATGCTGATCGACGGGAAGCGATACGATCTTGTCAAAGAGCAGCGCAGCGGACTCGCTGTTTATACGGATGGTGATACGTATCTGCGCCTCGGGGAGCCCGAGCGCATCGAACGCAACATCGCGACACACCGTGCGATGGAAGCGGCGGGTTTTCCTGTGGCTCCGCTCCTGAAGAGTGGTTCCTATAAGGAGTACGCGTACTTTTCGGAAGTCTCGCTCGGCCCGAAGACATTCCGCATCCTGTTCGAGGAGGATATCGTCAAGCAGGGGGCGGTTTCGGCGGAGCGATTCGACGCCTTCACGGATGTCGTTGAACGCTATCTTCTGGCGCAGTCGCGTGCGGTGATCGTTCCCGATCCCGTGGGATTTGCCAATGGTATTCACCTCGAGATCATCAGAGAAGAATTACCTCAGTACCGCTTCTCATTACCCGATAAATTCGATCGCATACTGCAGAAGCTCGTCACATTTCCGTACGTACTCTCCCACGGAGATTTCAACCCGGCAAATCTCTTTCCGGCGGGCGTGATCGATCTCGAAGACTCGTTCCCTGCGCCATTCGGCTTTGATGCGGTCTCCGCGATCTCTACCAATGAGTGGTTTCCGACGAGCTCGGAATATGAATTCTATTCGCACTATCGTTTTAGTGATGCGCAGAAGACGCATTACCTTGCAATGTGCGACCGCGTTTCGCAAGCGGCGGGGTACCCGTGCATTTCAGCCCACTATGACGATTTTGCGTTCTGTCGCGCGGTCTGGTCCGCGGTGCGGATGCACGCATGGCCGCGCCTGCAGGCATGGCGCTACGAGAAGTTCGTCAAGACCTTCTTATTCTATTAGCTTGCCCGCGCGGCGCATATCCCTATAATCAGGCAATGAAGGATTACTACGAACTGCTCGGCGTGCAAAAAGGCGCGAGCGAGAGCGAGATCAAGAGCGCGTTCAGAAAGCTCGCGCAGAAATACCATCCCGATAAAAAGGGCGGCGATGAGGCCAAGTTCAAGGAGGTGAGCGAGGCGTACTCGGTTCTCTCCGACAAGAAGCGGCGTGCAGAATACGATACGTACGGCAAGACGTTCGCTGGCGGCGGGGCGCAGGGCGGAGGCTTCGGCGGATTCGATTTCTCGAATTTTCAGGGTACCAACGGTCAGGCATTCGAATTCGATCTTGGTGATATGTTCGGCGAGTTTTTCGGCGGGGCTGCGCGTGCGCGACGCGGCCGCGACGTCTCGATCGACATCGAACTCTCTTTCAAAGAATCCGTCTTCGGCGCCGAGCGACGAGTACTCATTTCCAAGATCAGCACCTGTGACCTCTGTGATGGTACCGGAGCGAAAAAGGGGACCAAGATGACGACGTGCTCGACCTGCAACGGCAAGGGCGAGATCCGCGAAAGCCGGAATTCGATCTTCGGCGCAATCACGACGAGCCGTGTGTGCCCGAAGTGCCACGGACGCGGCGAGATCCCCGAGACCCCGTGCGAGAAGTGTCGCGGCGAGGGAGTGGCGAAGCGCGAAGAAGAAATCCAGATCCAAGTGCCGGCCGGCGTCTCCGACGGCGAGATGATCCGCATGCCGGGCCGCGGCGAAGCGCTCGCGGGCGCCGCTGCGGGCGATCTGTATGTGAAGCTCCATGTGAAGCGCGACGCGCAATTCTCACGCGATGGCAACAATCTCACGATGTCGCTCCCGGTAAAGCTCACGGACGCACTGCTTGGTGCCAGCTATAAAATTCGCACGCTTGAAAGTGATCGCGTGATCGAAATCCCGCCAGGCGTCGTGCATGGCGAGACCATCCGTGTAAAAGGGGAGGGTGTACCGTACGGCCGCAACAACCGCGGCGATCTCCTGGTGCGTGTTGATATCCAATTTCCAAAAAAGCTCTCAAAAGCAGCCCGCGAACAGATCGAAAGGCTCAGGAACGAAGGCTTGTAAGCGGGCTTCGTTATCCACAGAGCTGCCTTGACACTTGATTTTGTCGTGTTTTAGTGCTATCATAAAAACTGGCACCTTGAAACAAGGGCTGTCCACAATCACAGGAGCTAGCATGAGCGACACTGCCGCTCTCTTCCACGACGATAACGACAAGGTATTCGATATTCCGCATCTCCGACAGATCGCACGTAAGATCGTACTCGGATCGAGCCTCATCAAGGATTGCATGGCCGGCGAGGTTAATGCCGCTCGCGCGCTCCACATTGGTTTCTGGCCGTTCGTCATCGGCTTTCAGAAAGCTATCGACGAACGCGTTAACATCCGCACGCTCCCGCGTCAGCCGCTCTACAAGCGGTTCACACATGCACGAGAGGTGCTCGCGGCGACCCCGCGAAATCTCCGCATCCTTACCGAAACCGAGTTCAATGGCGTCTTCGGTAAGCTCATCAGTGAGATGGAAGGCATGCAGAGGGAGGAACTGACGCATGCCGGCTACTGGGTGCGTGATGCGGCCAACCTCGGCATCAGCCGGCAAGAGCTCGATAATGCGCCGGAGATTCCCGGCGTAAAGGCACTTCTCGACCGAGCCTACAGCGAAGATCTCGCTGATTTCTTCGGTCACCTTGCCGGTACCGAAGTAATCGCGGAACAGTTGGGTGCCGATCTGGACCCGACTATCGCGCCACTCTTTAACGCGTTATTCAAGAACGCACGGGAGGACCGCGGTCGCTGGACGTGGGGAATCGTTCACACGCTCCCGCACCACGATGGACCCTCTCACCTCGACATCGATCTGGATTGGGCTCGCGCGTACAACGGCGACCGGGACCTTTCGATCGTCAGGAACTCTGTCGAGACCAGTATGCGCATGTTCGGGCATGCAGCAGATGAGGTGCACAAGCATTTCCACTAGATCGCGAGGACGCTTCTCCTGATCATGTGGACCCAAACTGCGGCGACTGAAAGGTCGCCGCTTTCTTTTGTATCGTATACTTTAATACGTGAACCTGGTACAGGCACTCATCGTTTTTTTTAGTATTTTGAACTTTACCTTCGGAGTTTTTTTATATTTCAACAGTAAGGGGAGCCTGGTCGTTCGTTTTTACGCTGCGATCATTATGTTTGCGACATTGTGGTCGCTTTCAACGCTACTTACCAGCAATGGGATTCTCTCCGATCGCTACCTGCGCCTTGCCATTGATGGGCACTACTTTTTTGGCTATCTAGCCTACCTATCGTTCTTCTGGTTCGCGATACTGTACCCCGTTCCTCCGCGCCGCATTTATCTCTGGCTTGCGGCTGGCGCTACGTTTTCGACTATTGCGTATCTTGCTGTGATCCCGAGCGGCTTTTTTGCGATCTTGCCCGCGGGAAGCACCTTTGCGCATATAACTTTCAGTGAACCAGGGTATACATTGTTCGTCCTCATGCTTTCGGCCGTATTTTTTTCGGGTCTTATTATTCTTATTTCTACACAACAAAGGTACGACAAAGACACGCTCTTTAAGGAGCTCGATCGCTATCAAATTTACTTTGCTATCCTCGCGAATTTCGTCGCAGGCATTCTCGGCATCGTCTTCAATCTTATTTTTCCGCTGTATGGCAATTTCTCATTCTTCTATATAAATCCAATTCTCGTTACAGGCGCCCTTATTACTATTGGGCTTTACAACATACTTCGATACAACCTCTTCAACTCACGGATCATTCTTTCAGAATTTTTTACCGGCGGCATTCTGATCCTGTCGCTTACACGCTTTATTCTCTCTCCAGCGGGCACTGAACGAATTATCGATGGCATCCTTCTCGTTGTGATCGGGGCATTCGGTGCATTCCTGATCCAGAGCATTTTCAGAGAAGTCGCACTGCGTGAGCAGCTGATCAAACAGGAAAAAGCACTTGAGATTGCAAATCAACAGCAGGAATCATTGCTCCACTTCATCAGCCATGAAATCAAAGGATACCTGGCGAAAAATCAGGCGGCGTTTGGTGCCATCAGCGATGGTGATTATGGCGATATATCACCGCAGCTGCGCGCGATGACTGTCAGCGCGCTCGCCGATACACGCAAGGGTGTCGCGACAGTCATGGACATTCTCGATGCATCGAATTTGAAGCGCGGCACGGTTTCTTACAAAAAAGAAAAGTTCGATCTCGCGCATACGGTCGAAGGCATTGTCGCGGATCTGCAGGGCGCAGCGCAGGAGAAAGGACTGACGCTCATCTATAGGAAGCCGGTGACCGGCGTGTTCGACTTTACCGGCGATTCCGAAAAGCTCGGTCGCCACGTGTTCCGTAACATTATCGACAATTCAATCAAGTACACCCCCGCGGGCAGCGTGACGGTCGATCTCATCCGCGCTGATAAAGCATATCGATTCGCGGTGACGGATACCGGCGTTGGCATCACCGCTGAAGACATGGCGCGCCTCTTTACCGAGGGTGGGCATGGCAAGGACTCCATTAAAGTGAATGTTCATTCGACCGGTTACGGTTTGTATATTGCAAAGCAGGTAGTTGAGGCGCATGGCGGTACCATCCGCGCGGAATCCGACGGCACCGGGAAGGGAAGCCGTTTCATTGTTGAGTTGCCGATAGCGCCTTGATTCGTACGGAGTTCCGTTGCATGCTCTTGGCACGCTCTGATAAGAGGGCGTGATCTCTCGAACAAACAGGGGACAGCAATGCCACAGGCACAAACAGTAAATGTTATGCGCTTCTCGGGCGCTTCGGTCGTGCCCGGTGCGCCGTACATGCAGGTGCAGCACGGCCGTGGCGGTATCCGGCTCGGCACGATGAGCACTTTCCGCGACGTGCCGGTCGCAGAGAATGTCGTCTTCGATAGTGAGCAGAGGCACGTACTCTCCGCCATGCCTGACAGCGACGCCGTGATGTCGCCGGGTGCTTTGCGTCCGTTGATCGCCGCGTCTTGGGGATATCGCTCCGCGCTCATCCTTTGCCACGCGCGTGATGTCGAACTGCCTGCAGCATTTGATCCGATTGCGGAGCCGATGAGTACGTGCTGGGTCGGTCTCGAAGGCGGTCGCGTCGTGGCGAGCTACGGGCATCCGGCTGACGACCATATCAACGGCAAGATCGTCGAAGTAACCCTCCACGGATCGGTCTTTGTCGTCGGCAAGAACAAATCGGTCGGCAAGCTGACGTGGAACGGCGTGCGGTTTTCCGATCTCGCGGAAGTAGGGCTCACGGAATTAGGCGCCTACCTCTACAAGAAGGGGTGCGATTCCGGTGTACGCAAGACTGTTCAGTGGGCAAGTCGTTCGCTCCAAGAACTCGGCCTCAGCACACTTGTATGGCCGCTTGAACGTAAGCTTGCCACGATGCCAGGTAAGTGATTTACGCGGTGGATGGGGAGGGCTGCAGCACAGCGCGGCCCTCCCGCTTTTTTTGAATGGTAAACCTGCTAATATGTCGGAATGAAGCGGCTTTTGACGGGGCTCCAGCCATCCGGCGCTCTCCACATCGGTAACTATTTCGGCGCGCTCAAGCCGTTCGTCGAGCTCTCACGCGAATACGAATCGTTCCTGATGATCGCCGACTACCATGCACTCACGAGCCTCAAGGATCCGGCCGAACTGCGCGCCAATATTCTTAATGTCGCAAAGGACTACATCGCTGCCGGGATCGACCCGGAAGGAGCGGTGATTTTCAAGCAGAGCGATGTACCGGAGCACACCGAGCTAGCCTGGATCTTCGAGTGTCTCGTCACGGTACCGTTTCTCATGCAGGCGCATGCGTACAAGGACAAGGTCGCGAAAGGACTGGAAGCGAATGCCGGCCTCTTCGCGTATCCGATGCTTATGGCTGCTGACATTCTCCTTTATGATACGGATGTCGTGCCCGTAGGCTCAGATCAGCGGCAACACATCGAGTACGCGAGAGAGGCGGCTGCGAAATTCAATAATGCGTTCGGTGCGACTTTCAAGGAGCCGCAGGAGCGGATCCTTGAGAGCGTGGCCGTCGTCCCCGGGACCGACGGGAAAAAAATGAGCAAATCATACGGGAATACCATCCCACTTTTCGGCACCAAAGATGAGACCGTAAAAGCGGTCATGTCGATCGTGACGGACTCCTCGAGTGACCGCCCCGAAAACGTGTACGCGATTCACCGTGCACTGAGGAGCGAAGTCGAGCTCGCGCCGCTCTATGATGCAAATAAGGGGAAGTACAAAGCACTCAAGGACGCGCTCGTCGAAGACATCGAAGCCATGGTCGCGCCGATGCGCGAAAAACGCGACGCTATTTCCGATGCGGACGCAAAGCAGATCCTCGGGCTCGGCGCGGAAAAGGCCCGCGCGAAGGCGTCTGCGAAAATGGTGGAAGTGCGTAACAAAGTAGGCGTATCCATATGACACAACGGACATTCATAGGCGATCTGAAGGAGCACGTCGGCGAGACCGTGATCATCAACGGCTGGGTGTCGGTGCGCCGTGACCAGGGCAAAATGGTTTTCTTTGATTTCCGCGATATGAGCGGGTTCGTTCAGGGCGTTGTGCTCCCGAAAAGCAGCGCGATCGAGATCGCGAAGACTGTCCGCACGGAAGACGTAGTGAAGATCACGGGTCTTGTGAATGCCCGTCCGGAGAAGAACGTCCAGACGGACAAACAGAACGGCGACATCGAGCTGCAGATCCAAGAGATTGAAATCCTAAACGCTTCGGAGACGCCGCCGTTCGATGTCTCCGCAGACACCTCCGGTGTCAACGAGGAGGTGCGACTCAAATACCGGTATATCGATCTCCGGAGCGAGCGCATGCAGCGCAACATGCGTCTACGCAGCCGCTTCGTACAGCTCTGTCGGGAATTCCTTTTCGATAATAAATTCGCCGAGGTCGAGACGCCGCTTCTTACGGAATCGACTCCGGAAGGTTCGCGCGATTTCGTCGTACCGTCGCGCCACAATCCCGGCAATTTCTATGCGCTGCCGCAGTCACCCCAGCAATACAAGCAGCTCCTCATGGTCGGTGGCATGGAGCGCTACTTCCAGGTCGCCAAGTGTCTTCGCGATGAAGACCTCCGCGCTGATAGGGGATTCGAGTTTACACAGATCGATGTCGAGATGTCCTTCGTTACCCGGGAAGAGGTGATCGCGACGATGGAAGCTATGATCACGAATACTGTCGAGACGATGGGATTCACGATCAAGGAGAAGCCATTCCCGCGCATCTCCTATAAAGAGGCGATGGAAAAGTACGGGGCGGATAAATTCGACCTGCGAACGGAAGAAGACAAGGCGCATGGCGTGCTTGCCTATGCCTGGGTCATCGATTTTCCTTTCTTTGAAAAGACCGATGATGGCAAGTGGACGTTTACTCACAACCCCTTCTCTATGCCGATTCCGCAGCACGTGGAGATGCTCATGAAAGGCGAGAATCTCGGTGAGATTCTTACGACCCAATACGATCTCGTCTGCAACGGCTATGAGAGCGGCGGCGGTTCGATCCGCGCGCATAAGCCCGAGATCCTGAAAGCCACGTATAAAGCGATGGGACACACCGATGAGGAGATCGAAGAGAAGATCGGCCACATGCTTGAGGCGTTCAAATACGGGGCGCCGCCGCATGGTGGAATTGCGTTCGGCATCGAGCGCAATGTCATGAATCTCGCGGGCGAGTCCTACCTGCGCGAAGTGGTGGCGTTCCCGATGACGCGCGGCGGCCAGACTGCCGTGATGCATGCTCCGAAGCCCCTCACGCCCGAGCAGCTTATAGAGCTCGGCATTCGCATCGATAAAAAAGCATGAGCGGAGGATTTTCACTTGAGACCGAACAGTATCAGGGTCCGCTCGAGGCACTGCTCGATCTGATCGAGGCGCGTAAGATGTCGATCACCGATATCTCGCTCGCCGAAGTCTGCGACGCTTACATTTCGTATATCGAGAAGCTGCCATCGCTTCCGCTCGGCGAAACCTCGCAGTTCATCCTCGTGGCTTCCACACTTCTTCTTATCAAATCACGCACGCTCCTGCCCTCGCTCGATCTCACCGAAGAAGAGCGCGAATCGGTCGACGAGCTCGAACGTCGTCTTGCGCGCCTGCGGGTGATTCGAGAAGCGAGTAAGCTCTTAAGAAAAGCGTGGGGTACGGCGCCCTACCGTTTGCCGAAGCGGGCGCCCGCGCGCGCTGCCATATTCAGCCCGGCAGAGGCCTCTCTCGCTGCGCTCCTCCTCGCGATCCAGAAGCTCGCACAGGTGCTGCCGAAACCGGAAACCCTCATTGAGGCGAGCGTTGCCCCGGTGCTCGCGCTTGAGGATGTGATCGTAAGTGTTCGCCGGCGTCTCACCAGTGCGTTTAAAACGCGCTTCAGTGAGCTCGCGAAGAGCGGGGAGAAGAGTGAGGTCATCGTGTATTTTCTCGCGGTACTCGAGCTGGTGCGCAGCGGCACTGCGAGCGTCATTCAGCACAAGTTGTTCGAGGACATTACGATCGAGATCGAACAGATGGGTGCGCCGAAGTATGGCGCGTAAGCTACAATGACGAGTATGGATCTCGCGAACAGGATCGAGGCGTTGCTTTTCTCCGAAGGCGGCTCGATGAGCAAAAAACGTCTCGCGCAATTGCTCGAAGTCAACCCGGATGAGCTTGCACCTGC
>Ga0206927_1218_pt1 | contig 10230 bp, 5 predicted proteins | sample Alteio_BWOrgHeat_60_FD_153249 | JGI IMG/M metagenome (GOLD analysis project Ga0206927, IMG submission 153249) | Enriched cells from forest soil in Barre Woods Harvard Forest LTER site, Petersham, Massachusetts, United States -... | ecosystem: Environmental > Terrestrial > Soil > Temperate forest > O... | reverse complement strand
GGTAATCGAATCAATATGGAAATCCGCCTGAGTAAACGTGCCTTCTTCCAGCGACGTGCCGCGGAAGACCAGTTCGCGTTCCAGCGGCGCGCCGGGATAAACGACACTCGCGACATCCAGTGCGCTGTACGGCCAGGTATCCGGATACGGCGGCGCGCCCGGTGAGATCGCGGCGCAGGGAACGGACGGTCCAGGGTATTCGCGCCAGATCGCTTTGTACGCGTCCATCATCAGGTGAATGTTGTGGATCATCGCCTTCGTTTTAGTGATGCGCGCGCGTTCACGGACCTTCGAGCCGACGGTAATCGTCAAGCTCGCCAGAAACACGATGATCGCGATCACCGTCAGCAACTCGATCAGCGTAAATCCCGAACCGCGTAAAATTCGTCGTCGCGTCATGTTTCAATCCCGCCCAGTTCTTATCGCCAGTTGGTCAGATTGTCATCACGGGCCAGCGGCACGGCTTCCATATTGCCAACTTCGCCTAAACCGCCTGGGTACGTAGCCGGCGATTGGCCGTCGTAATTGGGCAGGCCCAGATTGGTGTACGTCGACGTCGCATTAATCCAGTTCGTGCGATCGGCGCCATACGACCAGATATAGGCGCGTTGCGCCAGCTTATCCGAAATAACCGTGCCCGTTGAATTCACGCAGGGAATGACCATGAAGCGGCAAATGATCGGGTTGTTGAAATAGTCCATGAAGCTGGGCAAGGTGCTGGGCGAGATCACTTTCAAATTGGAGTTGTTAGGCTGCAAGTGCTTGGTGCTCATCAGGATCGCGATCAAAGCGCTGTTATCTTCAGCCCCGCTGGATATGGATCCCTGCGCCGCGAGGCCCGCCGTATTGTAAAATCCCGGCGCGACTCCGGCGCCTGCGTCGAAAATGTTGCCCGCCACGCCGGGCATCTGAGGGAAAACGCCGTTCCATTCGGTGTAGTAGTCGTCGAGCGCCATGCGGATGTTCTTGATGTTGGCCAGCGTCGCCGTTTCGCGCGACTTTCTGCGCGCCAGCGAGAGCACCGGCACCAGCAGCGCTATCAGGATGGCAATGATGGCGACGACCACCAGCATTTCGATCAAAGTAAATCCGCGCGAAGCGCCCGCCATCCGCGATTGACGAAGTCGTCCCAGCATGACCGCTCCCTTCATTTCGTGCCGCTAAAAATCAAACGCGAGCAGCGGAAGTGAAACGTCCGCTGCTTACGCACTCCTTAGACTTCTTTCAGCCGCTCATTCATTGCCAAAATCCGCCCCCAGCCAGGAGCTGTCCGGATCCACGCCATCCATCGCCCGGCTGCCATGCAGAATGAATTCCCCGGTGAACGGCCCCTGCACTTTGCTCGTTCCCGTCGGCGTCCCCGTTGCGCGCGAGTATACCCGCTGGTAGCGGTGCGACGCACTGATGCTCTGGTATTTTTTGTCGGTCAACTCTACCGACACCGTCACGCGGAAGGTATTCGAGCGGAACTTGATAGGCAGCGTGACGCAACTGTCGATGATGTTGTCGCGGTTCCCAAGACTTTTCCAATGCGTGCTCGGAGCGCCCAATACCCCCAGGTTCATATTCGCACCGAGTCCGCTTACGCCTGAGTAGTCAATATATTCGCATACAGTTGGTTTACCTGCGGGAGGATGATATGGGAAACTGGGCCAGAATCCGGTCGAACTGAATCTCGGATCTACTGGCCTTTCATACGACGGACCTCCAGGGGTGCCAGCAGCGCCCGCAGGGTTGTGAATGTCCGTCGCGCAGGTCATGGTAATATGACCATCGCCATCGAAGTCAATCGGTCCAATCTGGCCATTGCTCAGGCTCACCAGAATATCGTTAGCAGCGCGCTCGCTGATATACTGATGCTCCACGCGCAAGCCGGAAGCGTCGCATCCGCGCCACTCGTCGATTCGCCGCTTCCATTCCCAGTCGGGGATAGCCGCAGAATAGTTATCGGCCAACATGCTTTTATTGTCGGATGGCGACATATGAACAGGGCCGCCGACGTGAATATTATCCTGAAACATGCCCGGCGGGGGAGCGGGATATAGCATATCTTCCGGGGAATTCTTAGCCGCGCCGCTGGGGTCAGGGAAAGCGCCCAGGTTGTCGCTGACCGGCCAGAAACCATCCACGGCGACAATAGCCTGCGAAGCGCTTCGGCCGCCGGCGCCATTGGAAATCGAGTCGCCGCCAGCGTTGTACCCGTAATAACCCTGCAATGCGTCCGGGATGGCCGCACTACCCGCGCCGGCAGCAATCATGGAGCCATCGAAAAACTGGTTGGTATTTCGAGCGTCGATTCCGTTCGCCGCGTTATGGCAAACCTGCCATGCATTAACCCCTAGTATGCGATCGCGAATGCCTTTCAGAACGCGATTTGGGCGTGTGGTCGTCCACGTAACGCCGCGGGTAGGATTATTAACCGTAAGCGGCGAACGATAGACCAAGTGTCCGAGCATGGCAACAAAGTCCGCCCAGCTTTTGAATGGGTGGTTTCGGCCTGTGGCGGCGGCCATCTGCCCAGCAGGCATCGCAACTTTTCCCGTGGGAGTGGTTTGTCCACCTGGAGTCTCGTACATCGGGCGCGCCGCAGTTACAAGATAACGAAAGTCGCAACCGATCTGATCTTCCACGGTGTTCTCGGGAAAATCGCGAATGTTGTCGACCCAGTAATCATTGAGATTGCCTGCCGTGTAACCATTCCACCAAACGCCGTAGTACTGAAACGCCGCTGGGTACTTGCCGCGCGCTTCATTCGCATTATTATAACCTAGACCATATGGAAATCCAACGCGATAGTCGCCCGTCCGGGAACCGAAAGCCGTAGGTGTGCCTCGGGCATAAAACTGACACGCACGCACCCAGAACCTATTGTAATATGCAAAATAATCGGGAATTTGACAGTCGATGCTTTGCTGCCCCGAATACAGGGCATAACTGGCCCAGAATACACTGTTCATCGTTTGATGATTAGCATCCGCAGTATTCATATAATTAAGATACTGAGGAGCCTTAGACGTAATATTAGCTATTACACGCGTGTCGGACAGGTAGGTGAGCGAATCCAAGGGCACGGATAGTTCAGTGATATGGGCAACCGGGTTGGGCCACCAAGGGTTGATCTGGTAGTCCATAATTTCGTCAGCGATAATCTCCTGGTACTTGCGGCCGCAGCGCGTGATTCGCCAAGCATCGTCTTTATCAATACCCGGGACAAATGGCGTTTTCAACAAGGGGCAATCGCCTTTAGGCGTACAGATTTGCGGCTGAATAAAGGGATAATTCACGTTCGACACATCATCCACCAATTTATAGAATGGCGGGGGGGCGCTTTGCCATGGCTTCGTAGCCGTTGACGTATCCAGATTGGCAACATCTGGATCCTTTGCCATTGCGGTCAGACCCAGTCCTCCAGCAGTAACAAAATCCGGGTATTCGCTCTTGCCTGCCGCCGCGCCTCCTACTTTGGTGGCGGCCGGGGGGATTATTGTTGCTACAGGGAAATACCGCCGATACTGATCGCACCAGTGGATGCTTGGCGGAGCCTCAGGATACAGAAGCAAATAGTCAGGATTGGGCAATCCATAATACGGGTGCAATTGGGCAAAAGGATTCTTTCGAAGCAAGCAATTGGGTTGACCGGCTGGTTTGGTTCCAGTTGTTGGGCCGTTGAACGTAGCGCCTTCAGAATAGGCAGTTGTGCCGCCCGTAAGCGGAACAGAATTATTGGGATTATGCGCAGGCTGATGGTCGGGCATATAGGGGCTGCCGAGCTGAATCAGGCTGGAGGGCAACTCACAAATGCGCTGGGCGAACAAATCCGGCATGTCCGTCACGAAACTGGGACGACACATCATGTACGATTGAAATTTGCTGGGATTCGTCGTTCCATCCAGCTTGTCTGGAAAGACATACGAATTGGGCGAGAGATTCAAATTGTAATGACAGTCGACGAAGACATCGTCCTGCGGTTCGCCCGTGCCAACCTTGTACGGCACAACTTGAAAGTCATAGGGGGCTGTTGAATACGAAGGATCGGGCCACGGAGTAAAGAATTTCGCATTCGCAGTATCCCACCCGTTCCACGGCTTGCCCACGCTCGTCATATTATCAAGCGCTTCAACGCGATAATAGAGCAATGGCTCGGGGGTGCGAAAATCCATTCGATTCAACACCATCCCCACCGCATTATTAGGATCGAGCGTGCCGCTTGGATATGCTTTCTCGGGTGACCAACCCCCTTGCGTAGGATCGGCCCATTTGTTTGCCGCGGCCACGATTTCATATTGCTTGTGAATTGAACGATTAAAGGGCGCTGGGCCCATCCCGCGAAAGAAGGGGGTCTTTACGCCGGCGATCGTGCAGTCGATCTCGGAGAGATTGGTCTGATTTGCGGGCGTGCGGTCGATGAGAATGGTGGCGTTAATCTTCAATTCGTGAAAATTTCCCCAGTAGTCGATGCTTCCGAAACGATAAGGTATGCCCTTGACTGGAGACGGCACAACTGGCGGACCCAAAATAACGCTATTAGATAGCGGTTTGGGAGGCGTTGCAGCGACGCTGTCCTGGACGGTGCTCCCGTCTGGCAACGTGGTCTGCCCTGGTGCGTCAATACTGCCTGCCGCGGCAATCACTCCGATCGCGGTGCCGAGCACCGCAGGCGCTTGCGTGTCGCAGGCTGTCGCCGGAAAAGTCGCAGATCCAATGGGCGCCGGAGCATGCCCTATGTCCACATAATCTTTTAATGGCATATATGGGGTATCCGGCCAACTGTTTTGAGCTGCCGCGGGTCCGTTGAATTGCGGATTCGTTTTCCTTGGGTCGCCAGTCGGCGTATAGCGGGCGTATAAATCCATCCCGTCATACGCGGCATCCAAATAGCGCGCTTTCCAATGAAGATGCGGCGCGACGATCGACCTATTGAGCATCGATGGAATCTTTTCAGGCGTCAGCAGCCCGTAGACGACTTCGTAAGGCGCGACGTTAATGTTAATGGCGTCGAACATGCGATTGTCAGGATTGCCTGAACCGGCCGGACCAAAGTTCTCCTGATATCCGAACGCACGAATTTTGTCGCGCGACCCGCTGAACTGAAAATGAGGTCCACCTGGGCCGAGATCATCCAGGAACTTGTACTGTGGATTTACGTATGTGGCTAACTGCCGCGCCGGGGGCATATTGCGCGGACTGGTCTGCAGGCCGCATTTGATTTCGTAGTTGTCCACGCTGCCGTCTTGATTGAAGAACCCCGGCATCCAGATGTGCGAGGTCGGCGGCATGCGCTGCGTGCCCAGACCGAGACTGTCGTAAGCGCTGCCGATAGGGCACCAATTGTCGAGCCAATTCTCATCCGGCCATTTGCCCAGTTTGTTTGTATAACCGGGTGAACCGCCGAAGTACCAATCGGCCATCAAATCGGTCCAGAACCGGCCCAGCGCGACTGACGACACATAATGTCCCTGAAACGAATGCGCGAGGGGATGCCCGTACATGCCCGCGCCGTTGTAATGCAGATTGGTAACCGTGAAGCCCGACGGACGGTCATCCATCACAAACAGCGATTTCTGGGTCGGATTGAGTCCAGAACGCAGCGGGTTATTCAGGTCGAATCCGAATCCCTGGAAGAGAAAGTCCGGCACGACGTACGCGCCGCCGACTGAATTCATATTGCACGGTCCGAGCAACAGGCTGCTGCTCCACTGCGGGTCAGTCCAACCCCGTCCCGTCGGCCACCAGCGTGGGGTGTCAAATGACGACGCGATGGCGTACAGGCTGGGGGTGAGCAATCCTCCCCACGGCCCCATTTTGCTGGCGCCGGTGGTTGTCATAATAGTGCTGTCGGCGCGCATGCTGGGACTCTGCATGGAGACCCAGAGAGGATAGCGCGGCGCTTCCATGTTGTAGCGCGAAAATGTCGTCCAGCTCGCACCGTAAAAGGGAACCGGCTCACTGGAGTTAATTAACGTCAGCTTACCAATCGACGTCGCGGAGGGATAGGTGGGATAATTCGGCTTCGTATCCGCGGGAAAATTCGCGGCCTGCGTGTAATTGCGTCCGTTCGGTTCGTTGATGCCTCTGAAATCATAAACGCCGCTGTCGTTGTACACGCCGCCGGCCGGCTCATTGGCCACAAATTGGAAGTTGTCGTACGCAGGATTGGGCACCCAGTTGTTGCTGGCTGCACCGGGAATCTGGTTGGCTGGCACTCGCGGCGGATTACTACCGGAATCGTAAGATACGTATTCTGCGTGCATGGATGCATATTCAGGCCGCCGGCCAAGGATGTATTCAATTCCGCGGCGATCCGCACCTGCGTAAGGCTGGCCGCTGGTGTAAGTATTATACGAGCCGTCATACCAGAGATAATCGTGGTATCCCCAGTGTTGCGACATCGTTTGCGGATCGAACATGCCGTTGACATTGATCGCGCCGTCACGGGGCGTAAGCGCAATCTGCAACACGCCGTAATTGATGCCTGAACGAACCCTGAACTTCTTTACACGCGCCAGGGGCTGAAACAGGAACGAGTCCAGCACCAAACGCGGATCGGCGGGCCGGCGCTGAATACCCTGAGAGATGCCCGGATCGTAAGTTTTTACAATTGTAACTTTTCCCGTTACCGGATCTGTAGTGCTATAGCTTGGAGTCAACCCGCTGCCATCAAACTTGAATGAATATGCGTAACCAAAGTTGTTATTGAGCGGCTCTTCATTCCAAAGCATCGTCTCACAGCTATCCAGGAATGAATTTTCATGGCCAACTTTGTAGTTAAAGGTCGTTGTCGGCTGGGGATTGCCGGACGCGTCTTTTGGCGTAATCCCAGGATCCGGCATAATTCCGCTCTGCGTCGGCGTGGCCGCTCCATAATTCGCGTCCATCAGCAGATTGTAGTTGGTATTGTAACCCCAGCGAGAAGTGTGTCCGACCCCATTTTCCGCTGCGTTCCAACCCACACTGTTTACCGACCATACATTCTGGTCGTCGGCTAGAATGCGCAGGGCCATCTGAAATCCGGTTTCGGCGAGGCCGTCCGTGGCCAGCATGTCGCGGCTGTTACTGGCGCCGTACAAGTCCGCGCGGCTCTGCTCGGTGAACGATAAGCCGAGCACCGTCAGCACAGAGAGCGCGCCGAGCACCAGAATGAGAATGAAGCCGCGCCTGGGCGTGACCAGCTTTCGCAAGGCGCGATTCAAACTCCGTTTGCCGCGCGGCGCTGCCGCCGTCTGTCCAGACGACGACACGGCATTCGGTGCTCGCGCCGCCGCAGCGCTGCGACGGGCGCTTCGAGCGAATTTCCACGGCAGATTGAACTTCAGCATGGCCTGTCCTCAAAGAACCGGAAACCGCTCCGCGTCTGCGCTACTGCGGATTAATCGCACAATACACACGCAGCGCAAAATCGTAGCGATGGAAGTTGTATGGATTGCGCAGGCTGTACTCAATGTCAAAGCAGCGAGGAATAGCATTGCCGGCAGGATTGGCGCGTGTGGGATCGACCGGCGACCCGTCGACGATATGACTGTTCAATTCGTTGTCACTCATCTCCGCCAATTGATTCGCGGAATTTCGATAATACGGCTTGATCTTGATGGCGCGCAGCATGTTTCCAACAGTCTCATCGGCGCGCAGCAGGCCCGAGTCCGCGAGATCGAAGCCCACGATCGAGTGCCGCAGAATGGACAACTGCGTCTGTTCCGGCAATTGCGGACTCAGCAGCGTCCCGTTCACTTTGTACGTCGCCGGCTGCGGCGGTTTTTGTGAGAACTTGATGCTAACGAGCACGATGTTGCTATTGTCCAGCGCGAGCGTGAATGGGCTGTTGAAGACGCGATTTTCAGCATAGAACCAGCACGCGATTGTAGGGTTCCCGGGAATGCTGTTGAGCAGGGGCGAGGAATAATGCAGCACTTCGCCTCCTTGCGTAATATTGCCATTGATGGTGCCCGATGCAGTCCGATCCAGATCTATATCCATGCGATAATCAGGTCGCGGCCAACCCCACGAACCGGCAAGAATATCGTTGGCGCCCAGCACGTTCGTCGTGGCGCCGGTGCTGGTGTTGACGGTGGAGCCAAAGTCGCGGCGTCCGAAAAACGCCGGCATCCAGAAAGAGCGCAGGCCATAGTTTCCGTTTTTGGACTGGGGATTTGAGGCGGAACCCGGGAAACTCGGATTGTTGTAGTGGCTGTAAAGCCAAAAATACATGTCGTCAAGCGGCGGATAACCCTTGTAAAGTCCACTGTCGCCGGTGGTTTTCATACGGAATTGCGAACCGGAAAAGAGTAGGTCGTAATCCTGGAAATTCGTCATCCAAACTGCTTTTGTCTTTTCGGAGGAGGGCGCCGTCATCGCATCCAGATACCAGGGATCAATACCGGTTGGAACTGAGATAGAATTTGGCACAGTTGTTGCCGCGGCAGGACTAATCGGCACGGCCGCAGGGTTCCCGGGCATGTTGATGACTTGCGGAACCATCCAATTTCCGGGAACGGGAACGCAGTATCCCAGTGAATTGCGCATATCGCGATTGATGATTTTCGCCGTTTCATAAACGGTCGAGAGGCCTTGGGTGTCCTCGTAGACCCGCAATGCATTGGAGTAAATATAAGCGATGACCGTCATCAGGATCATGCTGATGGCGGAAACAACCAGGATTTCCAGCAGCGTGTAGCCACGCGGTTGTTTCCGATCTGGGGAATGAATGATTCGAGGACGCATCGATGTGTTCCCTTTGACCAACAACCGCGAGATCAGTAGCGCAAGCCGACGCCGGAGAACGTGTAGTTGAATAGGTATTCGCGTCCACCGCGCTCGATCGCCAATTCAACCTGGGTCAACCCTTGCACATTGATTGCCGGGAAAATGGCGCCGCCGTCCAACCGCTGGTTCCAAGCGTTCAATGTGGTCGGTCCGGGCGTAGATGGAGCGTCTAGGAGGTTCGTGCAATTCTGAGGGATCCACTGCGGAACATACGAATGCACGCCACCACTGGTCCCATCGGAGTTTACGAGCCTTTTGATCCGCCAGGTATAGCCTTGATAAAGTTGCTTTTGGTACAGCGGCAGATCTGCTGCATTGCCCGCTCCGATATGAAATGTCCCAGAATCCTTGTAAAAATTCCCCGATGCGCCGACCACGAGATCCGTGCTTTTTAAAGAATTGGGAATTGATGGTCCCGCGTTGTCGCTCAAGCGGAAGCGAACCCAGTCGGCCCACATCGTTGCCAGCTCCTGCGAGACAACCAACTCCTGCGCCACGACCTGGGCCTTCATACCTACGCTAAACGTGGCAATAATCCCCATCAAACCCATCAGCACCACGAACATGGCAATGATCACTTCGAAGAGCGTAAATCCCTTCGAGACACGCGGGGGACGAACCGGATGGGAGTCAACCTTGGCAATCATTTTTCCTCCCATCACCGCGCGATTTTCAGTTCCGGCTCAACATCCACTGAAGTAATTCACATGTCCGTTCCGCCCGTAACGCCTCCGCCGCCTGTACTTCCACCGCCACCGGGTCCACCGCCCGTGCCCGCGTTAGTGCCGGTATTTGTGTTCGTCCCGCCGGTGCTGGTCGAAGTGCTGGAAGTGCTAGTGCTCGTCGACGATCCACTGGAAGTGCCTGTCGAGGTGCCGCCACTCGTGCTCGAGCTCGTACTCGATTTTGTGCCAGTGCCTGTGCCACCACCATTGCCCGTGCCCGTTCCTGCGCCCGTTCAAGCGTACTATGAAATGATGTATATGACTGTTACGCCGAAACCGCTGGTTGCTGGGGTTCCTGGTGTTCCTGATCCAGCGTCAATCTCAGATACATCCCAGTATGTATATAAAATTCTGATGCGTGGTGTCCACAATACTGCGTTGGGTAATTTCGATCCGACTCAGTCGTGGGGCGGCAGCATGCAGGGCACAACCGCCGACGACAAGATATTGTTTGGAATGAATAAGGGCGTCGCGGATGTTTACATGGTTCCACTGGGCACCGGCACGAATGAAATCGCGGCCAACGCCGCCGACGCGCGCGATACTAAAGTTCCAGGATTCGATTTGCCAGATCGCGTCATGATCGATCAATTGACGGCGGCCGACGCCGCGGGAGATGTCAAGCAGGGGCCGGTGTACTGCACGCTGACGGCGCAGGAAATGCAATTTTACGAAAGCGGATATGCCACGACGTACGGCGGGCTGCACGACATTCCATCGCACTTTCCAGTCTTCTTGCCGATCTTCA
>Ga0206927_1242_pt1 | contig 10241 bp, 8 predicted proteins | sample Alteio_BWOrgHeat_60_FD_153249 | JGI IMG/M metagenome (GOLD analysis project Ga0206927, IMG submission 153249) | Enriched cells from forest soil in Barre Woods Harvard Forest LTER site, Petersham, Massachusetts, United States -... | ecosystem: Environmental > Terrestrial > Soil > Temperate forest > O... | reverse complement strand
CGGCCATGCGATCGGGGCTAATCAACGCGGCGAGTATGTCCGCCGGCCCGCAATCGCTGGCGATGATCCGCACCGGCCGGCCGGGAAGGACGATCTTCCGTCCGCCGGGCTCTACAATCGTGCGCGGAAATTGCCCCGCGCCAGTGGTGAGCGCCGTGGGCTGCTGTTCCGGAAGGTTGGGCTTGCCGCGCAACGCCGCCGCGCCGACGTAAACCACCAGCGCCAGCAACGCCACGGGCAGCAGCCAGATCAGCGAGCTCAGTTTCATGATGGAGCCATCATACCCCGCTAATTGGGATTTCGCATGTTTGGCCGAAATTTGCCGACAATAAATATCCTGACCAACTCGCGACCGCGAATCCCAGACCCTAGTGTCCATGGACACCAGGGTCAAAATGACCTTAGGGACAATTGTCCCTAAGGTAGCCTGGTCTCAATTGAGACCAGGGTACACCTTATATCCCCTTCGTTAGACGCGTCATGGCGCCTTGCCCGAGTCCGAGCGGCCGGCCAACGATGCGGTACGCGCCGTAAACGCCGCGACCCAGGACATGCGCGGAGTATGTTTTCACCGCGGCAAAGCGCGAATTCCATGTCGGCGCGAGAGCTGGCTCCGCGCCGGAGCCAGCCGGCGTTCCGGCCAGGCGCGTGATCCGATTGAGTTTGTCGCGCAGGCGATAGCGATAGCCGAACGCCTCATCTAGCACCCAAGCGTCGAGCACCGCGCGGCGGAATTCGTACCAGAAGCGCCGGCGGTGCGCGTGAATCATCGGGGCGAGCGGGTCGCGGACGAGCGTGAAGCCGGCTTCGAGCGCGCGGCGCGCCCACTGATAATCTTCCGCGTAGCGGCAATTGCCGTATGGAATTTTTTCCCAGACCGATTTGCGCAGCGCGGCGCAGACATCGTCGAAGCGGTAGAGCTCCAGGCGCTGCGCGGGAGAGTAGCGCGGGTAGTCGGGATGTTCCGCCAGGGCAATACGCACGGGCGTGCTGGACTCTTCCAGCTCCAGCCGGGCTTTGATGCGCAATTCGAGCGGGCCGTCCGGCGGAGGGATCTGACGCGTGGTCACGCCTGCTACCGCCGGGTCGGCAAAGTGCGCGGCGACCCGCGCCAGCCAGTCGGTTCCAGCCGGAACAGCGTCCTGCACGGTGAGCAGCACAATTTCGCCGCTGCTCGCTGCGATCCCGGCGTCGCGCGTCAGTCCGTGATTGAAAGGCTCTTTCCAGTCAATCACGCGGCCGCCCGCGTCGCGGACGTGGCGGCAGGTGTCGTCGCACGATCCGGAATCGATGGCGAGAATTTCGTCGGGAGGCGCAGGCTTTTGCGCGCGAAGACCTTCCAACAGGCGGATGATGTCCGGACCGGCATTGAAAGTAGGAATGACGACTGACGTGCGCATGCCGTTCAATGTCCCTGCCTACTACACATGGGCCTGAATTTCGTAATCGTTCCAAGGAACGACAAGAAATTCAGGTCTATTATTGACGGTTTCCCCCATGTGCGTAAAGTAGTTATAGTATATAAGGGATTCACGTGAGCGAACCTGCATCTCCGCTAAAAGCACTGAGCATCGAAACGAAGGCGCTGATCATGGTCAGCGAATTCGAAGCGCGGCGCATGCCTATGTTCCAGATGCGCGCGGTGATGAATGCCATCGTGCGCGATGAGCCTGAGCGCAAAACCATCATCGACCTGATTGAGAAGGACTTGCGCGCAACGGGTTATCCCGACGAGCAGATCGGTCCGTTCCTGACGGATCTGATGGGCGTTTCGCCGGCCTTGCCCGGGCACGATGCGTCGGTTCAAGGCACCCGCCGGCTGCGTTCGCCGTTTGCGCAGGGGTTCGAAAACTCGACGCCAGAGACAGTTCCACCCGCGGAAGTGATCGGATTTACGCCCCGGGGTGTCGTGGCCGGCCCGATGAGCGTGGAACCGCCGCCGAAGCCCCAATCGGGTATCCATCCTGTCGTGACCAGCCAATCGCCTCTGACGCCTCTGACGCCCGCGCCGATTCCGGCGCCGGCGCCGCCGCGCCCGCAGACGAGCACGCTGGTGCAACGCCGCACGACCGTCAATCTTTCGCCGACGCCGGTGCAGCCACAGCCGGCTGTGGTGGTGCCCCACCCGCCCTCGCAGCCATTGCAACCGATCCGCGGTCCAATCAATCCGCCGCTGCCCACGCAACACGCACAGCAAGAGCCTTTGCAGCCGGCCGGGCAGCGCAATCTACTGCGGCATGAGCTGTCGTTCAAGACCTCACCCGGCGCTGGCCCGGGCATCGCGCCTGCGCCATTGCCGGGGCAGCGTCCGACCATTCTCGTTGCCGACGACGATAAACGCATTCGCCTGGTCTTCCGGCTGCGGCTGGAAGAGGCGGGATACACCATCATTGAAGTCGGTGACGGTCAGGAAGCGTGGGATCGCATCAAGCAGGGCGGGATTGCGCTGGTCGTGCTGGATATGAAGATGCCCGGACTGCACGGCCTGGAAGTGCTCTCGCGCATGGTCGACAACCAGATCAACCTGCCGGTGATCTGCTGTTCCGCGTACGATCAGCTCGAAAGCGAATTTGTCATTCAAACGCATCCGCGTTTGCGATATCTGGTCAAGCCGGTGGCCGCCGAAGCGCTGGTCGCGGCCACGCGCGAATTGTTGCTGAAAAAGTAAACGTAACGTCTTCTTTACCGGAACTTAAATAATGCCCAAAGAACGATCGCTGGCGATCGATGTGGAGCGCTGTCCCGACGCATTGCGTCCGGGACTGTCAGAAATTATGCGGGAGCTCCCAGCGCGCTTCCGCGAGGATCGCCACGCCTTGAAGGTCTCGTTCGCGCCGTCGGACGATGCGCATCGCGAACTTTCCGTCAGCAGCGACGGAACGCACGCGACGGTGAATTACCCCAGCCGCGCGCACGCGTTCCGGGCGCTCGGACGATTGCTGGGAAATCCCGACTCAGCGTCCTTCACTGAGACCTGCCGCTTCACGATGCTCGGCGCAATGCTCGATGTTTCCCGCAATGGCGTGTTGCGCGTCGATACGGCGAAAACATTTTTACGCCGCCTGGCGCTGATGGGCTTCAACGTCTGCATGCTGTACGCGGAGGACACGTACGAAGTTCCCGGTGAGCCGTTTTTCGGCTATTTGCGCGGCCGTTACTCGCTCGCGGAATTGAAGGAACTCGACGACTACGCCGCACAGCTCGGCATCGAGATGTTTCCGTGCATCCAGACGCTCGGACATCTCGAACAGATCCTGAAATGGCCGGTATATAAAGAGTATCAGGACGCGCCCGGCGTATTGATCGCGGAAGAGGAACGAACCTACGCGCTGCTGGAGAAAATGATCGACGCGGCGAGCAGCCCCTTCCGTTCCAAACGCATCCACCTCGGCATGGACGAAGCGCACGGCGTCGGCACGGGCCAGTACAAAGCGCGGCACGGCGAAAAGCGTCCTTTCGACCTGCTCAATTCGCACCTCAAGGAAGTGCGCAAGATCTGTGAGAAGCGTGGACTGCGGCCGATGATCTGGAGCGACATGTATTTTCGCCTCGGGTCGAAGCGCAACGATTATTACGATCTGGAATGGTCGATCCCGCCCGAAGTCGTGGAGGAAATTCCCAGGGACATCGCGCTCGTTTATTGGGACTACTACCACGTCGATCCCGCGTTCTACGAAGAATGGATCGAGCGCCATCGCAAGCTTGGCTCCGAGCCGCTGATGGCCGGCGGAGTCTGGACGTGGAATCGTTTCTGGTCGGCGCTGCCCTGGTCGATGACCTGCACCGACGCGTGCATGCGAGCGTGCAAGACCAAAGGACTGAAGGAAGTCTTCGTCACGACCTGGGGCGATGACGGAACGGAGTGCGATCTGTTCTCGGCGCTGCCCGGCATTCAGTATTTTGCCGAACACGCCTACTCCGAGCAGCCCGATCCGGCGCAACTGCGCGCCAACTTCGCCGGCTCCTGCGCGGCGAATTTTGACGATTGGGTAAGCGCCGCGGCGCTCGACAGCATTCCAGAATTAAAGGACCCCCGCCCCGCCAATCTGTCCAAGTGGCTGCTCTGGCAGGATCCTCTGCTGAGCTTCGCCGATCCGAATCTCCGCGGATGCTCTGCTCGCGCGCATTACACGGCGCTGGCGGAAGTGTTGAAAAAATCGTCGCGAAAGCCGGGCGACAAGCGCCTGGAGTTCCCCGCGCAGCTCGCGCTCGTGCTGGCGTTGAAATGCGATCTGCGCAAGACGCTGGCGAACGCGTATCGCGCCGACGACCGCGCGGAGTTGTCGCGGCTGCTCAAGACAGACGTGGCCCCGCTGCGCAGAGAATTTGAGACACTGCGAAAGATTCATCGGAATGTCTGGATGGAGTTATACAAGCCGTTTGGTTGGGAGGTGCTCGACCTGCGCTACGGCGGTCAGGGCGCCAGGCTGGAAACGCTGAGCGCTCGTATCGGCGAGTATGCCAGCGGAAAGTTGGATGCGATCGCGGAACTTGAAGCTGAATTTCTACCGGCGTTCAACATGGAACTCCCGGTCTTCAACTACGATCAATTGAAGACGCCTAGTTCGATCAAGTAGTTTATGGAGCGCCGGCGTCTCGCCGGCCTTGCGGTCATTGGCCCGCGAGACGCCGGCGCTCCATAAACTTACGTCTCGAACACGCGGCAGGCAAACATGCCAAGCAGGAAGTAGTCGTCGCCATTGAGTTCGTCGGACGACAGCCCGACCGACTGCGCGACGCTGTAACCCGCGTTCTGAATGTCCATCTTGGGCCACCTCGCATATTTAGCGTAGATACGCAACGCAAAGCGCTCTGCGCGAGCCAATGAAATATACAGAACACATGGCGTGCCGAATGCCGTACCGCCGGCGTCTGGCCGGCTAGCTAAACCGGCGTCGGCGCACCTGTGCACGCGCACTTTTTCGGAATAATTCGCGGAGAACCCTTTTTGTTGGCTGTCGCACTCGATACGCTACATAAGGAATACAGACAAGTACGTCGCTCGGGGAGATAGAAACATGAATAAAGAAACAGTTCACGAAATCGAAGTCTTTCACGGTTTGACGTCGACACAGATCGATGAACTTTACACCTGGGTTCAACGTCGCGACTACAAAGCCGGCGAAGAGATCATTCGCGAGGGCAACCTCCCCGAAGGATTGTACATGCTGACCGGCGGCACGGTCGGCGTCTTGAAAGCGAATACGCTGGGAAAAGTCAAGCTGACCGACATTGAGGGACCCAGTTTTTTCGGAGAGATCGGGCTGCTGAATGGACAGGCGCGCACCGCCGCCGTCCGCGCAGAGACCGCGGTCGTCGTCGGCTATCTTCCCAAGGCTCTGTTCGACAAAAAGCTTGCCGAAAATAACATTACCGCGTTGCGCATCAGCCTGAATATCGGCAGAATTCTGTGCAAGCGCCTGGGCGACACCAGCGCGCTGCTCGCGGGCACGGTGATCCTGGCGGCTCGCAACGCCGCCGCTGAAGCGCACCGCTAGTGCGGGACTCGCTATTCTTAAAAGGAATCGATTCATGCGCATCATCACGTCAATCCTGTTGTTGGCGCTGGTCGTCGTGGCAAGTTCCACTGCGCGCTGCTTTGCGGAGAACGCGGCCGACGATAAAGAAGAAGCCGATAAGAAGGCGCTTGAGCCGATGAAGTCGTACGTCGGACAGTGGAAGGGCGGATCGCGCGGCGGCGACGTCAAGGACGGCTGGGTTGAAGAGATGGACTGGTCGTGGGATTTCAAGAACGGCCACGCGGCGCTGGTTTATTCCGCCCCAACCGGAAAGTTCTTTTCCTCCGGGCGCCTGGAACCCGGCGATAAGGCCGGCACATACCACTTCGATGGGACGCTGCCCGACGGCAAAGCGCACGAGACCTTCACAGGCGCGCTGGAAAAGTCGGAGCTGGTGCTGACGCAGCCCACTCCCGCCGACGGCCGGCCCGGGAAACTTTCGATCGAACTGCTGGCCAAAGGCAAGCGCCTGGTGATGTATTATCAGAAGAAAAACGGCGAACGTTTCACGCCGATCGCCGAAGTGGGACTGACGCGCAAAGGCAGCGATTTTGGCAAAGAAACCAACGATCACGAATGCATCATCACCGGCGGAGTCGGCACAATTCCTGTCAGCTATAAGGGAATCACGTACTACGTCTGCTGCAGCGGCTGCAAATCCACGTTCCTCGACAACCCCGAGAAAGAACTGGCCGCGTATAAGAAGCGCAAGGAAGAAGAGAAACTGCAACAGAAGGATTGAGCACTCAGGCCTTTTTCGGTGGCGTTCCATGAGCGGCCCGCGCTCGACGTCACGACAAATCTATTTTTAAACCCAATCTAATCCGAAAACACTCGTTTTGGCTGAGTTATTTTGGTCGTGGTCGAGGCGCAGGCAATGCGCCAATTTAAAATGAACCCAGCGGGTTCACAGAAGGTAGCCGGGGGTTGAGTGCAGCGAAACCCCCGGAACATACGCGCGCGCGGCCCGATCCTGGAGGGATCGCAGAGCTCATGTACGCGGACTTCAAACGTCTACGCGAAACATGCATTGATGTGTTCCCAATGTTGACGAAATTCGTGGGAGACATTTAAACTTCATCCGCATGCGTGCTGCGATCCCTGCCGGGATCGGGCCGCGTGGGGCGCTGATCCGGGGGTTTCGCTGCGCTCAACCCCCGGCTACATTCTGTGAACCCTCCGGGTTCAGATTGATTGGCGCATCCGTGAATGCTGTCCTTTTGCATTTTCCCAAGCCAAAACGAGTGTTTTCGGATCAGATTGGATTTAGTTCCGTTCATCAAATATTTGCGCTAACGCCCTTTGACGGTTGTTACAGGCGACCACGGCGTTAAATTCGACTCTAACCGTTGAGGACCGCTTCGATGCGCCATGCTCCCAGAATACTGATCGTTATCGCCGCCGTCGCCGCTCTGGCGTGGCTGCTATTGGCGAAAACCTCAACGCCGCCGCTGGCCTCTCAGCCGCGTCCCGCGTCCGTCGCGCGCGTAGTCGATTTTCCGCGTATAGCGTCCGCGACGCCGACCGCGCCAGAAGCGTTCTGCCGGATCGTTGCCACGCCAGAGGGCTTCGCGCCGTTGATCGAACTTCCGACGGCGGACCCGCTGAACCGCTGGAAGAATCCGGCGAAGATCGTCTCGCCTGTTTTCCCGAAGCAGTTTGCCGGGGCGGTTCGCGTGAAGTCAGGAACCGCCGACGTCAGCGCCACTCCGCTGGATGCAAAATCCGGCAGCGCCGGCGAGATCGCCGACGACGGGAGCCTGATCTACAAGAACGCGTTCGACGGCTGCGACGTTCAGTACCGCTGTAGCGCGTATAAGACGGAAGAGTTCATTGTTGTCAAGACTTCCAGTTCGCAGACAAGCTGGTCGTGGAATCTCGACACGCACGGACTAACGCCGCGCTTGACGCCGGCGAATACGATTGAACTCTGCGACGCGCAGAAAATCCCGCATCTTCGCATCAACTCACCGATTGGCCACGACGCAGGCGGGAAGCTATTGCGTGTGGGCGAGCGACTCACGTTGGAGCTGGATGGCGCACGGTTGACGCTGTCGGCGGATTTGAAGGTTGCAAATGGCCGGTCGTTATTGATCCAACGTGGAGCAGCACGGGAGACTTGACAGTAGCGCGCAATTTCGCCCCAGTAACGTTGCTTCAAAATGGGCAGGTGCTGATCGCGGGCGGCAACAATGGATCTAACGTGCCCTATTGCGAGCTATATGATCCCCAAAGCGGAACATGGCGCATTACAACATCGCTGCAACATCCTGCCTCCACCCCAATTTCGACGCTGCTTCAAAATGGCAAAGTGCTTCTTGTCGATATGGATACGACCGAGCTATTCGATCCAACCACAGAAACGTGGACTGATATGGGTTCGGCGCCGGCGTCGTATTTTACCCTCACGCTTCTTCTCGATGGCAGAGTCCTGATGGTTGGAGGCGATATTGGAACCACGTCCACTTCGGCCTGCAATCTCTATGATCCTGGCACAGGAAGTTGGAGCTCTACTGGCGCGCTGACCACAGGCCGGTCATTTCACAGCGCAACGCTTTTGAGCGATGGAAAGGTTCTGGTCGCCGGCGGTTTAACGGGTTCGACATTTCAACCTACTTCAACCTGCGAAATATTCGATCCGACGACAGGTTTATGGTCCAGTACGGCTTCGCTGAGTGTGCCGCGACAACAACCCTCCATCGCTTTATTGCCCAGTGGCCTGGCATCTTGCGACCTCTACAATCCGGCGATTGGTGCGTGGAGCGCCGCCGCGCCAATGCCGCTTCCGCGTCTATCATCTTCCGCTGCACTTACATCAAACGGTTCCTTCCTAGTTACAGGCGGAGTGACGAACACGCTGACGACGACCGCTACGACTGTAATTTATCAGCCTGCACTGGACCGCTGGGTATTCACTGCATCCATGGCGATGTCCCGAACCACTCCTGCGGCGTGCTTGCTTGCTGACGGCCGCTATCTGGTGACCGGCGGAGAAGACTCATCATTCAGGGTAATTGGGACTACCGAAGTCCTGGATCTCAAACCTCAAGCGCTCCCAACGTCTGCTACAGCTCATACCGGGTCGGCTCAAAGCCTCATATTCAATTCTGATTCGATCGACAGCGTCGCGCCGACAATTTCTATCACGTCCGCACCAACGTCAGGAACGATTTCCCGGGCGAGTCCGAACTTGAAATACACTTCGACACCGCCGTTCACGGGTGTCGACACTTTTACGTTTACGGTTCAAGATCATTTCGGAACCAGCTTGCCTGCAACCCTGACAGTCACTGTTACTAATAATCCGCCAAGCGTCAGCGCTGCCGCCTCGCCGACCGTTCTGCTCGCGGGACAGTCCACATCATTTGCTTCAACAGCCAGCGACCCCGATGGCGATGCGCTCACCTATTCATGGGACTTCGGAGATGGCGCGACCGCGACGACGGCGAATCCATCGCATACGTACATTTCAGCCGGGACGTATACCGCGACGGTCACTGTCACCGATATTGCGAACGCGACGGCAACGTCGTCGGTCGTCATCCACGTCTACACCAACGCCGATCGGCCTACCGCGTTGTTCGTATCCAACGTACTAAACGGTTTCGTCGGCGAAGCCGTCGGTTTCGACGCGACGCTCAGCACCGATCCTGAGAACAACATCGTCTCGTATTCGTGGGATTTCGGAGACGGCTCGCCGCTCGGGTCCGGACAGGCCATCGCGCGCAAGTATACCGCCGTTGGCACCTACACCGTGACGCTGACCATCACCGACGCCCGCGGACTGACCGATACAACGTCGCTGTCGATGGTGATCCTGCCTGCCGACGAGTTGGGGCAGCTCAACACGTTCCTCTCTTACAAAGTGAGCTGGAACCGCAAAACGACGAACGCCGATTCGCTGAGTCTCGATGCCCTGGTCAACGTCGGCGGCGCCAAACTGACCGCAACGACGCCATTGTCGCTTGGCATTGTTGGGCAGACCTTCAGCGGCACGTCCGGCAAAACGCTGCAACTGCTGAAGGCGCCGAGCGGTCAGCTCGTCAAATGGCAGGTCAAAGCCGGCAAGCGCGGCTCGCCCAGTGGGACGGTGCAATTGAAAGCGACAATCACACACGCCAGCGTCGGCCTGGCCTTCAATCAGGCTGGCATCGTCGGCACAAAATCCGCAAACGGAAAGATTCCGCTGAATTTAAAAGTCGGGGGGCTCACCCTCTCGTCGTCGATCACGTCCAGCTTCCGCTTCGGAAACGGCGGCGTGAAAGCCAGCGGCGGCGGGCAGGGGCCGAATTAATTGACGGTTGCCTTGACACGCCATACCATTCATATGAACAGGTTTGGGAGAATTCGATGGCCAGTCATGAAGAAGAAGTCAAACGGGTCCGCATCATTCCGGATATCGACGCGATCGCGGCGGCCGGATACGACAAGATTCCCAAGGACGATTTTGCGCGGCTGAAGTGGGTCGGCTTCTACAAGCAGAAGCAGGTCCCGTATTTCATGGTGCGCATCAAGATTTCGGCCGGCATCATTTCGCTGGACCAGTTGGCGGCGGTCTCCCGCATGGCGCTCAGCCTCGGCAACGGGGTCGACCACCTCTCGACGCGGCAGGACATCGAACTGCATAACGTACTGATCAGCACCGCGCCGCAACTGTTGCGTGAGCTGAAAGAGATCGGCCTGACCACGCGCGGCGCCTGTGGCGACACGGTGCGCAACATT
>Ga0206927_1241_pt1 | contig 10335 bp, 6 predicted proteins | sample Alteio_BWOrgHeat_60_FD_153249 | JGI IMG/M metagenome (GOLD analysis project Ga0206927, IMG submission 153249) | Enriched cells from forest soil in Barre Woods Harvard Forest LTER site, Petersham, Massachusetts, United States -... | ecosystem: Environmental > Terrestrial > Soil > Temperate forest > O... | reverse complement strand
CTTCGAGCGCGAAAGTGTGGACGAATATCTCGCTCAAGTCCACGCCGCATTGGTTCCTGGAAAGGACGGGCGCTTGGAATTACCACCCAGCCCGTTACGCATCGCACCTACGCGCGCGCCCCGCATTCGGCAAATTGTGAAGGCCGCATTTTCGTCGTCGGCCATGCGTCCAAACATCTCGCTCTTTGAAGTCGCGTGGCTGATTGCGCCCGCCGAAGCGCCCGGAAGCATTGCCGGAAAATGGCACAAGGACCGCGATCACCGCTGTGTTACGTGTGCGCACGGGTACTGTCCTGGCGACATTCACGTAGGTATGTATTTCACGGACATGAAGCCAAAACACGGCCCGACGCAAGTCATCGCGCGTTCGCACCGGGACATTCAGCGCACCCCGTTCGCCGGCTGCGAGCCGGATTCGCTTCTGGTCCGTAAACAGGATGCAGTCATGTGGGACCAACGCCTGTGGCACCGCGCGACCCCGCGAACCATCGAAGGCCCCCGAGTCTTTGGGCTTTTCGGTTTCTATCCCATTCCAAGCTACGACGCCAAAACGTCCCAATGGATCCGTCGCAACGCCAAGCGTGCCTTGATGCTCAGGACGATGTTGAGGCGATGCTCTATGGTGGATTGTTTCCCCAGCGCGCGAGTATGATCTAAACGTTTCCGGAGCGCCGCCGCGTCGCGCAAGGATTGAAAGCTTGGGTATGTCGATGAACTTCTGCCGGTGGTTCGCCGTCTTGGGAATTGTACTGTGCCTGGCCTATTGCGGGGAATCCACGGCAGAAAGTCTGCTGTCCGATGCGAACGTGCGGCCCGGTCTGGTGGTTCATCTGGACTGCGGCGATGGGCGTTACGGCGGAACTGGGTTCAGCCGAACGCCAGGCTCGTCGTCGCGGGAGTCGGTGGAGAAGGCCCGCCAGCTTATCGCCGGCAAGGGCTTGTACGGACGGGTCTCGCGCAAAAAGACGAGCCCTCCGCAGCCAAGCTCGAAAGCGAAATCAAAGCGCTGGATCCGTCGGGAAAATATAAAGACTAAGCTCGTACCATCGTCAAGGGGGTTAAAGGGCGTTCATTCCGGCAACGGCGTCCCGAACCCAATGAGCCACTGAATTTGCAGCGCCGCGTGTGAAGCGCCGCGCATCGAAACGGGAAACGTTAAGCGTTGAATATACACGGCAAGGATGTGAGCCGCTTGATTCACTTGACCGCGCCGACTGTGAAGTCGCCGTACAGCGCCACGGGATTGCCGCCTGAATTGATTTGGGCAGGAGTTGTATGACGCTCAAAGGACTGTCCGTCAGCAACATGATTCGAGTTGGCCTGCAGATACACTCAAAATGACTGGCACCTCGGTTTAGTCATAAGGAAGATGGGGAAAGACGTATGTCCGAAATCAAAGCGCTATTAAGTTCATTAAATGTGGAGCTTGACTTTGGGGGCGACGCCTCGGGAGTTCGCCACATTTCAGTCGCAAACGGGCCTGAATTTGCCAGATGATCTACGTGACGTTTATGCATACTCATATGGTTTGCAATTCCGACGTTAGACGTTGAATTCCTGCCACTTGAAAAGGTTGCAGCGTACATCGCTGCCTTCTCGAACGCCAAGATTTCTCAGGTTTTGAAATTTGCTCCAATTACGGAAAGCAACGACTCGAATCCATTCTGCGTTTGTTGTGGTGAATACATTAAAGGTCATATTGTGCGCGTTTATCACGACGATTCTGCTGAATTGAAATTCAGAAGTACGCTCTCTTTTTTGAAAGCATTGAAAGACGCTGCAGAAATCGAATATATTGATGAGCTTGAATCAGAATTTGCAGCGCAAGAACGCACCGAGAACGACATCAATAATGCAAAGCATCTGATTACGCTTGCAAAAACGCTCGCCCGTGTCGAACATACCGATGCAGTTCGATTCGCGGTTACGTTATTCTCAACAGCACATTTGCCTGAATTGAAACAAATATTGGATTCGGAAAATTCCTACTATCGCGAAGCGGTCATAACGGCTCTGCAAAACATCGGAACACCAGAAGCAAAGAGATTGTTGTTCGAGCACAACAATGAATACAAACGATTTGTAATTCGGTGTAGCGATCAATTATACTCCGCCGGTTTACAAACAACCATCGTTGACGAAACGAAGATCCGCTTGGATCCAGGTCCGGTATCGTTGAATATGCAGATATTCTTCGATAAACGAGACGATCCAAACATTATAGCGTTTCTGATCGAGCGCGCCAAAGTTTTTCTCGAGTCGGCGCAGAAACGCAAGCCAGGAACCACGCGTACAAATCCGGATTGTTCCGATAGACGAAATCATACTATTCCATGTGACCGGCCTCGGGGACTTCGGTCCATTGACGTCGGCTGGCGATCGCCTGCACTGTCGATGCGTTGATCGTGCAAGATCTGTCGGGGCTGAAGAAGGGCGGCTTGCCGCTGAAGGAGTTGCTTCGCGTTACCGCCCCGTTTGCCGTGATGTGGATTGAAGGCGCGGATGAAAAAAGCATCGCGGACGAACTGAAGCCCATTTTCGTCGAAGGCATGAGTGTCACGGCGCGGGACACATGGGTGAAAGTAACCAAGCCGTTTTCGTCCGACATGGACGACCGGCCGCAATCCCTGCACGACGCCGGCGGAACGCAAATGTCGCAGGATCGCACAGTTGGCCCCGTGAGTGGCGTGCGGTGGATGGATGGCTACGACTATGGCGATTGGTCGGTGAAATTCGTTTGAGTCTGGTTGCCGAAGGACGGCACTTCCGTACCACGCAAGCGAGCCCGTCTTTTTTTTACCAGCGCGATCAGCACGCCGTCGGCATATCGCATCATGGACGGGGCGCTCAGGCCTTGGGAGTATTTCAAGGTTTGAAAATCGACCTGTAGTGGCTTGACATTCTCGTCCCAGCCGGGTCCCTGGAATTTTATGCCCTCAAGCACATGCACGGTCTTGCCGGTGGCCGGGTCCAGGGCAAAAAGTTTGCCTTTTGTTTCTCGTTTAGGCCGGTCACGTAAAGTAATCCGTCGCGTAAACCAAAACTGCCTTGCCGCGACTCATGGGCCTGCGCCACAACACCATGCCATTGAACGCGTCTCGCGCCACCAGATCCGGCCAAGTGTTTCCATGCACGCCAGCGCGTTGAACGACCAGAGAAATTTGTCCGTGCCGGCGTCCCAGGCCCGCAACGAATGCTTTTCGCCATTCGCGGGAGGACAGGGAATTTTTGGGTCCAGCGGGCGCGGCGCTTTCAAGCGGGTAAAGACGATTCCTGCCGCGGCGAAGTGAAGGCGTTCGGACGGAGTCGAAAGCGTCGATTCCCAGCGCACGGAGCCGGTATGGAGGTCGCGGCAGACGAGTTTCGTCGCGTCGGCGGAGATGACAAAGGCGTTCTGGCCGGCGACCAGGACGGCCTCGTCGGCGTCATGGGCGGTCCACATGCCGCCAGCGCCCAGCCAATTCACGACCGGCGGCGCCGCCTGCTCCCAGAGTAACTTCTGCGTCTTGAGATCCCAGGCGCGGCAAGCGCCATCGCCAGTCGGGATCAAGCTCTGTCCACTTCGACATGGCCATCACGGTGAACGACGCGCTGAGACTCGTAAAAGAACGGGAACCGCTCCTGCGGTAGCGGCTGTATCGCACTTCGCTCTGTCGCAAAAACCTCCTGGCACCTGCCTTTTGGTCGTGCCGTGGATGCGCAGGTCGGCGACGTGCGATTCTCGGTGAGCCAGATGGGTGTTCTGCGCAGACAGCGCCTCAAAGCAGCGGCCCTTCAGCGCGTTGCGCCGGACGTACTTGATGCCGCTTTCGATTTTGCCTTTGTGGCGCGGCATGTAAGGCTTCGGCGGCGGCAACATCGTGCCGTAGTGGCGGCAGAAGGCCACCAACTTGGGATTCAGCTCAGGATCGTACCAGTCCGCTTGAGTCACAGCGGCCTTCAGATTGTCAATCTTCTGTTCCCCATTGCAATAGGTGGCCATTCAGGCCGAATGGCTTGTTCAAGCTGGTGGCGCGCGGCTCTGCGGGAACATAATGCTCAAAGCGCCGATTGGCTTCTCTGAAGAGCTCCGCAGTAGCGTTCAGATAGGTCATTGATGAGTACGCGAAGGGTCAGCCTGCCGGCATCGAAGACGCTGGATTTTTGGCAACGGCGTCGCGAACATGCACATTCGGAGGAGGAGTCGTCGTTGAACTCTAGCCAATACGGTATGAGATGACCGGCGTATTCGCCTCCCCTGCCGACCGACCAACTATTCGTCTGGCGTGTTATTTGCCATGACATTCGAACTTTAGGCAAACGGGTCTCATTTATGGGGTGAAGAATGAATATCCTAACCATCCGCGGACGAAAATGCCGCCTTATCACACGTAGATTGCTGGCGTTGTGTTTTGGAATCTGTACGTCCACTTACTGTACGGCAATTCTTGCCGCGCAGCCACGTATCTTGATCGATAAGCCCGGTGGCGGTGAGCTGTATGTTGTCGGTCAGACTCAAGTCGTGCGCGTCGTTACTCACCTCAAGACTTTGAATGTTTCTCTCAGTCGCGACGGCGGGCAGACTTTCGAGTTGTTGGGCACGATTGATGGAACCTCCCCAGACATCGACAAGCGTACGTCTTTAAATTGGCAAGTTACCCCGCCGGTCTCCAATTCCTGTCTCATCCTCGTTTCCAATGGCGTGTTTTCTGCAACATCCGGAATGTTTGTGATTGCTTCCGTTTCTGGCGGCGTCAATGCGGGGGCTGACGGCGGTCAGGGAGGCGCATTGCTCGCGCCCGGTGCAGTGGGCATGCTTCAGCTTGCGGACGGCTCAGTCACGACGCCCAAGTTAGCGGACGCCGCAGTGACGACGCCGAAAATCTCGGACCGAGCGGTGGGCTCGCAGAAAATCACCAGTGATCAGGCTTCGCCCAATATGGTGCTGAGCGCCGACGGAAACGGCGGCGCGAACTGGTCGATGATTCCAGCGGCGAACAGCGTGGCAACGACAGCGGGCGACACTGTCATCACGGCGCTCAACAATGGCGCGACGAGCACCACGATCAATGCCAATCGTCTGGATCCCAATGTGGTTCTGAAGAACGTGCCGAATGCGTTTACGGCCGGCACGCAAACCGTACAGACCGGCGCCGACGGTACGATTGGCGTGGTGGTGAAGGGCAATTCGCTGACGCAGAGCGCCGATTTGCAGCAGTGGCAGGATTCCACCGGCGCGGTCAAGGCATCTATTTCCTCGCTGGGTGTTTTGAGCGGCAACGGGGCGAGTCTAACGCATTTGAATGGATCGAATGTAACGTCGGGAACCGTGCCGACCGCTCAACTTCCAATCGCAGGCATCACGGTGGGAACGCGTGGTGCGGTTTACGCAGACAATGCGACGATCATCGTCGGCGCGGACGGGAAGATCACCGCCATCGGCGCCGCGCCTTCTGGCGTTGCCGGCGGAGACTTGACCGGTTCCTATCCATTTCCCACCATTGCCGCCGGAGTGGTCACCGGTGCGAAAATTGCCAGCGGCACGATCGCGGGCGGAAATTTGGCCAGCAACATCGGGATCAGCACGACCGGCGACATCGCAACGACGGGAGGCGGAAAGATCACGTCGGCGGGTTTGCTGACGGCCAGCAATGGACTGACGGTGAGCGGCGGAACGGTGACATTGCCGGCCAATTCCATCGCCGACGCTGCTTTGTCGGCCAACGTGGCGCTGCTGAATGGCGCGCAAACGTTTACCAATTCAAATGCAATCAATCCGGGTGCAAACGACGTGACCGGCCTGCAGGTGAAGCAGACCTCGGCGGCGACGCCTACAAACGACGTGTTTGATGTGACCGACAAGACCGGCGCTACCAAATTCTTGAGTGTCGACAAGAACGGCAATACGACGGTGAGCGGAACGCTGAGCGGCAACGGCTCAGGCCTGACAAGCCTGAATGCGGCGAACGTGACGGGCATCGTCGCGGTGGCCAACGGCGGCACTGGTGCGATATCACAGCAGGCGGCGATCAACAGTCTGTCGGGCGGCGTAACCTCCGGGAAATTTCTGCGCGGTGACGGTACGAACATTACGCTGTCGGCGATTCAGGCGAGCGATGTGCCGACGTTGAATCAAAATTCGACTGGCAATGCTGCGAATGTCACGGGCATAGTGGCGGTGCCCAACGGCGGGACGGGCGCGAGCAGTTTAGGCGCGAGTCGGCAACCGCTGTTGGGCAATGGGACTTCAGCCGTGACGGCTGCGGCCGCGCCAACGACCAATGACGCACTGGCGGATGTCATCTTCGGCACCAGCGCCACGACACAGAAGGGGCTGGTGATCCAGGCGCAAGCTTTACAGACCGCAAATTTGCAAGAGTGGCAAAGCAGTACAGGAACACCGCTGGCGAGTGTGACGGCCGCTGGCGCAGCTTCCTTTGCCAGCACGTTGCACAGCGGCGGCGCTTTTGACGTGGCTTCAACAAAGTTCACCGTCGACGTCAGCGGCAATGTAAGCGCGGCCGGAACTCTGAGCGCCACCGGCAATACCACTCTGGCCTCGGGCGCGGGCGCCACCACCGCTATTGGCAACGCGACCGGATCAAATACCCTCGCCGGAGCCACCACGCTGACAGGCGACACCACGATTGCGGACGGCAAGAATATCCTCCTCAACACGACAAATGGCACCAGGATCGGCACTGCGACGAATCAGAAACTGGGCTTCTACAATGCGGCTCCGATCGTCCAGCCCAGCGGTGATGTGATCACTGCTCTGGGAAGTCTAGGTCTGGTTGGCGCACCGACCATCGCAGCCACCACGCTTACAGGCGTCATTCCAGTCGCCAACGGCGGGACCGGGTCAAACACTCAGAACTTCGTGGATTTGACGACCAATCAGGCCAGCATCGCCGGAAATAAGACGCTGACGGGGGTGACTACGCTGTCGCGCCCCGGAAGCGGGACGGGCGACTATACGGTGGGCGTCACGGGAACGCCGGTCAACGATACGACGTCCAGTCTATTGCGTGTCGGAAACGCGATCTCGAACGGAAACAGCGCGGCTAATGGAGGAACATACATCGGCCTGAATGTTCCCAGCAGCGGCGCCGGTTCGTCGGCCGATCTGATGAACCTGCAGGTTAATGGAGCGTCCAAGGTAAGAGTCTCAACTTCGAATACGCAATACAATCAGCAATACTATTCAAACCGCTACGACAATGGCAGTTCAGGAACGGCGCTCACGATCGATTTCAACAACGCCAATTGCCAGGTGACGACACTAACTGGCAATTGCACACTGACGATCAACAATCCGCAAGCTGGCGGACGATATATCCTCGAACTCAAGCAGGATGGAACAGGTTCCCGCACCGTGACGTGGCCGGCCAATGTGAAATGGAGCGGCGGAACAGCGCCGACATTGACCACGACGGCCGCGCAAACTGATATCGTCACGCTTTATTACAATGGAACTAACTTCGCGGCGACCACACTACTGAATCTTGCACTCTAAAAGGTATACAATTAGCGGTATTCAAACATGGCCCATGATAGAACAAACCTGCGCACAGAAGCTCTAGCGACGCCGAATTTATTTACCGGCGTTCGGGTACTGCTTTTGGTCTACACCCTGCTTGCACCTCCTGTGTTTGCAGGAACCATCAAGTATTGGATCGGATCGTCGGGCGGAAGCTTCAATGCCGACTCCAACTGGAGCACCAGCAATGGCGGGGCAAACGACACCACACATCCAGTCAATGGTGATACAGCCACGTTCGACAGTGGCGGCGTTAACAACTGCACCATTGATTCCCCAGTTACGGTATCCGCGTTTAATATCAACGCGGGCTACACTGGGACGATCTCCCAGAACACTGGTGTGACGTTCACGATCAACTCTGCCTATACGCAGAGTGGTGGAACGTTTTCCGGAGGGAACTCAAGCATTACAGTAAACGGAACGTTTACGGTGTCATCCGGAACGTTTATCTCGACCAGCGGCACACTCTTCGTTTCAGGCAATTTCGCTCACTCTGCAGGGACATTTACGAACAATAGCGGTACGGTGAATTTGAATGGCTCAGGTCAAACTATCAGCGGCAGCACCACTTTTTACAGTCTAACAAAGAGTGTAGCGGCGGCTGATACCCTGACCTTTGCCAATGGCGCCACGCAGACGCTGGCCGCCGGCGGGACGCTGACACTCAACGGCGTCGCAGGCCAGTTGTTGGCCTTACGGAGCGATGCCTCGCCAACACAATGGAAAATAAATCTAAGTAATACCACCACACTTTCCATCAGCTACGTGGACATTAAGGACTCGGATGCTTCCGGCGGCAAAACCGGTTACGCTATCAACTCAACTGATTCGGGCAACAACTTGAACTGGTCGATTGATTCGGGCAACAACACGATCCGCTGGACAGGAACAACATCGACGGCCTGGGCCACCAGTACGAATTGGACTCCTAGCGGTCCACCTGGAGCCTCCAGTTATGTTGTTATCGATGGCTCACAGATTTCCCATCAGCCCGTAATCACTACAGCGACAACCATTACGTCACTGGTTATTGGTGGGAGTTCAACTCTGACATTCAACGCTTCGGGAGCGTCGGCGCTGATCGTGACGAGCGGCAATGTGACGATCAACGCGGGCGCCGACTTGAATCATACCGCCAATTCAACGGCGGAATCGTTCGCACTCAACATGGCGGTTGGTGGAAATCTGACGATCAATACCGGGGGAACGATCAATGCGAACATTCTGGGATTTACTGCCAATAACGGACCCGGGGGTGCACCCGTCGGCAGTGCCGATGGCGGAACTTATGGAGGGCGCGGTGGGATTTACAACAACACCAGTTCGTTCACCACTTATGGATCGATCACGGCCCCCGTCGATCTTGGCAGTGGAGGACGCGGCCTCGGCGGCGTAAGCGTTGGAGGCGGAGCGATACAACTTACCGTGAGCGGCTCGAGCACGATCAATGGGGCGATCAGCGCCAACGGAGGAAATGGCAACAGTGGCGGCGCGGGCGGAAGCGTGTACCTGACCACGCAAACGCTATCCGGGTCAGGGAGCATCACGGCGAATGGGGGAACGGATGCGGGCACCACCGCAGGAGGAGGCGGAGGCGGTCGCGTTGCCGTCATCCTGACAGGCGCTGGAGCGGATTTCACAACATTTGGCGGGAGTATCCAAGCGTACGGAGGCAGTTCCGTGACCGCGGGACGATCTGGAGCTGCTGGAACCGACTATCAACAGACCACGGCTCAAGGGACCAACGGCGGAGATTTAATTATTGATGACAATAACCTTTCTTCAGTCGCAGCCACCGTCACTCGAATTTCTGTATCGGTGACCGGCACCACGGTAGGAACTCTAACCTTGCGAAATGAAGGCTCGCTTACGATTGACGCCGGCTCCGCGATCACCACTCAAAACTCGGGTACAACTCTGACCATCAACAGTGGAATCGTGTTGACCAACAATGGCGCACTTTCATTAAGCGGTACGACCTTTGTCAATAGCGGCACATTCGCTACAACCTCCAATACGTCTTCGGTCACCTACACCGGGCAGGCCGATCAAAGTACGGTCACTCTGGTTCCTGTTACCTACTACAATCTGACCATTAATAATTCCGGCACGATTTTTCAAGAAAGCGGCAACACAACTGCCACGAATAATCTCAGTATAACCCATGGGATCTATTTTGCGAATGGGAATAGCATTACACTGGGAACGCTATTGAACAGCGATACGCTGAGGCTCCGCGGCACGGAGGCCGTTAGCATTGCAACCATGGACGTCGGGCATGGCGTGGTTCAGTATGTCGGTGATAACAGTGGCAGTACACTGACGGTCAAGGATTTCGGCGCTACCGATTATTTCAATCTTGCGATTAATGATACAAATGCGACGCTCGACACCTTTCAGCTTACCAATCCGCTAAGCGTTGCGGGCGCGTTTACGGTGAGCGGTGGAGTATTTAAGGCAAATGGACAGACTGTTGCAGTGACAGGACTAACAACGGTCAGCGGCGGAACATACCAGGCAGGCGCGCTGGCGCAGTCATTTAACGGTGGATTTACGGAAGCGAGCGGAACGTTCACCGGGTCGAGCGGCAACGTGGCGGTCACAGGGGCGTTGACGCTCAGCAACGGAACATTTACGGCGCCTTCCGCTACATTGAACTTAACAGGGAATTTCGGCCATGGCGGCGGCGTCTTCACCCACAATGGTGGCACGGTGAAACTCAATGGATCATCGCAGGCTGTCAGCGGAAGCAGCGCCTTTAATAATTTCGCCATCACTGCGCCGGATTCGGTGACATTCACGTCCGGCACGAC
>Ga0206927_1238_pt1 | contig 10472 bp, 7 predicted proteins | sample Alteio_BWOrgHeat_60_FD_153249 | JGI IMG/M metagenome (GOLD analysis project Ga0206927, IMG submission 153249) | Enriched cells from forest soil in Barre Woods Harvard Forest LTER site, Petersham, Massachusetts, United States -... | ecosystem: Environmental > Terrestrial > Soil > Temperate forest > O... | reverse complement strand
CGACTGAAGGTTCAGTCGTGACGAATTAAGGTTCAGAAATGACGAATTATAGGAAGTTTTTCACCCGATTTGTTAGAATTTGGGTTTATGACTCTTACTCAAAAAGGAAAGTTTGGGTAAATAAAATCAAATAAAACTTTGTATTAAGATAATTCTTTTTATCTTTGCGGTCTCAGGAATTTTAAAAGTTTAGAAATTATAAAGAAATAAGAATAGTTCTGATAACCCACCGATAGGATCATACGACATTTTTAATGCGTTTTGTGATGTTATTTTTGCAGCGTCAAAAAGAAAAAAAACGAAACTAATTAAAAATAAAAAATATGTATTCAATTGAAATTGTCCTCTACAACATTTACCTTACCTATTTAGTCCAGTACCTTAGCACTGGCGGCAATGCTGCCCGATTAGGAGTTAGTACAACGCAAATGACTGCGCTGACCAATATGCTGACGGCATGGACCGTTAAATATAATCTGTATATAGATCCGGGAACACACAGCGAAATTACTACCGGCGATATAAATACATTGTATGATACTGATTCTGCCTATACCGATGCGCTTAAACAGCAAATTAAAAATGTGTTGAACCTGGTATTAACCACTGCCGATTATAAATATACCCAAATAAATAAGGATGCAGCCCGACGTGGAAGTATTCCGGTTCCTGAACAGGAATGTGAAGTTGGATTGAGAAGCAGTTCTCATCTGAAAAATATATTTACTGTTTCTGATGTGGATAATCCTACAAAAAGAGGCAAGCCGGTAGATGTGGCAAGAATTGGTGTTAAAATATTAGTTCGTGCAGTTACAACTCCTGCTGCCCCTGATCCTACTCTTGACGATTTGCTAAGAGTTGCAGATTCAGGAAGCATGAAAATCATACAAAACTGGCTTGATACACAAGTTGGTTTTGAAGGATTTATATCCACCTGTTTCCTGAATGAAAAAGGAGAAGAAGGCGATTGGTCAGAAATTACTCCTTTTACGATAATATAAAGTAGAAGGTACTAAGTTTTAAGTACAATGAAATACGCTCCCGATAATGATTATCAGGAGCGTTTTCTTTTTAAAAACTTTTATTGTCAGCGTTTTTTTTATTAGTTTTACCCCACAATTATTTAATAAACTTTTAAATTTAACATGATGAGAAAATCATTCATATTCCTGTTTATCTTTCTATTGATAAATTCTTTTTCCAATGCTCAGGTTGAAGGTAATAAAGATTCGGCAAGTGCAGTCATTCCGGCTACTCCTGCAAAAATAGCAGGGAAAACACTGATATGCCCCGGCACTGTGCAAACTTATACCATTGACCCTGTTAAAAATGCAACAAGTTATTTCTGGACTTTACCATCAGGCTGGACCGGATCATCAACAACCACAAGCATCACAACTACGGCGGGGGATAAAAGCGGCAATGTATCTGTTTTATCAATGAATGGTACCACAATCAGTAAATTAACAAGATCTTTGGCAATAAGTGTGAGCATAATTCCGGATAAACCGGGAAAAATAAAAGGTGATTCTGTGGTATGTATTGGAGTTTTAAAAACTTATTCGATAGACCCTGTTGCCCGTGCAACATATTATACCTGGACATTGCCATCGGGCTGGAAAGGCACATCTACAAGCAATTCCATCACGGTTATCACAGGGAACAAAGGAGGAAATATAAGTGTTTCGGCAGGAAATATCTGCGGCTCAGGGATTGCACAAAATATGTCTGTAGAAACTAATCCGGTACCCGATGAGCCCGGAAAAATAACAACAGGAACCACTACGCCTGAAGGGAATTATAAAATCTATACTATCGAACCTGTAAAGGGTGCCACAAGTTATTCATGGACATTGCCAGCCGGATGGATTGGAGCATCTACTACAACGAGTATTAAAGCAATCCCTGGTCCTTCAGGAGGAACAATTACCGTAAAAGCAAATAACAATTGCGGCAGCAGCAATGCAAGTAAACCTGAAGTGACTAAATAACCGATAATGAACTGAATATTATTCTCGAAAACAGAAATGGAATATTGAGAATTTATAATCTGTTAAGATAGTGCAATGATAATTTTTATCAATAAATTGTTGCATATTTAATTTATATTACGTACTCTTGCATAAAAAGGGAAGAAGCGGATGAATAAAAATATACTCTTAAACTTTGTCAGAGGTCTTTCGGAAGTTGATTTTGATTCCGGATTGCCTTATTACAAAAAGATTAATGTACGTTTAATAAATCTTTTTTGTTTTGTAAATGTTATAGAACTTTTAATAGCATTAATTCCGATTACCATTTACGGAAGCGGCTATACAGTCATCACACTGATATTTTTATTTAATTTCCTGGTCCCTGTTTTCTTTAATTATATTAAGGAATATAAAATTTCAAAAGCTTACCTGGTTTATTCAAACCTGGTATTGATTGAAGTGTTTTCTTTTGTTTTCCGCCGTACCGGAATACATAATTTTCTGTTTGAATTTTTGTGTATAGTGGCATTTATAATGAATAATGCCCGTTCAGTTATCCTGTATTATTTTATTATAGTAGCTTCTATTATATGTTATGAATATTACGATGATACTGTCCCCTTTATTCCAATGCAGGACTATAATTATGAGGTTTTCCCAATCCTGAATATTATTATTGCCGCCACATCAGTATTCCTTGTAATATTTTATGCACGAAGATTAAATTTCAGAATCCTGCAAAATCTTGACTTTACCAGGGCAGAATTAAAAACATCACGAGAAAAAATAGTTCATTCTAATAACCTATTAGTAAAAGCAAATAAAAAGTTAGGAGAATTATTAAAAGTGCATTCAAAAGAATTGCTTGCATATAAAAGAGCAATTGATGAAAGTATAATTGTATCTGTCATTGATAAAGAAGGAACTATCATTGAAGTGAATGAACCTTTTTGCAAGGCTTCAAAGTATGTTAGAGAGGAAGTTATCGGTAAGAATCATAAAATATTAAATTCGGAAGATCATTCAGAAGATTTTTATGTAGAGCAATGGCAAACAATATCAGAAGGAAATATCTGGAGGGGCGATGTTAAAAGTAAAGGGAAGGATAACACCTTTTTTTCTGTTGATACTATTATTATTCCTATGTTTGATGATCATCATAAACTGGAAAAATTTCTTTCTCTTGGCTTAGATATAACAGAAGAATTTAATGCCCAGGAAACATTGAATGCCCAACGAGAATTCTATGAACAGATTTTTGATAACCTCCCGATGGAAGTAGTTGTTTATGATAAAGATTTAAAATATTTATATATAAATCAACAGGCAATTACAGATGGTGAATTAAGAACATGGTTAATCGGTAAAACTGATTTTGATTATTGCAAATATCGTAATCGAACGATGGAACTTGCAGAAAGAAGATTAGAGTTCTTCAACAGGGCAATAGAAGAAAAGAGAGAAGTGAGTTTTTTAGATGTATTGCAAGACCCTGAATCTCCTGAAAAGAAAAAATATATCCTTAGAAAAACATATCCTTATTTTGAAGATGGTAAACTTAAATATATGATTGGCTTCAGTACTTATGTAACAGATTTGGTTGAAGCCCAGGAACAGTTGACTACTCAAAGAAATTTCTATCAACAGGTTCTGGATAATGTTCCATTGGAAATTGCAATCTATGATCATGATTTTAAATATGTGTATGTAAACAAACAGTCTGTTAAGGATGATAAACTTCGTGAATGGCTTATTGGCAAAACAGATTATGATTACTGTGTTTATCGCAATAGAAATAAGGAAATTGCTGATAAAAGAATGAAAAACTTTATGCAGGCAATAAAGGAAAAAAGAACCATAAGTTTTATGGAAGTGATTAATGATAATACCACAAAACAAACTATACATATGATGAGAAATACATTCCCTTATTTCGAAAACGGAGCTCTAAAATATATGATAGGCTTCAGTTCTAATGTTTCTGAAATGATGGAAGCCGAACAACTGAAAGATAATTACATTAAAACAATTGAAGAACTTGCATTTCTGAATTCTCATAAAGTTCGTCGTCCTGTTGCAAGTATTTTAGGGCTTATGAACGTATTTGATAAAAATATTACTCCTGCTGACTTTACAAAGCTGAAGGAATATCTGACTACTGCTGCCGAGGAATTAGATGGCTTCACTAAAGAAGCTTCTGACTATATAAGTCAAAGACATATTCAAATTAATAAAAAGCCTAATCCGAATTAATCAGAGGTCAAAGCTTTGAATTTTTTAACAATTCAACTTTTTCATTAATAATATCAAATGCCAGATCTATTGTTTCCAAATGTGTGCGAAAAGAAAGGATACAGAGGCGCAACATAAACTTTCCATTGATTTTTGTAGATGAAAAGAATACCCTTCCATCCTTATGTACTTCTTCCATAATCCTTTCATTAAAATTATCGGCATCACCTGTTTCAGGAATATATCTGAATACGACGACAGATAATTGAGGTTCGAACAATACTTCAAATCCTTTAGTGTTTCTAATCTTGTTATAAAAGTATGAAGCTAATAATAACTTCTCTTCAAGGCATGCCCTGAACGGAGCAACTCCTAATAGCTTTAAAGGCAACCATAGTCTTAAACTTCTATAATGTTTAGTCAATTCCGGGCTCAGGTCTGCAGGAGACAACTCCTCTGAATTCTTTAATGCATCCTGCATATAATTAGCAAAATAGTGATGAGATTCATACAAATGTTTCTTATCCTTTATCAAAACAACTCCCAATCCATAAGGCAGAAATAAACCTTTATGCGGGTCAATAATTACCGAATCCGATTTCTCAATTCCTTTCAATATTTTCTTTCCCTTATCAGTCAGTGCAAAGAACCCGCCATAAGCTCCATCCACATGAAACCAGAGATCATATTTATGAGTAACGTCTCCAATTTCATCCAATGGATCGACAGCGCCAACATCGGTTGTTCCAGCAGCTGCAACTACCAACCAGGGATACAATCCATTTGCTTTATCTTCAATAATCATCTTCTCCAATTCATCAGGCTTGATTCTAAAATGTTCATCTATCGGAATATGCCGATGAATACATTCTCCCATTCCTGCTATCCTGACTGACTTTCCAATGCTATGATGCGCCTGTTCACTTAAATAGATAACCGTTTTCTCAATATCCCTTGATTTAATTTGATGTGCATCACGTGCAGTAACAATTGCAATAAGGTTAGCCAGGCTCCCACCAGTAGTGAGATTTCCACTTGACTCTTTTGAATACCCAACAATTCCCGCCATCCATTCTATCAACATATTCTCCATCCGAACTGCACCCGGGGAAGCAAAAAATATTCCAGCATATCTATTGGTAATATCAGCCATATAATCTCCTAAAGCAGAGTAATAAATTCCTCCACCTGGAATATATCCAAGATGCCCTCCCGAAGCAGGATTCAATCCATGTGTATCTACATTCTCAAAAACTAATTTAATTGCTTCATCTATCTCAATTGGAGTTTCCGAAATAGGAGACGAGAAAATCCCCTTTCCTTTATCATCTATTTTATCAAATGCCTTCAATGAATAAATATTATCCAAAAAACTTTCAGTATAGTCAATCACTTTCTTTCTAGCTACCTTTCGAACTGCAGAGTTTGGCTCCAGTAAACGGGAACTTGTTTCCAGTTTTTTTATCCTATCAAGCATTTGGTTATTCATAAGTGCGAATATACAATTCCAAATCATTTCTCAATTCCTCTTCGTATATTCGCATCATGACTCCATCCCTACTTCTTCTTTGTGTCCTTGCCTATTCTGTGGTTCTCTTCTTTATTACCTATCTCACCAGTCGGAATGCCACCAATGAAACCTATTTCGTGGGTAATCGTTCCTCACGCTGGTATCTTGTTGCATACGGAATGATTGGCGCATCCCTTTCTGGTGTCACCTTCATGTCAGTGCCTGGGGATGTCGGTCCCAAACACTTTGCTTATTTACAACTTGTAATGGGGTATCTTGTCGGTTATGCCGTCATAGGTCTTGTTCTTTTACCTTTATATTATCGGTTAAATCTTACCTCCATCTACTCATATCTTCAGCAACGTTTCGGCAAATCGTCCTATAAAACTGGTGCATTTTATTTCCTTTTGTCAAGGATTATCGGAGCATCATTCCGATTATATATTGTTGTCAATGTTTTACAGGTATTTGTTTTTGACCAATGGGGAGTTCCATTTGGAATTACTGTTTCTGCATTCATCATACTCATCTTATTATACACTTTCAAAGGCGGAGTAAAAACAATTGTATGGACAGATACCTTGCAAACAACCTTTATGTTATTAGCAGTAATCGTAGCCGTTTATCTCATCGCAAGTGAAATGAATTTCTCTTTCTCTGATTTATTCGCAAAGATAAAATCCAGCACATATTCAGATATATTTGTTACCGATTGGCATGATAAAAAATTCTTCTTCAAATACTTCTTTGGAGGCGCATTCATTGCTATTGCAATGACAGGCTTAGATCAGGAGATGATGCAGAAGAACATTAGTTGTCGCACCGTCCGCGAGTCACAAAAAAATATGTTCACATTCAGTATCATTCTCTTTTTCGTCAATATTCTCTTCCTTGTTCTCGGGGCACTATTATATATGTATGCTGCACAAAAGAATATCGCAATACCTGAGCACACTGACGATCTCTTCCCCACGATAGCAATCCGCTTTTTAGGACCCATATCAGGGATTTTCTTCATTATAGGATTAATATCCGCAGCATTTCCCAGTGCAGATGGAGCGCTAACAGCCCTTACCACTTCTTTTTGTATAGATTTCATTGGCATAAAAGACCGTAATCTTACTGAACAACGACAAAAATCTATCCGATATATCGTTCACATAAGTTTTGCTATTATTCTATTACTCGTAATCATGTATTTCAAAGCATATCTTAAAGAATCCGTTTTGAATCAGTTATTCACTGTTGCCACCTATACTTACGGTCCTTTATTAGGACTCTTCGCCTTTGGTTTATACACCAAATTAGGACTCAAGGATAGTTTTGTGCCAATCGTCGCAATTATTCCCCCCATAATTTGTTTCCTACTTAATAAATTCTCAGCGGAAAACCATTGGAGCTACCAGATTGGCTTTGAGATGCTTATAATTAATGGGCTTTTGACTTATTCAGGGTTGCTTTTGATTTCTAAAAGAGATAGAATATCTTAGTTAGGCTTTTAAATGAATGGTTGAAATAACAGAAATTAGATTCAGGGTCATCCGAAAAGAAGAGAATTCTATTTGGGATCCAAGGTTTGGCTTTATATCTTGAATCTCAAACCAGAGAATTTTTAAAATAGGGGGTAGATTGTTATCTCAGATTATGCAGGGGAACAACAAAAATAATAGAAATAAACGCTTAACATAGGATAAACAACATTACATTGTTTCTCTAGAAATTCTGTTTACATAGTGAACTTTGTTAAAAGATTTACTGATGTGATACCAACAGTTTTTTGGTGGAAATTACCTTTCCGTCAATTTCTAAAGAATAGAAATAAATTCCATTGTTGAGATTTGAAGTAGAGATTACAGAATTGGTTTTATTTAAGTTTAGTTCATATTCACCAACTTTACTTCCAAGTATATTCATAATAATAACCTCTGCAGAGTTTATATTCTTTGGCAATGAATATTGAAATGTTGCTTCAAAATCAACAGGGTTAGGATAAGCATTTAGAAACATACTATTTCCACCTGTTAATATTTCACCGATACCAGTAGGACGATAATTATAGATTGCTGTTAAACAGGTCATGTCCGATGGATTATTTTGATCATAAAAACAATATTCAACAGTATCATCACAAGTACCAACAGCATTAGTCAACCATCCATTAAATGATGAATTGGTGTCTCCGGCAGCTATCGTAACTGCACTTGAGGAGGTATCTTTAATAGGAGAGTAGCAAAATATTCCCCAACAAAAATAATTAGTATTGCCAGTCTCCATGTGGATAACTGTTCGGTAGCACATATAGTTTTTTGATGAATTAGAAGTGTTTTTAACTATACAGGTTGCATCACAATTAGAGTTGTTAACGCACCATAAAACCGTATCACCTGAAACTATTTGAAGACTTTGACTGAAAGAATAGCCAACAGATACAATAATGATTAAAAGTAAACTTAATTTTTTCATATTATGAATTTTTATGTTTGCGCAAATGTACGGATATTAAATCTATATCTGCAAATATATTGCCAATATTATTGGATTTATACATACAAACATTAAAATTTTACTAGTTTTGCGATCATTTCTTCACTTTTATATCTTTTTCTTTCTTTCCTCCTAATTCAATCGGGAGAGTTATCATTCCAATATAATGAATACAATTACTAAAATCAGATATAAAAATGTTTTCGCTCTTTGAGAAGGCAATTTTACTTCTTAAAAGGTAGATCTCTTCTAAACTCGGCGCATACAATTCCAGTTGCAATAGCAATATTTAAGGAATCGGCAGTTTGATTCCCATTAACAATTGAAGGTATCTTAATTTTTTTGGTAATATATTGTTCATAAACGGAATCAATGCCTTTTGATTCGTTACCGAAAAGTATCAATGCGGAGTTTTCGAGTTTTGTTTGATGGATGTTTTCTCCATCAAGTATGGTTCCATAAACGGGTAGATGAAGTTCATGCTTATTTATTTCAAATAAATCTTTTAATGGGTAATAATGAACATTGACATTGCAAAAAGAACCCATTGTTGCCTGAATAACCTTAGGATTATAAAGATCAACACTATCTGATGAACAGATAATGCTTTTAATCCCAAACCAATCAGCGACACGGATAATACTTCCGAAATTGCCCGGATCTTTTATCTCATCAAATAATAAAGCAAGACTGTTTTTTAATAAATGCGGATTAAACTCTATTTCAGGAATATCAGCAACAACGATAATATTTTGAGGAGTTTTTAACCCACTTATCCTTACTAATTCTTTTTCTGTTACTTCAAGATATTGGATTGAATTTGGAATCTTATTCTTTGATAACCACTCATTTGTGGCATAAACCGTATCAATTTTATAAGAAGAATTTAATAAAATTTCGGCTATCTTTTCCCCCTCGGCAAGAAATTTGTTGTGTTCATGTCTGTATTTTTTAACCTGAAGAGAAGTTATTAACTTAACCTGTTTATTAGAAATCATAATCTTAAGCGTGAATTGACATCATTAATTAGTACTTTTGTGCGATTCCAAAATTAAACAATCTCTTTCACTTGAAGCGTTTATTTATTATTTATTTATTAATTTTTCCTGCCCTCTTCTGGACAGCTTGTAATCCATTTAAACATGTCCATGAAGGCGAATCATTGTTAAATAGTAATAAACTCAAAGTAATAAATAAAAGTGAGAAAGAAGACTTTAAAGAGCCCCTATATTCTATTATTGCTCCAAAACCTAATCATAAATCATTAGGATTTTATCGTTTCAATCTGGATGTTTATGATTTATTCTCCAAAAAAGACACTGCTTTGATGGATAGTGCTTCCAAATTCAGAAAATTTATGGTCAATACAATCGGAGAGCCTCCGGTAATACTTGATACGGATGCCATCCTTAAAAATCTTATTAAGATGAAAACGTTTATGAGAGAAGAAGGATATTTTAATGCCGAGGTTAAAGATACTATTACTTATACAAAGAATTTTTTTCACCCTTCACGCAAGGTAGCAGACGTGTTATACACGGTAAAATGTAACGAACCTTATAGATATGATTCGATTAACTATGCTATTTCCGACCCAGTATTAGACGGAATAGTCCGATCAGATTGTTCCGTTAATTCGCTTTTGAAAAAAGGAGCAATTTATGATGAACATGATATGGGAAAAGAGCTAGAACGCATTACGTATGAGCTAAAAAGCAGGGGATATTATTATTTTAACAAAAATTACATGCATTATTATATTGACTCTAGTTTGAATGCTCACAAAGTGAATATCATTTTGGAATTAAAGAGAGTTAATGAAGGGAAAAATGCCCAAGCTGCAGGTTTAATTGAAGAAAATCATCGCGTTTATCACTTCAAGAATGTGTACATCCAGACAGATTATAATCCTGTGGATGCTCAATCGGATAAAAAATTGGATACTGTTTTATATAAGAATTTTTACTTCCTTTCTTATCCCGGAAGTCCTAAATATCATTATGATATACTTATCCAGACAATATTTTTGAGAAAGGATGATTATTATCAAATAAGAAACCAGGAGGAAACCTATAGAAGACTTGCTGATTTGGGAATTTTTAAATTTATTACCATCAAGTTTGATTCTATTCCTGCAGATTCAGGTGCAACTAAATTTGAACAAAATGTTAATATTCAACTTAGCCCATCAAGAAAGCAAGCTGTTTCGATAGAAACGGAAGGAACCAATCAAGGTGGTTCACCAGGTATTACCGCCAATGTTGATTATAACA
>Ga0206927_1236_pt1 | contig 10520 bp, 7 predicted proteins | sample Alteio_BWOrgHeat_60_FD_153249 | JGI IMG/M metagenome (GOLD analysis project Ga0206927, IMG submission 153249) | Enriched cells from forest soil in Barre Woods Harvard Forest LTER site, Petersham, Massachusetts, United States -... | ecosystem: Environmental > Terrestrial > Soil > Temperate forest > O... | reverse complement strand
CTTCGCCGCCGTCGTCGGTTTCTCACCTCGTCTTTGATAGGGTTAACGTAAATGTGAAGTCGCCGCCCCCGTATTGATGTTATGAATGAGTCGATTTCCTCTCCGAGTGATAAAGGATCTGTCGCCGACTGGCGAGAGACCACAACCACGGAGGAGAGACGAGATGAAAAAGCTGAAGCGTGTTGGAAAACGGTTTATGGAGCTTCGGGCGCTACTCCGGGTGCTCGCGCTGCGACTTTAAGTCAGTTCCGATACTTTATATTTGGTAGTTCCACTTATTCGTATTGGCCGGTTGGTCAATGGGAGTAATGCGGCCTGCGATGCGGCTCAATGCTTGCCGTCTTGGAGTCCTTGATGCGCATTCCTCACGCAGTTGGGCAATTTCGGTGAGCGCGCGCTTCAGTTCGGCGACGGACAGTTGGACGGCGTTCGCGATATTGTGACTATGGAACGCGAACAAACTATGAGCGGCCAGAAAATTCGTCAACGGCCAATGGTCGCCAATCGTTGTTTCAATGTTTCAGCATTGACAGCCAAGACAATCGAGCCGGCGTGCTCGCGGAGTAGGGACTCATATACCTGTTTTGCCTCGGTCCAGTTCTTCTTTGCAAACAACTCTTCAGCCCTTTTCCAATCATTAACCGCCGTTGGTTCCTGCTTTAGCATCTCAATTCGCTCCAAATATGGAGTGATCGCATCTCCCATTCCAGAATCGCGAGCGCGAACGAAATATCCTTCGGCTCTAACCAGTTGATTCGCAAACAGGTAAATCAGTCCGCGCCGTCGCAAGTCCTCGGCCCTATTTTTTCCTTTATCAATTGGCAACATATCATCGACATTGTCGCCATCCAATTGGTCCGTGGATACCATCAAATCTGGCCCTGTCGTTGGCACCAAATCAACACTTTCGCCGTTCGACGCCGCCTTAACGATGCCAGTTATCCCTTTACTCTTCCACTTTAACGTGACGACGTTACCAGCTTTTGCACAGAGCGCCCCCATTGCGCGGCTGCGTAGCGCCCGCGCGTCAGCAAGGTCGGCTTGCTCCTTTTCGATCAACTCCGCAGCAGCAGCAAACGCCGGATCGCTCCGCTTGGTGGTGAGTAACTGCTGCGCTGCAAAGAACTGGTGCTGCTGTAAAATCGGATTAAGTTTGTCCAGAATGACGGCAAACAGTTCGCGGCCCTTATTGCCGGGCGTGCGCGCCGCCGGTTGTACGGCGGGGTCTGGCGGGTTCGCCTCAGTGGTTCGTGGCACCACAGCAGTCTCAAAGGTCGTTGCGGACGTAGTGGGCAATTCCGGCTGAGCCTGCCCATCGGCAAGAAGTCGATTCTTCGATGTCTCAGTCGTCGCTTCAGCAGTCTCAGCCTTTTCCTTATGAGTAATCCCGCGGTCGGGTGCCGCGGCCTGATTCTTGGCGACCACCCAGGCGACAATGCCGCTAACAATAATGACCATCCCAATCGCGAGCAGTAAGGGAAGCTGTTTGGCTGCCGGCGCAGCCATACTTTGCTGGTGTCGCTGTGGGATCTCGTGTGTACGAATCATCCCGCTTGCCTTATTGGGCGAGGTTCGGGCTTCGTTTTGTTCGGGTGCAAGAGGCGATGGAGTCTTACGCTTGCTTTTCGCCAGCATCTCGATGTTGACCGCATCCATCTCCATCGTCATTACACCTACTGCGCAGTCCTTACAATAGACGCCCTTAAGCTTCTTGTCGCGTCCCTGGCCATCGAGTATCTGCTTGTCGGTAATGCGTTTGCCGCAGGTTTCGCAGAAGAAGAACTTTGTGACACTGCCTTCGCGACGAGGCGGCTCCTGAGCAACGGCAATCGCAGTTCGCGTGGATACGTCGTGAATCGACGCCACTTCCGGGAGTGGTATTGAGAGCAGCGATGAGGTCGTGTGTTCGAACAGCTCGGCGCACTGGTGGCAGTAGATCTTTCCTTCCTCCGAACACTTGGCGGTCCCGGTTGATGGTGCGCCCGAACCTATCTTTGAACCACAGTTGTCGCAGTACGTGATTTCCATCGACGTCTGTTCCGGTGACCGTTGCAAAATGCGCGCAGTTCCCTGGTGCAAGGAACTGCCCGATAGGACGGAGCAAGTAACTTACCACGTCTTTGATGCGAATATCTTTGTTGGATATTTTGTCGTACGGAATCGTCGCCCCCGTATTTGTTCCAAAACTCCGTCTACGCATAACGTGATCAATAAACAGAAGTTAAGCTGCGAGGGCGCGGCGGTTTTCGGCCTGCGTTGGCGCGTCACCCTCGGTGGAACGAATTACGCAGCAGCAACGGTTGTGGTCGGCAGCGACCTCACGGCAACAAGCAATATCGCGCAAACGGTATCGAAGATTAATGGCTCATCCGTACCCGCAGGAGGTTCGCTTACCACCGGTAACGGATTGTACGTAACCGGGGCATCGTCGTTGGGTATAGCATTTTAAATCTTCAGGGCGGAGCGGGCGGGTGACCGGTACACTGCCCGTGGCCAATGGCGGCACACGATCGGCAAGCCAGAATTTTGTAGAGCAGACAACCAATCAAACTGCAGCCGGAAATAAGTCGTTCCCCGGCGCAACCACGCTCTCCGCTGCAGGCGCTGCGAGCACTCCTGCGGACGCCATAACCGGCGCGTGGTACACGGGTGGAATTGCGACAATTACCAAACCGCACCATTTAGTGGCACCTTCCGGCGCACAGTCTACAGTTTGGAAGCCCGGCATTTGTACCAGTCAAGGACTGTTCGACATTGCCAGAACTTCCGATATACTCGACTGTGGGCTCTGGATTAGTTCTGCGGATTTTCGCCCAGTACCCGCGCCTATGGCGAAAATGGTCGATCGCGGAGTTTTTTAGTGTTCGCAGAGGGTAAAATAAGGAGGGAATATCAATTCTTTAAATCGTTCTATTTAATAGACTTAACATTGATTAGTCACCTGAAGGTGGTGGCAAGCAACAACGCTTTCAGCAAGCTTAAAACCTTGGACTTACATAGCGCCACCCCTCGAATGGAAATCGAAACAATCGTCAATCGTATTGCCGGCATTGGCGGGTAATCTTTCTGGGATGGGAGCCTCGCATCCGTCGCCTTCTGAACGCGCACACACCGGTAAGGATGGCGCTCCGTCCTGGTATCTGCCGCCGGGCATGAAGACCAAGTACGATTTTCCGCGCGCAAAAGAAGGACAGCGCGACCGCCTGGAATTTCCGATCGGCGCGCGTCATCCGGGAAAACCGCGCCGCCTCGACAAGTATCTGCAGGAGCGCTTCCCCGGCTATTCGCGCTCCTTCCTGCAGAAAATGATCAAAGACGAACGCGTCTTGTTGAACGGCAAGCCGACCAAGTCGAGCTGGCATGTCAGCCAAGGCGAAGCGATTACGATGCTGCTGTATCCCGGCGGCGCCAAGATCGCCGAAGATATTCCGTTCGAGATCATCTACGAAGACGCGGAGATCCTGGCGCTCTGCAAGCCCGCCGGAGTCCTCGTCCATCCCGCGCGCGGGCACAAAACCGGAACGCTCTACAACGGGCTGCTCCATTATTATCGAGAACAGAGAGCGGTCGATCCGTCGTTCCATATCGGCACCGTCCATCGCCTCGACGAACACACCAGCGGGATCATGATCTACGCGCTCTGTCCCAAAGCGCACGGCGAGCTCACGCGCCAATTCGAAAATCGGCTGGTGAAGAAAACCTACGTCTGCATCGCACACGGCGACGCTCAGTTCACCGACGTGGTCTGCTCCAAGGCGCTGGGCACCGATCCGCTCGACCGCTGCAAAGTCGGCGTCGATGGCTTCGACGCGAAAAATGCCGAGACACGCTTCGTCAAACTCGGGCGCTCGACCTGCGGACAATTCTCGCTGCTCCGCGCCTTCCCGCACACCGGCCGCACGCATCAAATCCGCGTTCACGCCGCCTCGCTGGGCCTGCCGCTGGTGGGCGATGTGCTCTACGGCGGGCCAGCGGAACATCCGTCGTTCAACGGCATCGCGCCGCGCTGCTGCCTGCACGCGGAGACGCTGTCGATCAACCATCCGAAAACGCAGGAGCCGCTGCTGTTGTCCGCGCCGCCGCCGGCGGACATGCGGGAATTGCTGGGAATACTCGGGTTAGCTCTTTAACGGATGAGTTCCGGCAACCTCGCGCCATTCCGTCCGCGCCTTGCGCGCGTGCCGCAAGGCTGAATCGATCGTCATCAATCCGTACAGCACTGCCGCCGCGGGCAGCGTCCACGCCCAGCGCGCGGGCAGTTTGAAGAATCGCACCGCGGGCGAATAGACGAAACGCATCAGCAGCACCGACAGCAATCCTTTTCCGAACGTCATGACCGCGTACGCGTGGATTTGCGGATCGGACGTGGCGATGAATGCGCCGAGTCCCGCAAGAATTGCGAACACGGGAACCACGAACATCAGCGTCAGCCCGGCGACCGCTCCAAACAATCGCGCCCACGAATATTTCAGTTCGGTAAACGCCGTGCGCCGGACCATTTTCCAGATGTCGTCCAGGTGCGGATAATCCCGCAGGCTCGCGACTTCCGTGCGGCTGAGCGCCAGAAACAGCGGCAGTCCGGAACGCTTGACCTGCCGCGCGAGATTGACGTCGTCGATAATCTCGCTCTTGATCGATTCAAATCCGCCATCCAGCCGGCGCAACGCTTCCGCCGATAGCAGCACGCAACCGCCCGCCGCGCCGGCGAGCGCGTCGCGCGGATCGTTGACCCTGCGCATCGGATACAGCAGGTTGAAAAAGTAGACGAACGCCGGAATCAGCAGGTGTTCGGCTGGCGATTCGCAGCGGAGACGAGCCATGCGCGAATTCATGCCGATCCCCGCCGCCAGGCTCTCCGCGACCAGCCGCCGCAATGATTGTGGAGCATGCAGAATGTCCGCGTCGGTCAGCAACACGAACTCCGCGTGCGTCTCAGCCGCTTCCTTCGCGCCCTGGTCCAGCGCCCAGACTTTTCCCGTCCAGCCCTCGGGCAGCGGCTTGCCCTGCAGCACAGTGAGCCGCTCCGACGCGCCAAGTTCAGCCGCGAGTTTCCTGGCGACGTCGGCCGTTCCATCAGCGGAGCGATCGTCGACGAGGATGACGCGGAATTCGGCCGGATAATCCTGCTTCAGCAACGCCGGCAGCGTGCCCGGCAGTGACTCAGCCTCGTTGCGCGCCGGGACGATGACGCAGACCGGCGGAAGTACGACGACCGCGGCGAGATCGGGAATCGGCCCGTCGTCCCCGACCGGCAAAAAATCCCACGGCCGCGCCGGATGGAGCAGAATGTACAGCCAGCCCAGGAAAGAGAGCATGGCTAGAAAGAAGATGAAGAGCAGCGCGAGAGCAGCCATCTGCTTGAATTATAGGTGGAGCTGCCAACGGCGGGAACTGATATTTTCCATTGTCCATTTTCCAGTTTTCATTTTCCATCTAGGGACTGCGGACCGTACTTTGGAACTGCTTCTTCAGGGGATTCAAACATGGCTAAATCAAAGAAACTTACGACGAATAAAGCAGAGTATAAAGTCGTTCTTCGTTTGGATCGGTCAAAATCAAAGAACAGGAATGAGAAGATGTTAGCTCGCCATGAAAAGCGCGCAATGGCGGAGCTGGTTGACAGCCTAAATGCCTATTATGCGAACGGGCCCGACGAGGATGAAACTCGCATCATGGAAATTATGCAACGCTTCCGCCGGCCATTCTTAGCGGATAATCCTTGGTAATGCTTGCGAATGCGTTGTTGTTGTTGCTTGCCACCACTTTTAAGTGGTGGTGGAGCTGCAAGATTTCCAATCAGCCGGCTTCAGCCGGCCTTTCTGATGTTGCCACGTACATTTGCATGCTGAGTGAGGTATGAAAATTGGAAGCGAAGGAGCAACTGCCGGAAAGACCGGCTGAAGCCGGCTGATACGATCGTACGGAGATCCCACCACCACTTGAAAGTGGTGGCAAGCAACAGCATGCAGCCTTCGGCTGCGCAAAGAACCTATTCTGCATGGCTTGCTGAGCCTCTGGGCCCGTGAACGCGATCATTTGAATATATAAGGTATCGCGCTGAGCGCACTGACGGCTAACACCGCGACAATGAAATGTTTGAACGCAATCCGCCTGATCAGCATGATCACTCCCGCAACAACCCAGACGCCCCAGACGGAAAGCCCAATACTTAATGCAGGTCGAGATGATTCCGCTGGTTCGACGCGCTGGCAAATGGAAAGTATCGCCGCCAGCACCAATGGGGCGCAGACCAGCATGATGATGGCGACAAAACGCCAATAGAACTGCTGAGTTTCAGTGTTCGAATCGGCAGGCAAACCATCGATGCTTACACCCAGCGGAAGATCAATCGAATCGCGCTGGGTGTCGGTCGCTGGTTTAATTGGACTTGAGGGTAGCTCGGGTTCCATAGCTGTCACATCATAATGGCTGACAGCCGCAGAAGCATATTCTCAAAACTCGCCGGCTGGAAGCCGGCGCGACACATTAGTACGCCTTGATCTTGATGTCCACGCCGACGGGCAGGTTCAGCTTGCCCAGCGCGCCGACGGTCTTGGTCGTCGGGTCGAGGATGTCGATCACGCGTTTGTGCGTGCGGATTTCGAACTGTTCGCGCGACTTCTTGTCCACGTGCGGGCTGCGCAGCACGGTGTAGCGCTCAATCCGCGTCGGCAGCGGGATCGGTCCGTGGACCTTCGCGCCTGTCGCCTTCGCCCGTTCCACAATCGTCAGCGCCGACTGGTCCAGCACTTCGTGGTCGTACGCTTCCATCCGGATCCGAATCTTTTCCGCCATGTCTTGTCTGCCCTTCTTCTCTCACAATCGCCCGGACTTCAAATGGGCGTCCCAATTCAAAGGGGCTGAGTGTCACCGAATGCCCCGTGCTTCGCAATAGCAAATCGACTTTCGAACGCCGGGCGCGGGAAGCACTGTAAAAATCCCGCGCGCCGGCCGTTCGTCATGCTCCAGTGTACGCGTCGCCCAGGATGTCCTTGTACTTCTGGCGCGGCACCGCTTCGTAACCGTAGGGCTCCATCGTGTACGTCGCGCGGCCCTGGGAGAGCGAACGGCTATCCGTTGCATAGCGGAACATTTCCGCCAGGGGCACGCGAGCGTGAATGACTTTCAAGTGGCCGCGGTTCGATACGTCGTGAATCGCTGCGCGGCGGCTGTTCAAGTCGCCGATGATGTTGCCCATGAACTCTTCCGGCGTGACCACTTCCAGCGACATGATCGGCTCCAGCAGCACCGGCCCGCACTTGCGTGCGGCCTCCTTCAGCGCCAGTGAGCCGGCCAACTGGAAGGCCAGTTCGGACGAGTCGACTTCGTGGAACTTGCCGTCGTACAGCGTGGCCTTCATGTTGATCAGCGGATAACCTGAGCCCAGGATGCCGCCCTTGGCCGCGCCACGAATGCCCGCTTCGGTCGGCTTGATGAATTCCTTGGGCACCGTGCCGCCCACGATTTCCGATTCAAACGTGACCTTGTCGTCCTCATCGCTCAAGAACGGCTCCAGCCGCAGACGCACCACGGCGTACTGCCCGTGACCGCCGGACTGCTGGATGAACTTGCCTTCCGCTTCCGCCGACTGCGTGATCGTCTCGCGGTACGACACGCGCGGCGAGCCGACGTTGGCGTCCACGCCGTGATCGCGGACCATGCGGTTCTTGATGATTTCCAGATGCAGTTCGCCCATCCCGGCGATGATCAACTGGCCGGTGTCGTTGTCGAAGGTGTGCGTAAACGTCGGGTCTTCCTTCGACAGCTTGGCCAGCGCCTGCGCCAGCTTGTCCTTGTCCGCGTTGCTCTTGGGCTCGATCGCCATGCTGATCACCGTCTCGGGGAATTTCATCGCCTCGAGGATGATCGGCCGGTCTTCGGAGCAGAGCGTGTCGCCGGTGTAGGTGAACTTCAAGCCGCCCACGGCCACGATGTCGCCGGGGCCGGCGGAATCGACCTTGGCGCGCTGATCGGCGTGCATCCGGTAAAGCTGACCGCACTTTTCGCGCTTGCTGCGGCGCGGGTTGTCGATGCGGTCGCCGCCCTTCAGCGTCCCGGAATAGACGCGGACAAACGTCAAGTCGCCGTGCTTGTCGTAGAGGGTCTTGAAGGCCAGGCCGGCAAACGGTTCGGTTTCGAACGGCTTGCGGACTTCGGTCACGTCAACCTGCTTTTCCTCTTCTTCGGCGGTCTCTTCGTTCAGAACCTTCTCCATCTTCTTCTTGCCGGGAACGATGCCGACGGGCCAGATCTTCTCGTTGGGCGAAGGCAGGTAGAACGCCACGCCGTCCAGCACCGGCTGCACGCCGATGTAATGGTACGCCGAGCCGCACATGATCGGGAAGTGCTTGCCCGTCAGGGTGATGCGCCGCAGCGCGTCGCGCAACTGGTCGTTTTCCGGCTCCTTGCCGTCCAGCAGGACCGCGCCCATCTCGTCATCGGCGTCGGCGATGAGGTGGAAGAGCTCCTCACGGCGCTGCTTCGCTTCGTCCATCAATTCCGGAGCGATATCGGTGTCCGTGAACTTCTTGCCCTGCGACGCCTTGTCGAAGGTGTACTGGCGCATGTAGACCAGGTCCACGACGCCGCGGAAGTCGTCTTCCTTGCCGACGGGGAACTGGATCGGATAGCCCTTGGCGCCCAGGCGCGTCTTGACCTGCAGCACGCAGTCCCAGTAATCCGCGCCGACGCGGTCCATCTTGTTGATGAAACAGATGCGCGGGACGCCGTAGCGGTCGGCCTGGCGCCAGACCGTTTCCGACTGCGCTTCAACGCCGTCGACGCCGGAGAAGACGACGATCGCGCCGTCGAGCACGCGCAAGCTGCGTTCGACTTCGGCCGTGAAGTCGACGTGTCCGGGGGTGTCGATCAAATTGATTTCGAAGACCTTGTTGAGACGCTGGCAGTTCCATTCGCAGGACGTTGCCGCCGCGGTGATGGTGATGCCGCGGGCTCGTTCTTCCGGGTCGTAGTCCATGACCGTGTTGCCTTCATGGACGTCGCCCATCTTATGTTCGCGGCCGGTGTAGTAGAGGATGCGCTCGGAGAACGTGGTCTTGCCGGCATCGATGTGCGCGGTCACGCCGATGTTGCGCAGATTCAGAATGCGAGTATTGATTGCAGGCGCTTCACTCGCCCCCGCGTCGACCGTCGCCATAGTCATGCTCTCCTTGTAGATCCTGAACTGTGGCCGCCGCTGCACGGCTGCCGCTGTCAATTGTCAACTTTGCCGCACCCAATTTCTTTACTGCTTGAAAGCGCACCCCATCCAGCTAGCAATTGCTGGCCAGCCGGCAAATGCTGGGGGCGAGCTACCATGACCCTTCGTCCGTTTTATGTTTGAACTTGAACCGCTTTACACGTTCTTGACTCGGTCGAACTGTAGTCAAGCGTGGAGCTTCCAGGGGACTGGAAAGGTATGTTAAATTTCCTCTAGTTCTTCATGGCCCCTTGGGTCACTCCCGGGTAAAGCAAGCTCGGGCTTGCTGATCTGCGATCGTCGCGGTCCGCAACGGTGAAACGGAAATTAGCATAACTGGGGCCAGATTCCAGAACTAATTTGCTAAAAATGGGCGAACACCAGTGTTGGACCAGAGTCATTTGTCGTTGGTCATGGGTCGCTTATCATCAGTCAGTCATCACCCTTACGGGTTATTACGAGCGCCTCGTTATTAAACGACTGTAGGAGCGCTGTCAGGTTATGAGCGAAACTGTCCCACAACAATCTGAGGAGGCCGTGCCTGCGCAACCGTTGAAATATGAGCCGATGGCAAAAGGCTATGTGAGGGGGGTTGGCATTGTTTTTGGCATCGTTGTCGGAATACTCGCAATAAAAGTCATCGGTTCTCTGCCGTTCGCATTCAGGGCTGCATTTTCAATCTGCTACGTAGTGCTTTTGATTGGCTTCGTCGGCCTGAGACTCAAACGCAGCTTTTTCGATACGCAGAGCCGGACAGTTGAATGGCTTGCGGCGATCGCATTCGCCGGAATCTTGATGGCCATTGGCAAGGCAGCGCTTCACAGCGGCAATTCGGACGTGGACTTTTATTTGATCGTGGTCGTTGCGATCCTGAGCATCGCCTGGGCGTTCGGCGGCGCGGTGTGGGGTTGGCATATTGCCAGGCGCATGAATGAACAGAACGGCCGCAGGCGTCTGATGTTCATGCTCACGGCGTGGGTGGGAGTTCTGGGTATCATCGGTCTGACCTCGGCGATCGCCGCGCTGGTGGTGCTGGTGCGACATCTATATCTTCTGTTCGGCTACAACCTGGATTCGAACCTGGCTGTCGATTTTATCTGGCTCTTTTGTTCCATCCCGGTCGCGATGCTGATCCTGCCCGTGTTGAAGCTGGACCGCGCCGCGCCGCTGCTGGCCTCGCAGCGCGCGCTCGGCAGCGTCTGGAAGCCGGTCATTATCGACACGTACGAGCGCTGCCGCTTCGGTCCGTCGGCGCTGCGCTGGGAGCACCTGTTACTCAACTTGACCGGGTTCAACCTGGTGTTGCTTCCCCTGCTCATGC
>Ga0206927_1234_pt1 | contig 10588 bp, 11 predicted proteins | sample Alteio_BWOrgHeat_60_FD_153249 | JGI IMG/M metagenome (GOLD analysis project Ga0206927, IMG submission 153249) | Enriched cells from forest soil in Barre Woods Harvard Forest LTER site, Petersham, Massachusetts, United States -... | ecosystem: Environmental > Terrestrial > Soil > Temperate forest >... | reverse complement strand
CACAAAACAGCAGAGGTGTGCTCAATGGCTGGAAGTGTCGGCAGATGGAGATGGTTCGCGGTTCCCATGGTCGCGGCGGGAGTGTGGGCCGGGTCGGATGAGCCGTGGAAGGATAAAGATGCGGCGCAATGGACCGAGGAGGACGCGAAGCAGGTGATCACGGATTCTCCCTGGGCCAAAATGGTGCTGCCGGAAATCGTTCGGAGTTCAAATGACGGGTCGAGGCGCGGGAATGGTCGAGGGGGCGGAGGAGGACTCGGGATTCCGGGCATCGGCGGCGGGCTAGGTCGCCAAGGCGGCGGTTATCCGCGAGGAGGCGGGAATCCACAGAGTAGCGGGCGGGATGATGATACCTCGGCTCCATCGCTGACCGTTCGGTGGGAGAGCGCGGCTCCGGTGCAGCAGGCCGAGTTGAAGGCGCACACGACGGGGAATCCGGAGATCGACGAGGGGCACTACGCGATCGCCGTGTACGGACTGCCCGGCCGGATGGCAAACGGCGATTCGAAGGCCATGGCGGAGACGCTGAAGAAGCAGTCCATGATCAAGCGCGACGGCAAGAAGGATCTCAAGCCGTCCTCAGTCGAGGTGCTGCGCGGCGAGGATGGACCGGTAATCCTCTACCAATTCCCCAGGTCGGCCGAGATCGTGAAGGGCGACCGGCGGATCGAATTCGACGCACAGATCGATAAATTGAAGTTCGAGCAGGCGTTTTACTTGGAGGATATGGTGGTGAAGGGCAAGCTGGGGTTGTAAGGGGCCTAAGCCTCGCAGCATTTCTTGTACTTCTTCATGCTCCCACGCGGCGCGACATGTCAGTTCTCAGTCGGAACTTTGTCGGCTTTATCGATGACCAGGACGTCGAGGTTGGCTTTGCCGGGGGCGAGTCGCAGGCCGAGGTTTTGCTGGACGGCCGCCTTGAGATCGGGCAGCGGGGACCTATCCCCCTCGGCGGGCGGAGGCGGCGGCGGCAAGCCGGGCGGGAGTGGAAGAGAGACGATGTCGATGGAGTACTCCAGATCGAAATCGTACTTCCCGGTGAGGCCGGTTTTGTCGAGCACGGGGCGGCTGAGGGAATTGGCGAGCATCGCGATCAATTGCGAGAGCGGCTGGGCGCGGCCGATGGTGCGGGCATGGACTCCTCCGGGGTCGGGGAAGATCGTCGTGATCATGCCGGGGCTGGTGAGCTGGCCTTTACTGTCGCGCTGCGGCGGGCCGGGCGGCAGGGGAATGGTCAGGTCCTGGGCGGTCTCCTTCAGCTTCGACCCGCTGGGGGCGATGGTGAGTTGTTCCACCTGGAATTCCTTGGGGTCGTGATGAAGCGTAAGGCGGAAGCGTTCGGTCAGCAGGTTCTGCCACATCAGGCCGAGTTGTTCTTTCGTAGTGCCGGACGGGACTTTGGCGATGATGTCGTAACGCTCCGTGTCCAACCAGGCGGGCCCGGCGATCTGGTAGTTCTTGAGATCGTAGGCGGTCAGGAGCAGCGTTTTGAGCGTGGGATAGGTCCAGGTGATCTGCTCGGGGTCGGGCGTGCCAGGACCGCCGCGGGCGGGGCCGAAGTAGACGCCTCCGGTCGCGGGGACGGGGGCGGAGGGTTTTACGGAGGCGACCTCAAAGGTCGGGGATTGAGCGTGAGCGGCTACAGCGGCCAGCAGAAGAGCGGCGACGATGCTTTGCTTCGCCAAGATCGGATTCCTGATTTAGTTTAGCGAGGCTCGAACCCCCGCTGCAGCCTAAAAGGCCGCCCCACAACGGGGATGGGATTGGGCGGCGTAGACGGACGCCGAGCCCGGCCACCACGGCAGGAACTCCTGCACCAGGGCGTCTCGTTCTCGATTGTAAGCTTTGTGAGCTTGGTCCACTTCCTGCGATGCGTCGAAGAGCGCTTCGGGATCGGGATTGGATTGCGTGGCTAGGGATTGCAGCCGACGGCTCTTGCGGGAGAACTCGGCGAATGCATCCTGATAAGCCTGCCACAGGCCTGACTTTACGGTCATATTCGTTTCCTCTGTGATGACATTATGCACGGAGGCGAAGCTAGAATCGTGAAGATCATGTAGAGAAGTCGTGGAGAATTTGTGCGGCGGGGGAAACGCTAGGGGAGGCCGGTCTCCAGGTGGATCGGCCGGCCGGTGATGGTCTGAGTTTCGCCGTCTTTTACGGTGACGCGGGACGGCGTCGGGGAGGTGGAATTTCAACTCATCCTTCCAATACCCCGTGGCGTTCAGGTTACGGATTCCGGTGCGCCGGATGGCGAATACCAAGTACGTTCCGGGTAACACGTTCTCCAATACTCCGCAGCGTTTTTCCAGGGGACGTCGCCATCGTCCCACTCTTCGAGCGGTTTTGCCTAGTCGTCTCCGGGAATCGCCCAGAAGAACTCACCTTCGGGGTCTGGTGGGCTGTCGGCGGGGAGTTTGACCTCGATCGCGGCGGTCGACTTGCGGAGGTGAACTTCCAGATCCGTTGCATGGCCTTCGGGGATGGGAATCTTGCCGCCGTTGATTTCGCGCCCGTCTTGCAGCACACTGGCAACGTACAGACCGTCGTAAACCTCAGAGTTTGTTTGGACCTGATAGCTGCCGGGCGAAACATCGAAGCCAGCGTCACTGAGCTCCCCCATCGGTTCCGAGAGCCCGGAATAATACTCAGGCACACCGGACGACAAGGATATAGATGGAGGCTGCTGCGTTTCGAATCCCTCTAGAATTATCCGTCCCGTCACTGTTACCTTGGGCGTGATCCTCAGAGCGATGGCACGCGCGCCGGGGCCAACGCGGACGTGCATCCTAGCACTGTACGAAGAAGGAATCTCCGGAGGCGTGTCACTCTCCGTCACTGGCCCGGACGGGACGCAGCCAGGATCGTATACATTCCCGCCCGGAGCCCATGGATCACAAAATCCCCTGAATGCTCCCGAATGGATCCGCGAAATCCGTGCTCACTGGGAACTCCCGAAGAATCGGGTATCGCCCAGACGCCCTGGCCCCAATTATCTGTCTTCGCGACTTCTGTCCCGATCCGGCCACGCAGGGAGTAGGCTTTCTCTTCGCCGAGCACGATTCGAACTGTAGTCGATTCAGCTTGTTTGAGTTGGAGTACGGGAGCCGTTCGCGTAGCATGCCGAAACCGTGATGACGCGGAGCGGGGACTTCGGGACGTTCCATGAGCGCTCCGCCTCGTATTGGGACTTGGCGCAGACCTGATACGAGCCAGGAGGGGCTTGGACCCGGAAGTGGCCATGTTCGTCGGCGGAGGCTGTCAGGCGTTGGGAGAGTCCCCGGACGGTGCTCAGATCGATGGCAGCTTTGGCGGCGGGCCTTCCGCGAGCATCGAAGAATTGAGAATAGACCTTCAGCGTCGGTAATGGGCTTGAAATACTTATTGTGCCGGTCACACACGGAAACTGTGCGCCGGTGATGGCTGCGCCTGTAGTAACGTCGATCACCGTACCTTCGAAGACTCCTGAAGGATATTGCTTCGCGGCGGGATTCGTTTGGCCCCAGGCACAGATCTCGGAGCAAAAGAGAGGAATTTTTCCAACCATCGTGACCCCTGCTTGCCATCGGCAAATCAAGCTGGGCCAGTATACTCCGGCGGCGTTTTTGGAGAATGCTAGCCGCGTGATTCGCGGGCGGTCATCAGTTCTTGGATATTGATGAGCTCGGTCGGATAGTTGCCGGTGTAGCAGGCGTAGCAGTAGTCGTGATTATGGTCTGCCACAGCTTCGCGGAGGCCGCCAAGGGAGAGGAACGCGACGCTGTCTGCTTCGACGAAGCGGCGGATTTCTTCTACCGTATTATTCGCGGCGATGAGTTCGGCGGGGCACGGGGTGTCGACGCCATAGAAGCACGGGGAAATGGTCGGCGGGCAGGAGATGCGGAGGTGGACTTCGCGGGCTCCGGCTCCGCGGACCATGCGGACAATTTTTCGGGAAGTGGTGCCGCGGACGATGGAATCGTCCACCAGCACAACTCGCTTGCCTTCCAAAAGATGGCGGATGGGGTTGAGCTTGAGCTTCACGCCGAAGTCGCGGATGGCTTGCGACGGCTCGATGAACGTTCGGCCCACGTAATGATTGCGGATCAGCGCTTGGCGGAACGGAATGCCGGACTCTGAGGAGTAGCCGAGCGCGGCGGCGACGCCGGAATCGGGAACGGGAACGACGACATCGGCATCGGCGGGCGATTCGCGGGCCAGCAGGCAGCCGAGTTGTTCGCGCGATTGCTCGACCGGCCGGCCGAAGACGATGGAATCGGGCCGCGAAAAGTAGACGTGTTCGAAGACGCAGTGGGCGTGGTCGCGGACGGGCGCGTACCGCTCGCGAGTCATGCCTTCGGGTCCGACGATGATCATCTCGCCGGGGTCGACGTCGCCGAGGTAGACCGCTCCGATGAGATCGAAGGCGCAGGTTTCGGAGGCGAAGACGTAGGCGAGGCGTCCGCCGGAAAGCTCCATCTGACCGAACGCGAGCGGGCGGAAACCGTGGGGATCGCGGGCGATGATGATGCGATCTTCCGCGAGGAAAACTAACGAGAAGGCTCCTTCCAATTGGAGCAGCGCTTCGCGGAGGGCTCCGGCAAGAGTGCGCTCACGGGAGCGGGCGACCAGGTGCAGCACCACTTCGCTATCGCTGGAGGCCTGGAAGATGGACCCGTCATGTTCGAGGTCGGCGCGAAGCTCCGTTGCGTTGGTGATGTTGCCGTTGTGCGCGACCGCGATGCGGCCCTTATTGCAGGCGACGGTGAAGGGCTGGGCGTTGAGAAGAACGGTGTCGCCGGCGGTGGAATATCGTGTATGGCCGATAGCGGCGTCGCCAGGGAGGCGGCCCAGGACCTCCGGCGTGAAGAGGTCCGCCACGCGACCCATGTTCCGGTAGTTATAGATGTGGCGGTTATGACAGGACGCAATTCCGGCGCTTTCCTGGCCGCGATGCTGGAGAGCGTAGAGTCCTAGATACGTAATGTTGGAGGCTTCGGGATGGCCGTAAACGGCGAAGACTCCGCACTCTTCGTGCAGTTTATCGAAAGGGACTTCGTCGTCGGCGAGATTATCGCCGTCAACGTGAGCGAGGGGAAGTTCGTCAGGCATGCACCGGCACCAGTAAAGCCTCCAGGGCGTTATCCGAAACCTCGCGGAGACGATCGACGGGGGAGTTGATCAACGTCATGGACTGGTGATCGATACGTAACCGCTCCTTCATTGTAACTCCGATGCGGGGGCAGGCTACGTTATATTTGGCGGCGATGGTTTCGGCGGCTTCGGGCGTGGCGGTGGAGATGAGGATGCGGGACGGGCCTTCGTGGAATAACGCAATGGCGTGCGGAAGCGCCGGCCCTTCTAAAACAATGTGCGCTCCGATGCCGTTCTTGCAGGATTCGGCTAGCGCTACGGCGAGGCCGCCATCAGCCAAATCGTGCGCGGATTCCGCCAGCCCGGCGTTCACGATTTCGCGAACCGCGGTCTGGACTCGCTTCTCGTAATCCATGTCGAGCACGGGCGGGAGTCCCCAGATCTTGTTCATCACAACCTTCGCGTACTGGGTGCCGCCGAAGTGGACGTCGTCGGAGTCGCCGAGCCCGCCGAGTAAGAAGACGGTGCGATCTTCGTTCTTGAAGGGAATCGTGACGGGCTCGGCGGTTTTCATCAAGCCGACGATGCCCATCACGGGGGTCGGCCAGATGGCGTCGCCGAGCGTTTCGTTGTAGAGGCTGACATTACCTCCGGTGATGGGCGTCTCGAAGAACGCGCAAGCCTCGGCGATGCCCTCGATCGCTTCGACAAGCTGCGCCATGATTTCGGGCCGCTCGGGATTGCCGAAGTTCAGGTTGTTCGTGGCAGCGACAGGCAGCGCGCCGACCGTCGAGAGATTGCGGCAGCACTCGGCGACCAGCAGCTTCGCGCCTTCGCGAGGGTCGAGCGAGCAGTAACGCCCACTGCCATCGACGGCCATGGCGATGCTGGTTCCGGTTTCCTTGATGCGGACGATGGCGGCGTCGCTGCCGGGTCCGGCTAACGTGTTCGTGCGGACCATGGAATCGTACTGCTGCCAGATCCAGCGCTTGGAGCAGATGTCTCCGGAAGCCAGGAGCGCCAGAAGATCGGCCGTGAGATCCTTCGATGCCGGGATCTCGGGGGCATGGAGCGGGGCTAAGCGGAAGGGCTCGGCGTCATGCGGGCGATCGTAGAGCGGAGCTTCATCGGCAAGCTCGCGGTTGGGGATTTCGGCTACGACGACGCCGTGATCCTTCACGCGGAGCATGCCGTCGTCGGTGACTCGACCAATGGTGACGGCGTCGAGCCCCCACTTCTTGAAGACGGCGAAGACTTCGTTTTCACGGCCCTGATCGGCGACGATCAGCATGCGCTCCTGCGATTCGGAGAGCATGATCTCGTACGGCGTCATGCCGGTTTCGCGCTGCGGCACCAGCGCGAGGTCGATCTCGATGCCGGTTTCGGCGCGGCTGCCCATTTCGCAAGTGGAGCAGGTGAGGCCGGCGGCTCCCATGATCGTCGCGATCACTTTGTCGGTTGCCGTGTCCACCACCTCGGTCTGATTCTGGTGCGAGACGTACAGGCGATGGTTGGTGCTATCGATAAACACGTAGTCCCACGACCCAGCGCCGCCAATCTTGATGTCGCCCACGACCTTGTAAGTCGGCGGCGCGGCGTACGCCGTCAACGCGACCGTCGCAAACAGAAGAAGAGATGTTTTCATTGGTGTACTCCTTAAACAACCTACATTCCTGACCTGAAGATTGGCTGAAGCACGTCGGCTTCGCGCAGCGCGAACGACACACGGAACACCGACGACGCCCCTTCCGTACTGCGGACCTCGATGGCCGCGCCGTGCGCCCGCGCGATGCGATCCGCCAGCGCCAATCCCAGACCGTAGCCATCCTTGATGCTGGGGGAATCACTGCCAGGTGAACCGGCTCGATAAAACCGCTCGAAGATATGCGGCAAGTCCGCGGCGCTGATGCCCGCGCCGAAATCCTGGATCGTCACGGCGACGCGAGCCTCCGCGGTTTCCACACTCACGATCACTTCGCCGCCCGGCCGGGAGTATTTCACCGCGTTATCCACCAGGATCACGAACAGCCGATGCAGCGCGGCGCGATTCGCGGAAATCACGCCTGTTTGCTCGCCGAGCCCCATCCGGATCTGCACTTCGCGCTTTTCCGCCAGGGTGCGCAGCTCCGCGCAAACGTCGCGCAGGACCTCGCGAACGTCCAGAGCCGTGCGCGGCAGCTCCGACATGTCTTCATTCCCGCGCGCCAGGATCAGCAAATCCTCGACGAGTTGCGTCATCCTCTGCGCTTCCGCCGCGACTTCTTCGAGCGATGCCCGGTACGACTCGGGGGCTCGCTCCCGCCGCACCGCGAGCTCCGCCGTTGTCCGGATCACGGCTAGCGGCGTGCGTAACTCGTGCGAGGCATCCGCGACAAAGCGAGTCAGCGCTCGCACCGCCGATTCCAGCCGAGCCAGCATTGAGTTGAGCACTTCGCTCAATCGCGCGAGTTCGTCTCCGGTCGCGGGAACCGGTAGGCGCTCGGAAAGATTCTCGATCCCGATAGTCACGGCCGCCGCCGTGATCTCCTGCACCGGCTTCAATGCTCGGCCGCTCAACCACCATCCGCCCACACAAGCCACGGCGATCACGGCCGGAAGCAAGCTCACCAACAACAGACGCAACAGATCCAGCGTGTGTTGAGACTCGTGCAAGGACGCTCCTGCTTCGAGCTCGAACGAGTCCGCGCCGATCGTGAACTGGTGGCCGAGCGTTCGATAACTCTCCGGCGCGTCGCGCACCGCTTGCGGATAGTGGAACTCGAATCCGTTGGTGCCGCGTAGGCCGATGTAACCGGCCGGAGGCAGCGCCTGCGAGAACTCTTCCAATTCGTCGCGAAGCTGCGCTCCCGAAGCCTCCGCGGACTCGCTGCGGAAGTAGCGTTCGAACCGCGCGGCACGGCCGTCGAGATCCTCATCGATCTCCGCGACCAAGCGATGGCGCATCGAGAACCACACGGCGCCTCCGAACAGGCCCAGTCCCGCCGTCAGGATCACCGCATACCAAACCGTCAAGCGAAATCGGAGGGAGCGCTTCGCCATCGTCACGGCTCCCGCATCATGTAGCCGAATCCGCGCACCGTCTGGATCAGCTTCGGATCGCTGGTATCGACTTTCAGACGGAGCTGCCGCATGAACACTTCGAGCGTGTTCTCGGTCACATTGGTGTCGAAGCCCCACACCGACTCGAGAATCGTTTCGCGACTCACCGCGCGACCGAGATTACGCATCAGCAATTCGAGCAATCGATACTCGCGCGGAGTCAGCGGCAGCGTTTCCGCGCCACGAGTCACGCGATGGCTGGCCGGATCGAGCTTCACGCCCGCGACTTCCAGACAGACCGGACGCGGGATCGCCCCCCGACGGCTGACCGCCCGCAAACGTGCCAGCAGCACGTCGATCGAAAACGGCTTGGTAAGATAATCGTCCGCGCCCGAGTCGAGCCCGGTGACCACATCGCCCGGGGAATCGCGAGCCGTCAACATCAGCACCGGAGTCTGATCCCGGCTCTCGCGCAGGCGCTTCGCGAGCGAGATTCCGTCCATCCCGGGCAGCATCACGTCGAGCACGATCACGTCGAACGCCGTGCAGCGCGCGATCTCGAAACCCTGCTTGCCGTCGTTCGCGAGCACCACCTGATGGCCATCCTCTTGAAGCGTGCGCTTCAGAAGCTTGGCCATGCCGGGCTCATCCTCGACGACCAGGATTTGCATGCCCCGATCGTATCAGGATTGGTTATGGACGTTTGCTAAAATAGTGTTAACTTATGCGATTCGGCGTCGTTGTTTTCCCCGGCAGCAATTGCGATCACGATGCCTGGTACGCGGTCTCGCACAACCTGGGTCATCCCTGCGAATTCATCTGGCACGATTCCCAATCGCTCGGCAATGTCGATGCTGTGATTCTGCCCGGCGGCTTCTCTTATGGCGACTATCTTCGCTGCGGAGCCATCGCCAAATTCTCGCCCGTGATGTCCGCCGTCCGGTATTTCGCCGCTGCGGGAGGCATGGTGCTCGGGATCTGCAACGGGTTCCAGATTCTGGTGGAAAGTGGGATGCTGCCGGGAGCCTTGATTCGCAATCGCGACCTGAAATTCGTGTGCCGGCAGACTACGCTGCGCGTCGAGACCACGAATTCGCCTTTCACGAGCTTGGCGACGCCGGGCCAGCTTCTGACGGTTCCCGTAGCGCACGGCGAAGGCTGCTACTTCGCCGACGACCAGACGCTGGACGAGCTGGAATACGAAGATCGAGTCATCGTCCGCTACGAAGATAACCCCAACGGTAGTCTCCGCAATATCGCCGGAATCATGAACGCGGGCCGCAATGTGATGGGATTGATGCCGCATCCCGAGCGGGCTTGCGATCCACTGGTGGGATCGACGGACGGGCGAGTGATTCTCGAGTCGATGGTCGCGAACATGGTCCGCGCGGCTGCGTGAAGACCAAATCCCGCTAGACCTCAATAATGGAACCGGCACGCAAGAATCCGGATCTTGTCGGGTAAAACCTGATAGACCAACCTGTGCTCTTGAGTAATCCGTCTCGACCAGCAGCCGGCCAGAGCATGCTTGAGGGGCTCCGGTTTGCCAACGCCCGTGAACGGTTCACGCTGCACTTCGCGCACAAGCCGGACGATCCGAAGGGCTTGAGTTCGATCGCGTTCAATCCACCATGCCAAATCTTCAAAGGCCGATGGATCGAATTCGATGGTCCTCACAACCCGAGCTTCGCGACTGCATCCTCCAACGAGATCCCGCCCGCTCGTTGCATGGCGGCGAGTAGTCGCTGCTTCATGGGTTCCGACTTGAGGAGGTATGCGGTTTCCCGCTCCGAGCTGATCTCTTTCCAGAGCGCGATTGGGACGATCACAGCGGTCGGTTCGCCTGCCTCATTGGATACGATCTGGATGTCGGTATCGGACACAACTTCAGTTTACTTGTTCAGGACACGGGGCGGCTTCGGCCTATACGGCTCAGTCCTCGGCTGCTTGGATCTCTGGCGGAACGTGGGTGGCCGAACGGCCTCTCGCTTTTGCGGTTCCAGTTCCACGCCCCCGAGCGACATGAAGCGCCGCCTGATCGAATCGGCAAGGCTGACCCTGGCAGCACTATTTGCTTTAGTCATGTAGATATCAACTACCGCTGGCGGGTTTTGTGAAGAGCGACTTGGCCGTTGATGAAGTAGTCGAGTTCATTCGTGGCGGTGCTTTCTATCTGCCATGAGCCCTTAGAGCTTATCCATACGTCCTCCGAGACCGTTCTCAGTTCAATTTTCTGAACCGATCCGTTGGCGGCGGTCTTGGAGGTTTTCATCTCGTACAATTGATCAACAATGGCGGTCCGCCCTTTCATTGTGAAGGTTCGGAGCGTAGTCTTTGTCGTCCGATTGGGGTCGGCAGGCGGAGCTTTCTTCAACTCGTCGATCATTTGGTCGCCTGTCTCGGACTTGCCTTCCACGTCGATACTTGCAAAGTTTGAAGCGAAAATTGAAGAGATTGCATTCACGTCGCGCTTTTC
>Ga0206927_1233_pt1 | contig 10619 bp, 10 predicted proteins | sample Alteio_BWOrgHeat_60_FD_153249 | JGI IMG/M metagenome (GOLD analysis project Ga0206927, IMG submission 153249) | Enriched cells from forest soil in Barre Woods Harvard Forest LTER site, Petersham, Massachusetts, United States -... | ecosystem: Environmental > Terrestrial > Soil > Temperate forest >... | reverse complement strand
AAAAACAAGTACTATATAATAAGGAGTGTGAATTAACTGCACAAAAAATGGGTATTAGCTATCTTGTGCAGATGAGCAACCCACTTTGGATCAGTCAAGAGAAATATGTGTGTGGTAATCATTAGGCTGCAAAGAAACGAAAATTAATCGGATTGATACCATTTATTGAAAATAAACTTTGAAACATATTTAAAGGCAATCTTTTTTTCCTTACTTTTGTACCTTATATATATGGTAGCATGAAACGAACTATACTATTATTAATTATTCTTAACTTTCAATTATTATTAACTGCACAAAGTTGGCAGCCACTTCAAGGTGGTTTAGACGGCGCTGGGAGAGTTTTATTTACTGATACAATAACGAATAAATTATTCGTAGGTGGCAATTTTCAAAATGTTAATGGGCATAGTGATTTTGGAATCTCTGTATGGAATGGTTCCGTTTGGGACACAATTTATGGGCTCAGTAATCTATGTATAGAGGAAGGTCTAGGATTTGCAAGATATCAAAATGAACTTTATGCAATTGGGGAAATTGGTTCTTCTCTTAACAATCATTTACTCGGCTCATTTACAAGTTGGACTGGAACGGAATGGGATTCTCTTAATAAATCCTTTAATAGTTATTTTGGCTGCAATTATAATGGTATTCCGTGGAATTCTTGTGAATATGATAACAAGCTTTATATTATAGGAGGATTTGATACTGTTGGTGATTATTATTCGCCGGGTATTACGGCTTGGAATGGAACGAATTGGATACAATTTGGACTTCCAAATTATGAAAGCAATTCAAATGGTGATATTAATACATGTTCTGTTTTTCAAAATGATTTATATATTGCAGGAAATTTTGCAGATACTGTAGGTAATCTTATAGGTTGTGCCAAATTTGACGGAACAAATTGGACTGAGGTTGGAATGGAGGGCGGAGGACTCGTTTTTTGTTCGGCTGTTTATAATAATGAATTATATATTGGAGGACATTATTTAGGTCAAAATAGCGCTAATCTTGTAAAATATGATGGGGTTAATTTTACAGATGTCAACTTTACCGGACGTGTTGATAATTTAAAGGTTATTGATAATAAACTTTTTGCAGTAATTGGAAGTCTTGGTATTTATTACGCAGATAATGTACCTATTCCTGATCATATCGCGGTGTGGGATGGAAGTAACTGGTCTGATTTTTCAAATGATACTATTCAAGGCGGTCTTTCAGATATTACTGTTTTTCAAAATCAAATTTATGTTACAGGAACTTTTACTGCTATTAATTCAGATACAGGTTATAATAATATAGCACGATACAATGGATATTTTGTTGGAGAAAATAATATACAGAAGAAAATTGGAGTAAAGGTTTATCCAAATCCTGCAAGCAACAAAATAACCTTCTCTCAATCAGGCATCAGGGATTATGAATTAAGAATTACAGATGTTTTAGGCAGAGCGGTTTATAAAACAACATTGAGTGGAGATAATAATAGTATAACTATTTCTGATTTCAGCAATGGAGTTTATTTTTATCAGTTAACAAACAGCAAGGAAACTGTGCGCGGCAAGTTTGTGAAAGAATAAAGAGATGCTGAATAATCTACCTGTTCTTAATTAATCAGGTAGTTAATCCCGAAGTTTCCTCCGAAAATCATATTACGAGTACTTCCTGTGCCTGGTTCAAGTTTCCAGCCGGGAGCATTTATATCCAATAAACTATAACTGCCTCGCACTCCTAAATCGAAAAAGAAATGATGACCGAAATACACATCCCATTCCAATCCTGCCAGCATAGATATATCATTATGATTAAATCTGTTTGTAATATCGGTAACAGTGCCCATCAGGTTTTCATTAGCCGATAAAAGATATCCATATTCCAGCCCGCCGATAAAATTAACTACCGATGGTCTCCCTGTCAATGTGGACATATTGCTCATTTTATACTTAAAGAATACCGGAACTTCATCATATTTCAACGAAATATCCCGCGACACAGGCATTCCATTATATACATCAGCAAATTTCTGACCCTTCGATGCGTTTAACACTCCCTCTACCTGAACTCCATATCTCGAATTGAAATCATATCCCACATCAAAACTATAAGCGCCTCCATAAGTTAACTTGGTGGCAAGGTTTTTCCCACTGAATTCGTTATAAGTATTCTGTTTTAAGATATAAGTATTGTTCAGGTCAGCGGCAACACCCATGTGGAATCCTGCTATCTGATAAATGTTTTCTCTTACGTTGTTTTCAATATCAGCATTCCTGAAAGTCATTACCAGGTTCCTGAACATAGGGTCAATATGCATGGGCACCACATCCGATACTATTTGAATCTTTAACAGCGGTCTTAAATCATCGTTAGCAGGTTCCTGCTCCTTTACTTTTAGCGCTTCATTAAGAAGTGCATTAGTCATTATTTCATTTACGAGGGTAATCTTGTTTTCCTTTGATGAGGCAACTGTTTGAGGAATAACTTTAGCTGGTTGAGGTGTAGAATTTATTGTTTCAACATTATTTGTAACTACTTCAGGCACTGTAACCTTTGGAGTTTGATTATTTGGTTGGATAACATTGGTTTCAGCAATTTGATTCTGATTAATCACCTGGTGATTATTAACCTGTGCAATGGTAACGGTTCCTTTGTTATAAAACCCGAAATATCCTATAAATGAAATAACAATAATCGATAAGCCAAAGTAAATCCAGTTCCTGGAAGTCCTTTTCCTGGCAAGGTTTTTCTCAATCCCATCCCACACCCTCAACGAAGGGGTACCTTCCATATCATATAACTTATCCTTGAATTTATTTCCCATATTATTATTCATTTGCATAGATTTCAAGATTTGAAGTTTCTAACAGCAATAACTTCTCCTGCAATAACTTCTTTGCCCTTGATAACTGAGATTTAGAAGTCCCGACACTTATCTCCAGCATCTCCGAAATCTCATTATGATTATATCCTTCTATCACATACATGTTAAAAACCAATCTACAACCAACAGGTAATTCATTTACCAGGTTAAGGACTTCTTCAACGCCAAGTTCGTCCAACACATCCTCATTTTTAAGCTCAAACTCCGATTCATCCACATCTTCATATTTAACCATTACAGGGGTTATTTTTATTGAATCAATGGCATTATTTACAATAATTCTTCTCACCCATCCCTCCAATGAACCCTCAAAACGATAACTCTTCATCTTATTAAATACCTTTATAAAACCTTCCTGTAACATATCTTCCACGCTTTCGGAATCAGTACAATATCTGAAGCAAACACCATACATCTTCCTTGAAAACCGTTGATAAAACAAACTCTGACATTTTCTATCACCTTTTATGCATCCCTTTACTAAATCCGAATCGGATAAATTCTGTTTTTTATTAGTTCTCATTTATCCTCATCGTTATATATTAGACGGAAAAAACAAGAAAAGGGTTGGAATAGCATTAAAACTTTTTTATCACCTATCCAATATAAAATTTGTTCGTCGCGAATCACTGTTAATTTATTAAAAATCAAAAATTCAATAGCAAATATAAGGATTATATTTTATTAATCAGCTAAACTTTAACAGAAAATAATCCCAGAACAGGAAACCTCTATTGCTTTCAAAGAGGACTCAGAATAATAAAATGCGTTATTTTTCAACTATGAACTTCCCTCTCAAATCCTCTTTATCTCCCTTTATCTCATAAAAATAAACGCCATTGCTTAATATAGAGATGTCTATAGCTGATTGATTTGAATTATTAATTGGTTGATGATAAACTTCATTGCCAAGTATATCTGTAATTCGTAAATCATAATTCATAAATCGTAAATTCCTAATGGTTATCCTAGAAGATGCAGGGTTTGGATAAATAGAAATATTTGAAATTGAATTTATATCATTTGTTGAAGTGGAGGTTTCAAATTTGAAAACAGAAACTTTATCAGAATCTGCATCATCATAATATTCAACATAAACTGTATTCATTGCATCAATTGCAACGTTAGGAAACCATATTTCTCCCATCGAAAAATCAACATTGCCAACCGCACTCCAATCTGTACCATTATAATTCATTACCATTGCTTTGCTTGTAGCTCCATCTGGAAAGACAACATAAGGAATATTATTTCCATCAATACCAATTCCATTCTGATAGGCAGTTCCCGGAGAGAAGTCAGGACTTCCTACATAACTCCAGGAAGAACCATTATACATCTGAACATTTGGTGCAAATGGGTTTGAACCTTCATTATAACATAAATAAGGGTTTATTCCGGTATGGTCAAAGATTATGTTAGTATATTGACAAGTTCCATTTGAGAATCCTGTATTTCCAACTTGTGCCCAATTACTTCCATTAAACATCATAACGCTTGCCGCAAATCCATTTCCATCATCCTGGTATCCAACATAAGGAACTCCATTATTATTTAATGCCATAGTGAGTTGTTCTGCCGCTGCAGTTGTGAAGCCAGGAGTTCCGACATTAACCCAATTAGTTCCGTCAAATTTCCTTACGACTGCTTTATTTCCTAAAGAATTATCAGCATAAGCAATAAAAAGTGTATCATTTGAACTTACCTTCAGTGAAGTGGAAATTATAGATCCTGCTGAGAATCCGGGAGTTCCAACATTTACCCAATTTGTTCCATTGAATTTCATGACGGTTGCAAAATATGCATTTCCATTATCACCGTACGCAACGTATGGAGTATTATTATTGTCTATAGCCATAGATATTCCAAATCCCTGACCAGTTGAAAAGTCGGCATTTCCAACAAGTACCCAGGATACTCCATTAAATTTCATAACAGTTACTTTACCCGAATCGGAAACATCCGAATAAGCAATATAAGGTACTCCATTATGGTCAACAGAAATAGCTGTGGAAGAGTATTGAGTGACGGGTGGTGTAAAGCCTTGTATTCCAACTACCTGCCAATTCTGTGCTTCTCCAGAAAGAACAAATAAGGAGAAAATAAATGTGAGTATTGTAAATTTTGAATTCATTTTATATAATTTAAATTGTTTAATTAACTTATCAATGGCAAAGTTAGGCTATTTATCATTGATATATTGTATTCCTTTAAATTTACTCACAGAGAGATTAACTTTGCTGACCATAATTAAGCAAGCTATTGTTTTATTTTGTCAATTAATTCTGATTCAAAAGCCTTTAATAACTCTGATTTTTCGATCGGTTCCTCTTTGTTTTCAAACATTCCCATACAATTTGAGATGGAAACATCTTCTAATAAAATGGAACTATGCTGATTATCTCCTTTTATTGTAAGTGAAAACGGAAGGCAATTACAATATCCTGATTCACTTTTAGTGATGTGTTTTCTAACCTGAATATTTAATTCTATTTTAGATGTTTCGTTAATATAAATAGTATCCACAATTGCATTGTTATAATGATAAATTGTATCAATCCCAACCTTCTTGTCCCCTTTATATTTAAACATTGTATCATCAAATTGATTGTATCCCGATATGTGGACGGAATTCTTTCCACCATTTATATCCAATATACTATCCGCATTTTTAACGTTATATGACAAACTGATATTCTGACAAATTCCTTTTATTTTATTAATTCTTTTTACAAGTTCTTCTTTTCCGAAATCGAAAGGATAAAGTTTATTATAAGAATATGATTTCTGGTAACTGGTTGCCGTCATTGCAAAAAGTGTAATCATCGAAAATAAAATTACAGGAATCTTTTTAAGTTTATTTTCTTTTTGATGATTAATATAATAATTGACAACTGGTAAAATAAGCAATGCCATGTAATCAGAATAGTCAACAACGCGACCTATTGTTATAATATGAAAACTGTTAAGATAATTTATTAAAGTTGCAGAGTAAGCAGATTTCCAAAAGATAAAAAACAATGCTGCGAAAATTAAAATTAATTGCTTCTTATTTGGAATGAAGGCAATGAAGAATACTGAGAAAACAAACAATCCCGTAAAGTCAGAAAGTTTTCCCGTTAACCAATTATGCCAATGACCTTTAAAGTAAAAATCATTTAATAATAATAATATCAGGCAGAATACAAATCCTTTTGAATGTAACAGTTGAAAATTTCGCTTCATGTTTATTTAAACAATTTTACAAGGAAATCTGAAATTTAGTCTTGTTTTATGTATGCAAATAAATATAATATATTTTCTTCTCATTGTATTTATAATCACAAAAAAAGCTGCGACGTAAAATTCAATCGCAGCTTTAAATATATAAATAAACCTAAAAAAATTTTTCCGATTAGTTATTTTGGAGATTATTATTTGTCCAATTTAAATTTAATGGGTAATGTATATCTCACGGACACATTTTTTCCATTTTGAGAACCTGGAATCCAATCCGGCATACTTTCAACAACTCTTTTAGCTTCTTCATCACAACCGCCACCTATTGGTCTCAGAATTTCCACATCTCCGATTTTACCTTCTGCATTTACAACAAACCTGGCATAAACTGCTCCCTGAATTTTGGCATCTTTTGCTGCTACTGGATATTTTAGATTTTCCGAAAGATATTTAAAAAATGCATCATTACCCCCTTTAAACTTAGGCATTACATCTGATTGAGTATAAACTCCGTTCTTATCCGGGTTAGGAGCAGGAGTTCCTTTAGAATCAATTACAGAAGTGGACTGACACATTGCTGTTCCGCTTAGCAAAACAAGCATTACAATTGAATAAATTACTTTTTTCATGTTTAATAGTTTTTGATTTTTATTAAGAACGATAAATATTATTTAATATTGTCAGTGAATATGATTGTCTCCCTTTTTATAATCCCGCAAAGATAATCTTTATTTCCTTTAACTGTTAAGTTTAAAGGAGCTTTATATATTCTTTGTTTTGTATTTCTTTCCTGCTATTTATTCAGGAAATCGAAAATATTTTACTGAAGTGATATGGTTTTTGGTACACCCCATTTTACAGTCCCATTTTTATTGGCTGGATCTGTATTCCAGAAGCATTCTCTTACTGTCAATAATTTTTTATTTGAATCTATACTGATAAGCTGATAAGAAAGTTTGGTTTCATCTTTAGAAGATACTTTTCCTTTCATGGGTGAATCAACCCGGAAACAAGGAAGTTGTATATTATTATCAGGACCTGCCCAGGTATAAAATTCATTATTATTATTATGCCCATGGAAATAAGCTTTAATATTCGGGTGTTTCTTCAGGAAACTTACAAAATCTCTTTGTTCTATTTTAGCTGTATCCTTACTTGAAATGCCATCTTTAAATGTTTCATTCAATAAATTTTCAAATTTATCTGTTTTGTTGATGGAATGATCACCATTGGGATTTTTAAAAAACCTTGCTTCCACGTCCGGATTGGCATGGGTAAATATTAAAACAGGGGTGGAAACAGAAACAGTATCTAAATCCTTTTCCATCCATGTTCTTTCTTCCGAATCAGGCCATAGATTTACAAATTGAAAATGAACGCCATTTTTATATTCTGAATAATGAACCTTTTGTGTTTCATAATTGAAATTTTCTTTTGTTACAGGAGTTTTTGGTCTCATCATAAGGTTATAAATACCTATATAAGCAGTGGCATCAACATCAGGAACCATCTTCTTATAAAAGCCTATTGCATCACTAACATCATGATTACCGGCAGTAATCCATAATTCTGATTTTTGTCCGTTTTTATTTTCCAGTTTCAAACCCTCTTTAAATTCTTCCGTAAATTGGTCCCATGATTTTGTTGCGCTTTGTATACTAGTATTCCCTTCCTTGTCAACTTCCATACGATTGGCAATATCTCCAGTTATAATTACGGCATCAATACTCATTATTACATCATCACTTCCAACTCCTAAATCATCAGGAATACTCATTCCCATTAATTTATTTATCTGTTTCACCATTGCAGAATTTACTTCATAGGCAGAAACGCTGTCTTTCCCTTGAAAATGGCTTTTAAAAAGTCCATAATGAAGATCGGAGCAAAAAACATAATTGCTGATATTATTTTGAGAAAAAGCATTAGTTATAATTAACAATGCAAAGGCAATAAGAATTATTTTTTTCATTTGCAGAAAGTATTTTTAATCTTGAACTCTGCAAAGAACGTGATTATAATTGATTGATTTACCTTGATTACATTAAGAAATTGTAAAGTGCATATCAATAAATTGTATATTTATATCCTTCAGGATGATTATATGGAAACAGCCATATTAAAAAAGGTTTTCTTGGATGTTTATATTCCTTAACTTTAACTAATTCACCTTTTGAAGAATATTTTTCCTTTTTAATTATTTTTCCTTTATCATCATAATAAAACCATTTACCTGTTTTATGATTATTTCTAAATGAAGGATTTGAATTTGAATAAACTTTATTAATTCCATTTTCATAAATCTCAGAAAATCTTTGTGTGTTGAATTGTTTATCATAATCAACTATGCGTTTCAAATTGAAATTTTTCCACAGTTCAATTATTCTGAATGATGATTGCATTTTAATTGCCATTATTGCCAGCTCATTTGTATCATCTTTATATACCATATAATAACATTTAAAGGAATATAATAGTCCGGAATATGTTGATGGTAATGAATCAAACAGTTCATTAATCTTTTCATCTGTTATTGTACTGTCGTAATGGGTTGGTAGGATATCTATTTTCTCTTTTAAAGTCATTCCAAAGACAGTTTTACGACTTAATGTTTTTCTTTGAACCTGGCAAAATATTAAATTGGAAAACAAAAGCAATAAACAGCAAATAAAAATATTTCGCTTCATTTTATTGATATAAGGAATAATCAATTATGATTTATCTTCCTTCTTCTTCCGTAAATGCATTTCTATTTTACGCACGTACCAAAGAATGCCCAATAATATAACCGGTATGGCAAGTAGTGTAAAATAGATTTCAGTATCTCCGGAAGCAATTGTATATAGAAAAATTGATAAGTTTAGCATTTTATGATTTATTTATGATGAATTATATTAAAAGTATTATTAATAGCAGAAGTAAATAAATTTTCCATTCAGAATTTATTGCTATTTCATTTTATATCTGATAGGTAAAGTCATAAAGACCCGAACATTTTTATGGTTTTGCATTCCTGAATTCCAATCAGGCATCATTGCTACAACTCTTAATGCTTCTTCATCACAACCGTATCCTATTCCTTTAGTTATTTCAGCATCACTAACTTTTCCATCTTTATTTACAACAAATTTTACAAGAACTGTTCCTGTGATATTGGCTTTTTGTGCTTCTTTGGGATATTTTAAATGAGTTGAGATATATTTATTTAAACTATCCTGCCCACCTTTAAACCTAGGCATCACTTCTACATAAGTATAAACATCATTTACTTGATAATTTGTTTTAGTTAATGGAGTATCGGGAGGAGTAAATTCGGCATTATTCTGTTTTATTGAGGTTTGACATAATACTGTTCCGCTTATGAATATAAGCATTACTGCTGAATAAATTATTCTTTTCATCTATTTTTGTTTTTGATTTAAATTATAATTCTGTTTTTAATACGGCAAATATAATCTTTATTTCCTGTTATCTACATGAATTTCAGTTTTCAATAGAGATAAAAGAATGAACAATAATTTTAAAAGGTTATCTGATAACCAAAATACCATTGAAGATTTACATCCCCCGAAATACTTCTTCCTATCGAAAACAGTAAATGGTTATGGTCATTAAAATCAATTATGGAACCTATTCGAAACCTGAAATCGTTGCTTCCGCCTACCTGACTGGCAGTTACATCATATATTTCGGCACCTATACTTACTTCTTTCACGAATTGATATTGTGCCTGCCAGCCTATAAATTCATAATTTTTATTTCCTGTGCCGGGATTTATCCAATAACCTCCTCCGCCGTAAGAACTCCATTTGCCTATTGTTCCCTGAATCCATAATGGTAAATAAACCTGCGCTTTTCCGTTACCAAGATTTTCATTGGAATTCCCTGTTGGTGCTTCTACTAAAGGAAATATGCCTGCCTGGAAATTTCCTGAATCTTTATTTATAAATCTATACTTTACGCCGAATTCTGTATCTCCATATCCATAATTTGTTTTACCTTCATTAACTTTATCATAGGATAATGGAGCAATTACATGCAGTTGCACATTTGGAATCACACCATAATTTACTTCAAGATGAGGGAGCGTTCCCATTGTTACATAAGAATTCCGCAAACCAATAGAAGCCCAATAAATTTCCCAATGATGGAAATCAACCGGTTGAGGATCATCGGTATCATAAGGAGGTCCTGCGTAAATAAAAGAAATGGAAAGAAATAGCTGAATACTTATTAAAACAATTTTTATTTTAGGAAATGAAGGTAGAATCATGGAATATCTTCATCGAGGTATTCCTTTATAAGAAACAATTTTTATTTTATGTTTCTTAGGGAGTTTCTCAGGATTAAATCCATGCATACCATAAGCAAGATTTATAAACTTACGCATTTCTTTCAATGATTCCATTGGAGTTAGTGAAGCCATATATTTAATTTCATCTTCTGCTTCTTCTTCAAAGGAATGATAAATACGAATTCTTTTCTTTTCGTATGCTATCTTTGGTTCGGAAACTTTTGA
>Ga0206927_1222_pt1 | contig 10647 bp, 11 predicted proteins | sample Alteio_BWOrgHeat_60_FD_153249 | JGI IMG/M metagenome (GOLD analysis project Ga0206927, IMG submission 153249) | Enriched cells from forest soil in Barre Woods Harvard Forest LTER site, Petersham, Massachusetts, United States -... | ecosystem: Environmental > Terrestrial > Soil > Temperate forest >... | reverse complement strand
GTTCATGATATGAATAAGTTCCAGCGCGAAATGTAAATGCTTCGCCTTACTGCAAGCAAACCGAACCGCCACGCGCGAATGGTCAGAGTTTTCGACACAAACTAAGAGTTTGGATTTCTTATGTTTATAATCCATTGCTTAAAAATTATCCTAAAAATACAATGGTCGCAACAGCTTGCGCGGCAATTCCCTCTTTACGGCCTGTGAATCCCAATTTTTCAGTAGTTGTTGCTTTAATATTAACACAGTCGGGCGAGATTTTTAAAATTTCCGCAACGCGCACCTTCATTTTGGCTTTATAAGGGGTTAGTTTCGGCTCTTCGCAGATGATTGTTATATCTACATTATTTATCACAGCATTTTTTTGCGCGGCAAGTTCTGCAGCATGCTGAACAAATTTTGCAGAATCCGCATTTTTCCATTTCTTATCATTTGGTGGAAAATGCTCGCCGATATCACCCTCACCGATTGCGCCCAAAATTGCATCTACTAACGCATGCAAACCAACATCCGCATCTGAATGGCCTTTGAGTTGATGGCTGTGCGGAATTTTAATCCCACAAATTGTCACATGCGTGCCGGTTTCAAATGCATGCACATCAAAACCCATACCAACTCGAGTTATTGGGTTTGAGTTTTGAGGTTTGAGGTCAGTTAAAGTAGTTATTTTTATATTCGCCTCATCACCCGCCACAAAATGCAGCCGCACACCGGCCGCATCGGCAACTTGTGCATCATCAGTGAAATTTGCTTTCACTTTTTTGTGCGCATCATAAATCCGCTTGTAATGAAAACCTTGCGGCGTTTGCACAACAAAAACTTCATCGCGATTCACCGCTTTGCCATCAACGCGCACCGAATCTTTTACACTCACTACCGGAATGGCCGAATCATATTTATCGAGCGTTTCAAGAATTCTTGTGATGAGATCATGGCTCACATATGGCCGCGCTGCATCATGAATGAGAACATTTTCAGGTTTGAGTTTTTGTAAGCTCTCTAATCCCAAACGCACCGAATCTTGGCGCTCTGCCCCGCCTATTACCGGATCAAGCAATTTATCCACGCCCTTAGGAAAACATTCATTATAAATTTTCTTATCACCCTTGGCGATCACCACTCTAACAGCATCAATTTCCGGGTGCTCAAGGAACGCACGCACGGTTTTGCCCAACATAGTTTCGCCATCTATAGGCAAATATTGCTTCGGAACTTCCCCACCAAAGCGCTTTCCGGCCCCTGCCGCGACGATTAAAGCTAGATTTTTAATTTGCATAAATTTCTATGTACTATATTTATCACATCAGTACATTCGAATTTTGAGATTTATTTATGATAATAAGCAAAACCATGGTTCGTAACCACCTGGCACGCGTCACCGTTGATTATTTCACCCAACATGACACGCATCCAAATAACCCGGATGAATATGCTACATATATCGATAATATAAAAAAATCTGCCGAAAAAAGCGGCGATTTAAAATGGCTAAAATTGGCAATCGAATACGTGCTCACTCATCCGGAAGAAGATGCCAGCCAGCTAAATGCCGGAACCTATGCCTTTAATAATGACCGTATGCGTAGTCTTTTAGAAACGATTTGGGCAACTTTATGGCCGGAAAGCGAAGTGCCAGTGGCACCTTCGTTTGAAGAAATGTCAGACGCAAAATGGGAAAAGCTAAAAACTAAGGGAATTTACGATCCAGCCCTATAAATACTGGATTTTTACAAAGATTTTTGCTATAAGCCACGCCGATGAGCATAAAAATCGGCAATCTGGAAATAAAGGAAAATGTCATTCTCGCACCGATGAGCGGGGTGAGCGATGTGCCGTTTCGCAAACTTGTCAAAAATTATGGCGCTGGATTAGTGGTGAGTGAGATGATCGCGTGCCGGGCAATGGTTTTGGAAACTCGCCAATCGATGACCAAACTCGCCAAAGCCGATAACCAAGATATTTCAGTTGTGCAACTCGCCGGTTGTGAGCCGGAAGTTATGGCCGAAGCTGCCAAGATGAACGAAGATTTGGGCGCGGATGTAATTGATATCAATTTCGGCTGCCCGGTAAAAAAAGTGACCAACGGTGATGCAGGTTCGGCATTAATGCGCCCAGCCGTTTTGCCACTGGCTACAAAAATTTTAGAAGCAACAGTCAAAGCCGTAAAAATTCCAGTGACATTAAAAATGCGCATGGGTTGGGACCATAACACATTAAACGCACCTGAAATTGCGCGCATCGCTGAAGACCTCGGAATTAAAATGCTCACTGTTCACGGACGCACGCGCAACCAATTATATTCTGGCAACGCAGATTGGAGATTTATCAGAAACGTCAAAAACGCGGTAAAAATTCCAGTGATCGCCAATGGTGATATTATTGATTTTGATTCCGCCGAACGCGCTCTCGCAGAAAGCGGCGCTGATGGAATTATGATCGGCCGCGGCGCTTATGGCAAACCTTGGTTTGTTAGCCAGGTTATCAAACATTTGAAAGGTGAGAAGCAAACTGATGAGCCTTCATTGCAAGAGCAATTGAAAATCATTCTCACACATTATGATGAGATGCTCGAACTTTACGGCATAGTTACCGGAGTGCGCATGGCGCGCAAACATATTGGTTGGTATTCATCCGGCAAATTTAACTCTGCCGAATTCCGTGGGCGCATTATGAAAATGGATAACCCTGCTGATGTGAAGAATGCGATTCGCGATTATTATAACGAACTAATAAATACTCGTTTCGAGCTTAATCTTGATAAAGCCGCTTAAGTTATACAACTTCTGGTTGTGTGACGCTTGAATCATTTGTCAACCATATTATATGTAGTTTGGACAAATAATTCCTGAGCCCATTTATTAACAATTTTAGTTAAATACAACCTATTTTCCTTAATGGCTAGCCTCAGTTTACTAGGCTAACTAACTGTTATATATAACTTACAGCACTTAGCCGCCTTATAATTACCCGTAACACTACTATTGCAATAGGGTTGTAATAAAAAAATAAAATATATTCCTGTGCAAGCTGCATATTTTTTGGGCTATAATAAGTTATGTAAGCCGCGGAAAGCTTGAATCTCCGCATAAATGTAATTCTAAAAGTAAGCACGGTAAATATGAGCGTTGAAATTAAAAAATTAGCAAATGGTCTCACAATTGCATGCCAAAAAATGCCCGAATTAAAAACTGTCGCCATCAACGTGATGGTGAAAGTTGGTTCGCGTGATGAAAACAAAATCAATAACGGCATTTCGCATTTGATTGAACACATGGCGTTCAAAGGAACTGCAAAACGCACCGCGCGCCAGATCGCTGAAGAGTTTGATAATATCGGCGGCTATAACAACGCATATACATCACGTGAGAACACTAGCTTCCATTGCAAAGTAATTTCAACTGAATGGAAACGCGGCTTAGATATTTTGAGTGATATCGTTTTGAATTCAACTTTCCCTGATGATGAACTCATCCGCGAAAAAGGTGTAGTGCTGCAAGAGATTTTGGAAAACAATGATAACCCTGAAGATGTGGTGAATGATATTTTCCAACTCGATGCTTATAAAAGCCAATCACTTGGTCGCTCAATCTTGGGCGATGCTGATACGGTGAATGCAATGACGCGCCAGGATATTTTGAATTATATGGCTGAATATTATCAACCATCTAATATGGTTTTATCTCTTGCTGGCGACATTAATATAGATGAGGTTGTGCGCGAAGCAGAAAAGCTTTTTGTCTTTAATAATATAGCACCTTTACCTGAGCAAAAAGTTTCGCGCTATGTTGGCGGCATGTCGATCCATAAAGATGACTTTGAACAAGTTCATATGATTATTGGCTTCGAAGGTGTTACTCATAAAGATCCGCATTATTTTACCCAGCATGTACTTTCAACCGTTCTCGGTGGCAGTATGTCATCGCGCCTGTTCCAGGAAATTCGTGAAAAACGCGGGCTTGCCTATAGCATCAGCACAAACTTGAACACCTATGATGATACCGGAACGTTTACAGTTAACGTTGGCACTTCTGAAGATAAATTCCGCGAAGTGATTGATGTTATCGTAGCCGAGCTTGGCAAAATTATGGAATCAGTTTCTGAAGATGAAATTGAGCGCAGCAAAGTGCAATTAATCTCTGGCCTAGTCATGGCAGCAGAAAACAGTAATTATTGTGCTGATGAAATTGCAAAATGCATCCTCACCTATGGCCGCTATATTACCAATGAGGAAGTTTTCGAACGCATCAACCAAGTAACATCAGGTGACGTGGTTGCATTGGCGCAGCGCATCTTCAACTCGAAAATGACATTTGCCGCGACCGGTAAAATTGAAAACTGGGCGATCAGCCAAGATATCCTTGCCTAAATCTTTGGGCAGGATACAATAATCTGGTTCAACCGGATTATAACCACATGCGCGTTCTAAAAACTTTAGCTTTCCTGATGGCGTTTCCTACGCTTGCCCATGCTGCCAATATTTACGAAATCCAAAATGTAACTGTTTCAGAACCGGATATGGAAAGCAGCGCCGCCCGTGAAAAAGGCATGGCTGATGCGCAAAAAAAAGCATTAGATGAATTGCAGAGCCGCTTGCTTACTGCCGGCTTTATAAATATTCGGCAAAATATTCCAGCATCACGCGCAGCAACGGCTGTAGATTCGCTGGATATTGTTAATGAGAAAATTAGCGCTGGGAGCTATACCGCAACTTATAATGTAATTTTTAGCCCGCTGGAAATTAGCAAAATTTTCCAAATCAGCAAAATTGAGCCTACAAAAGACCCACAAAAATTTCTGGTTCTGCCAATTGTTACCGAAGATGGCAAAACCCGAGTTTGGAAAAATGATTGGCTAAAAACTTGGCAAGATTCCAAAAAACCAGACATCATAATCCCACTTGGTGATTTGCAGGACATTCAAAACTTTAAAGAAGAAGATCTTGGTGCCAATAAACTTGAAGGCCTTAACAAAATGCAGCAACGTTACGGCACTAATAATGTTGTTTTGGTGAAATCGGAATATCTTAAAAGCAAAAATGTGCTTGATGTTGAACTGACCAAAATCAAAGGCACTGAACGCACAGTTATTAATTATGAATATCCTGGTAATGATGAAATTACCCAAGATGAACTTGCTCAAGCAGCTACTAATGATATCTCATATCGTCTTGAAAATGATAAGCTGACTGATGAAACGCTGACCACCAGCCCGAATGCAACTCAAGCACAAGCTCCAAGCCAGCCAGTTCAGGAAGAACAACCGAAAAATTTCAAAATTCCGCCTGAGCCGCCAGAGCCATATTCTCCAACTGCGCCAGGAGTTGGCTATTTAGGCGGCAGCACTACTACATTACCTCCATCTGTAACCGGCATGCCAGCTACTCCTGCTCCGGCTACAACCCCTGTTGCAAATGGAGCAGTTACACATAATGATGTATTTATAACTGCCGCCGACTTAGTTGCCTGGAGCCGCATCCGCAATAAAATATCAAAAACCCCGGGAGTCAGTGATCTGCAAATAAAATCATTCACGGCTGGCCGCGCTTATGTTTCACTCGGCCATACGGGTGATATGGCAAGCCTTAATAAGGCGTTCGCCGCACAAGGTCTAGAACTTCACACTGACGGAACCAACTGGGAAATCAAAGAGAAATAAATGAAAGTAAACCGCCAACTCACCTTTTTATTCCTCGCCTTTGCGGCGCTTTGCATCTTCCTTTATGCAGTAAGCGGTATCTTACTGCCATTTGTTTTGGGCATTTTAGTTGCTTATATGCTTGACCCGGTGGTTGATCGTTTTGAGGCGCGCAAAGTTCCACGCGGATTTTCTTCTGCTGTCGTTCTTGCGATTTTCTTCAGTATAATTATCGCTACTTGCGTTGTTGTGATCCCGCTCATTTTCCAGCAAGTTCAAGGTTTTGCGACAAAATTGCCGACTTATATCAACACCTTTAATCACGAAATCTGGCCAAATATCCGCCACAAACTTTCCCACATCAGCCCAGCATTGGCAGAACAGCTAGATGATAAAACCAAGGATATTTCCGATAATCTCGGCAATGTGGTTGAAATTTCGCTGGCGCAAATTTTCCATTCAAGCTTATGGCTGTTAAATATAGCCTCGCTCATACTCATCACACCAATTGTGAGTTTTTATCTCTTGCGTGATTGGGATGTTTCGCTTGCCAAGCTTTATTCTTTGCTGCCGCAAAATTATGCACCGGTCATTAAAAAGCAGGCGCGCCGTATTGATGATACAATTTCAGCTTTCATGCGTGGCCAGCTCACGGTTTGCTTTTTGATCGGCATTTTCTATGCAGCCGGGCTAACTATTGTTGGCCTTAACTTCGGCTTTCTTATCGGCCTTATTACCGGCATTCTAACTTTCATACCTTATGTTGGGCCATTAGTTGGTGCGCTCGCCGGGCTTACCATTGCCTTCCTACAATTTGGCGATGACTGGTATAATATCGCATTAGTTGCCGCCATATTTATTGGCGGGCAGAATATTGAAAGCAACTTCGTTACACCTAAGATCGTTGGTGATAAAATCGGCGTTCATCCGGCATGGTTAATTTTTAGCATGTTAGCTGGCGCATCACTCCTCGGATTCCTTGGTGTTATTATTGCCGTGCCAATGACAGCTGTTATTGCCGTTCTCGTCCGTTTTGCAGTTGAGCAATATGAGCACAGCTCATATTATATTAGAAACCGCAATACCGAGCATTTGGAGCAACCCCTAAATTATAAAGCTGAACCTGGCTCGCTACTTGCCATTGATGAACCACCACAACCAAAACGCAAACGCGTATTCCGCCACCGGAAAAAGGCCGCGAAAAAAGCCAAATGAGCCAGACTGTTTTCAAATTTGACGTTAACCATGATTATTCACCCGAAAACTTCCTGGTTTCCAGCTCAAACCGCGAAGCTTTCGAACATATAAAAAGCTTTCCGTGGAATTTCTATGCGCTTTCCATACATGGCCCCAAAGCTAGCGGAAAGACTTACCTGGCCAATATTCTGGCGGCAAAAAGCAATGCAATTATTATTGAAGATATCAACTCTCAAACTCCGCAAGTTGAATTGCTGCATACTCTAAACAAGGTGAAGGAAACCAACGGCCATGTTTTACTGACTTCGGAAAAGCCGTTGAACAAACTTGGTTTTGCCTTGCCTGATCTTGTTTCTCGCCTTTCCGCCATAGTTTCGGTGCACATTGATAAACCCGATGCTGAAATTTTTCACCTACTCTTTGCACGCTACTTCGCTGCCCGGCAGTTAAAAGTAAGTGACGATGTAATCGCTTATCTTGCTGGCCGCGTTGAACGCAGCTTTTTAGGCGCGACGCAAGCAGTTGAGAAAATTGATAAATTATCGCTCGAGCAAAAGCGCAACATCACTATTCCGCTGGTGAAACAGGTCATTTAGCTAAAAAATGAATGAGAATGCGCGGAATTTAAAAATTTTTGATAACGATAAATATATCGCCTCACTTTTCGCGCCAGCAGCAAAGCGTTTGCAAGTTCAGGCGCTATTCAATTTCCACTATCAAATCTCCCAAATTCCGCTGGAAGTTAGCGAACCAATGGTTGGTTTAATAAAATTCCAATGGTGGCGTGATTGCTTTGAAGAAATCCGCGCTGGCAAACCATCGCGCCCGCACCCGGTTTTACTGGGGTTAAAAGGCTCTAATGTGAATTATAACCAGCTTGAACTGGTCATAAACTCTTATGATGCTCTACTTGAAAACCAAACCCCGCGCTCGCTTGCCGAGCTGGAAGAATTCATCAACCACACATACCTGATAATTTTCGAACAGCTAGCAAATATTCTCGAAATCACTTTTGCTGAAAATACTGCTCGTGCCTACGCCTACACATTCCTCGCCCGCAAGATAAAACAAAACGGCGCAAATTATGCAAAACTGAGCATAGATCCAGCACAACTTATACAAAAATCAGCAGAATTATTGCCTGAACATAATAATGTTTTTGATATCATCACCGGCCATTATAACCGTAGCTTAACTGCTTCGCGTTGGAAATTGCTGCTAAAACTGGCCTTTTCGGGTGCTAAATTATTGTAGACTTGGGCGTTATCATTAATTACCCTAACTTATATGAACAAATATCTCTTACCACCCGGTTTTCGTGATTTGCTACCAGATGCGGCTGAGCAGGAATATTTCTGCACAACTTCGCTTATAGAAAATTTTTATAAGCACGGTTATCGCTTAGTTGCCACGCCGCTGGTGGAATTTGAGGAATCACTCTTTGAAGGCGCCGGCAAAGCCTTAGAGCCGCGCACGCTAAAATTAATTGACCCACAATCCCAAAAAACATTGGGCATTCGCGCTGATATAACAACTCAAGTTTCGCGATTGATTTCTTCTCGTTTGAGCAAAGCCAAACTACCATTAAAACTTTGCTATACCGGCGATATTATCCGCTCTTATGCGCTTAACACGCGCGGCCAGCGCCAGTTGAAACAAGCCGGAGTTGAATTTGTTGATAAAAAACCAAATCCGGCAGCCGATGCAGAAATTGCAATTTTGGCAATTGAATCACTTGCCAAGCTCGGCCTAAAAAACCTTACGATTGATTTGAACACACCTAATTTAATTGAGAAACTTGGCGTGAAAATCAATGATGAAACAAAGAAACTGATCGAGAAGCGTGATATTTCAAATCTGCCGCCAGTTATTGCAGAGCTAATTAAAGCCAGTGGTAGCGCTGAAAAATCGTTTACAGCATTGAAGAAAGCCAAACTCCCAAAAACCGCGTTAGAGCAAATTGAATATTGCCGCCAGGTTTATGAGAAGATCAAAAAATCAAACCTTACGGTTAACGTTACTACCGATTTTGTTGAGAACCGCGGTTTTGAATATCACGAAATTTTCAGCTTCTCAATTTTCGCCCGCGATATCCGCGATGAGCTAGGCCGCGGCGGTAGATATGAAATTAATAAAACAAGCGCAACCGGCTTTACCATTTATATCAACGCTTTTGCAGAGCATGTTAAAATAAAACTCCCGGCCAAAAAGAAATGAAGATTCTTGTCGTTGATGATAATATATCAATCCGGAAATTGATGAGCGATTACCTAGAATCTCTAGGTTTTTCTGAAATAACACATGCAGAAAACGGCCTAGTTGCACTGGAAATTTCGCAAAAAGAATTGCCAGATATAATCACGCTTGATTGGAACATGCCGGAAATGGACGGGCTGGAATATTTAAAGGCTTTGCGCAAATTACCCAATGGGCAAAAGCCAGTAGTGGTTTTCTGTTCAACCGAAAAATCAACTCCACGAATCCAGCAAGCGATGGCCGCCGGTGCGAATGAATATATTACCAAGCCTTTTACGCTTGATGACGTGCAGAATAAGTTTCAAAAGCTGGGGCTTTTATAATTTAAGGCCAGCTAATGCCTCTGGCGTGCCGATGTGATACCATTTTCCACCATATTCGACACCGCGAAAACCATCTAAGTAAGCAGTATAAATACGGTTTAATGGGAATGCTGGTGCCATATCATGCACTGCGGGCCGGTCAAAAACCTTCGGGCAGATAATCTGCAAACCAGTGAAAACAAATGGAACATTACCTTCCGGCTCACGCCATTCGATGCGGCCATCGCCATAAAGCTTGAAATCACCCCGCCCTTCATATCCATAACCGGTAGAAACTTGGTTGAGTAAAAGCAGGCCAACTAATTTATCATCCCAATTTTCAGCCAGGGTTTCCAGCGCAGTTTTGCCATTATTATCGTTCCAGATAATATCAGTGCTGACCACAAAAACTGGATCATTACCTAGTTTATCGCGCGCAAATAAAAGCCCGCCGCCAGTTTCTAGCCGTTCTTTTTCATGCGAAATCGTAATTTTTATATCTTTGCGTTTCGCTAAATGCGCATGCAATTTTTCAGCCTGATAATGCGAATTCACAATCGCCTCTTCAACGCCGAATTCCACCAATTTATCAAGGGCGCGATCAATCATAGTGCGGCCCTCTACTTCAACCAATGGCTTAGGAATATTATCGGTCAAAGGCCGCATCCGCGTGCCAAGACCTGCAGCGAGAACGAATGCTTTCTTAGGACTCGCCATTTTCCCTCGCATTTTTCTCAATCCAATTTTTAAGCGGCGCCAGCACCGGATATTCTAAATCACCCCGCAAATGCGCCCAAACGCGCGGCAAAAACTTCAAATAATTATCTTTGCCATCACGCTTTTTTAAACGGTTAAAGATGCCAATAATCTTGCAATTGCGTTGCGCCGCTAAAATAAAATAATCACGAACAAAGTCAGGAGCTTTGGTTTTCAAAACATTGCTGGCGATTTGTGGAGAAACATCGCGCCTAGCATCTTCCAAAAGCGAAACTAGGTCATAGGCCGGATGGCCGATTACCGCATCCTGAAAATCAAGCAAACCAATTTTGTGAAGTCCTTGGCGTTTCGGTAGCCAAATCAAGTTATCAGCATGATAATCGCGCAAAACTAGCACTTGCTTTGAGTTATCGAGCTTTGCAAGTAATTCACTCCATATTGCCTTATATTCATCGCCATTCGCATCGGTTGCATACCAATCTGTCAAAAGCGCTGCTTCATCGAGCAATTTCTCTTGTGAATATTTTTCCAAACCAGCTTC
>Ga0206927_1231_pt1 | contig 10683 bp, 5 predicted proteins | sample Alteio_BWOrgHeat_60_FD_153249 | JGI IMG/M metagenome (GOLD analysis project Ga0206927, IMG submission 153249) | Enriched cells from forest soil in Barre Woods Harvard Forest LTER site, Petersham, Massachusetts, United States -... | ecosystem: Environmental > Terrestrial > Soil > Temperate forest > O... | reverse complement strand
AATCCCACTCCTGTAAAATTGCCGGAGTTATTATTAAAATAATTTCCTCCTACCGAAACCCAGTTCTTATTATACCCTAATTCAGGATAATCCAAAAAGCTTGCTCCTGTTGAGTCAACATCCACTGCAAACTGATACCATGTTCCTGTCGGGTCATTGGTCGCAGTTACAGCCACACCAACCAATGGTGCCGCAGTTAAATAATTCACCAGGCAAACAAATATATATCTGTCTGCCGATGGGTCATAAACAATTTTAGGATCTGAAGAAATTGTTGCTCCGATAGGATTCCAGAAAGTAGTCAGTGCAACCGTAGATACCGTTGCTCCTGCCTTAGTAGAAATCTTTACATCCTGGTTATGAGTAGTTACAACATAAACCGGTCCTACTGCACCCGAAACATCCGGTGGCTCAACACCGGTATTATCAATTTCTCCTTCAAATGTTGTGACAGGAGCCGGAGATGAGGGTTGAATATATTTTTCACGATGCAAAGACTTCTCTGAGCGCGTTTGAGAATAATTCTTTCCATGCATTTGTTCAATGATATCTCCGTGATTAAACTCTACCTCTTTCGGACTTTTCTGATTGGCTCTTATTTCAGGATGTGCCTGGTCATAAGCAACCAATTCCGCGAAAGTAACCGTAGCCCTCTTTACCTCATGTCCCTGGATTCCTGTTGAAACCTGTGCATTCTGAGCAAAACCTGTTGCAAAGAACAGGCAAACTGATACAAAAGACAATACTATTGCCTTTGTTAATAGCGTAACATTTTTCATTTTATATTTATTTGATTAAATTATTATGGTTAATGATGCAATATTAACAAAATAAAACAACTTAATGCACCTTGAACTGAATAATACAATAAAATCACCGAAAAGTTAAACAATCCGGAAATAGTTAATTGCAACTTTACTGGGAATATTGCAGGAAAGAAAAGGAGCCACAGATTCACAGATAAAATTTAATCAGGAATTGATTAAATTTTCACAGGTTAAATCTGTGATAATTCCTTTTTTAATAATTAATCTGTGAATCTGTGGCTCCCTTTTTATGATTAATGCCTTCCATAAAACTCCAGGTAAAACCTTTATTGTTATTTATTAATCATTAATGATAACCAATTTCCCTTTCCCCGCAATTCCATCTTTGGTATTAACCTCCCAATAATAAATGCCATTGGATAACTGAAGACTGATAGTTTCTGTACCTTTATTAGTATTAATCGTTTTAGAATAAACCAATCTCCCTGTTAAATCAATTATTCGTAAATCATAAATCGTAAATCCCAAATCGTAAATTCCAAATTCCCCTTTGTTCGGATTCGGATACAATGTTATTCCATTTCCATTATCTATGGTATTTATCCCCGTAAAGCAATTATCAACAATTACAAACAAAGTATCCGGCGGACTTACCCCGCATTCATTATTTGCCGTAACTATCACATATCCTCCGGTGCTGCCTGCCGATATGTTTATTGAATTGGTGCTCGATGTTCCCGTCCATCCCGAAGGCAAAGTCCATGTATAACTTGTAGCTCCTGCCACAGCAGCTATAGAATAACTTGTAGTAGTATCAGCACATAAAATAGTATCTCCCGCTATTCCTGCAGGTTGATTCGGAGTAATGCCCACACTTATTGCTAATGACCTTGTGGTAGTACTGATAGAACAACTATTAACCGATACCACCGAAATATTTCCACTCGGCGTATCCACAACAACAGTAATGATGGTATCTGTCGAACTCCCTGTCCATCCATTAGGTAAATACCATATATAACTTGTGGCACCCGGAACACTATTAATAGTATAAGTCTGAGTTGTTCCATTACAAACAAGTGTGTTCCCTGAAATAGGACCGGGGACGGCAGGGGTGTCGCACACTGAAGCACATATGTTAGTCACGGTGGCACCCCATCCAATTATTGAATTCGGAAAGGTAACTGTACTGCCGGAAGAAACAAATGTATTAGGAGATGTAATTTGAGTAGGTGGAGTTGTAACTATTGTAGCTGTTCCTCTTTCATTACATCCACTATTCCCAAAGGCATCCGTTTTTATTAAATAAAAATCGGAGTTTCCTGCACCAAAACTATACGTTAATCCTGTAATAATATATCCTGCATCATAAGTTTGACGAACAAAACTCCCATAATCATAAGTTGCACCAAATGCTTTTGTCCACAATGTATCTCCTATTGAATTTGTTTTTATTAAATATATATTTACATGTCCCTGAGCGAAACTCAATGTTCTCCCTGTAATTATATATCCACTATCGATTGTTTGTTGAAGAGATTGACCATAATCATTATTAACACCGCCATAAGTCCTCGTCCATAAAGTATCACCAATTGAATCTGTTTTTACAATATAAACATCAAAACCACCAGCACCGAAACTATTAGTACTTCCTCCAATAATATATCCTCCGTCAATAGTTTGCTGCACAGAAGTCCCCCATTCTGTGTTTGGTCCGCCATAAGTTTTTGTCCATAAAGTATCTCCAAAAGAATTTGTTTTTATTACATAAAAATCATAATTTCCACTACCGAAACTATTAGTATATCCTGCAACAACATACCCACCATCTGTGGTTTGCTGCACAGAATATCCTTCATCATCTCCTGTTCCGCCGTATGTCCTTGTCCATAAGGTATCACCATTAGAATCTGTTTTTATTAAATAGAAATCATAGTTCCCCTCTCCATAACTATTTGTGAATCCAGCAACAATAAATCCACCATCCGTTGTCTCTTGCACTGAATATCCTTCATCATCTCCTGGACCTCCATATGTCCTTGTCCACAATGTGTCTCCAAAAGAATTCGTTTTGATTAAATAAACATTTTCATCTGAATACCCAAAATGCGTTTCACCCACAATAATATATCCTCCATCATTGGTTTGTTTAACTGAATTACCAGCATAACCTGATCCGCCAAATGTTTTTGTCCATAATGTATCTCCAAGGGAATCTGTTTTAATTAAATATACAGAACTGTAACCATATGCATATCCAACAACAATATATCCTCCATCTGTAGTTTGTTGAATACAAGTAGCAGAATCCCAACTTGGTCCACCATAAGCTTTCTGAAAAGTTACTTGCCCCTTAGCAGCTACCACCCCCATCATCCCCATCAAAAAAACAAGTATTAATTTTTTCATAGTCCTTAATTATTTAATGATATTTATAAAATCGGATGTAAAGATAGCTAATTTTTTAATGATGAATAGATAATAGTATGAATTTCTTTTAGCTCAATAGCAGGATTATAAAAAAGTTAATCCCCTGTAATCCTTATCCTCCCATGTTTTATCAAAACACTTTCTCAAAATTGTCCCGCATTCCTGCAAAATAGCGTCACCTTCACTCATAATTTTTCAACCTTCAATCAAAATTCCTCCTCTGTCCATAAAAACCGTTAAACTATCCTTCAAAACTGTGCCGCTGACCATCAAAATCTTGCCGCTGACCGTCATGTTTTCGCCGCTGACTCTCGTGTTATTGCCGCAAACCTTCATGTTATGCCGCCTGTCCATCAAGATATTGCCGCTGACTCTCGTGTTATTGCCGCCGACCGTCATGTTATTGCCGCTGACCCTTGTGTTTTTGCCGCTGACTCTCATGTTATTGCCGCTGACCCTCGTGTTTTTGCCGCTGACCCTCATGTTATGCCGCCTGTCCAAAATAATTTGCTCATATTCAAGCACTTACAAAATTATTCTTTTCAACATTAAAACACATATCCTCAATTCCACCATCCATTTCACCTCATTAACATCATCCATACATCTGCCATCTCCCCTTTTACCTTTTACATCTTTATCTCATATAATTTTGCCATCCCGTTTCCTTTATATAATTTTACTTCCCCATAATAATTAATAATCAAAATGAAAAAAAATTACCTAATCATCGCACTCTTATTCATCGCTAACCTATCATCTGCCCAGGATTGGGTCAAGATGATGAAAGATGGAACAACAAACTTCTTCGATGTTCAAAAAGCCTTTAATGAATATCAGAAAAACAATGAAGAACCCGATAACAATATCCCCTTCAACTCCATCGACACCGCTAAAGGTGCAGAACATGAACAATCTGGCTACGAAATCTACAAGCGCTGGGAATATATGATGCAGCCTCGCACATTCCCAAAAGGAAATAGAATAGACCAAGCCAAAGCATACAATGAAATCGAGACAGAAAGAAACAAAAACACCAATCATCACAACAGCAAGAACGGTGGTGGCAACTGGACACCCATAGGTCCCACATATATCTCCGATCAGGGCGGATGGAGCCCCGGTCTTGGCAGAGTAAACACCGTCATGGTCGATCCCAACGATACTCTTAAGGTATATGTCGGCTCTCCCTCCGGCGGATTCTGGAAGTCCACTGATGGCGGGCTCACTTATGTTTGCACAACTGATAATAACATGGTCACCGGGGTAACAGCAATAGCAATAGACCCCAACAATTCAAATACAATCTTCATCGGCACCGGCGACGGCGACGGATGGGATATGTACACCGGCGGCGTTCTCAAATCCACCGATGGCGGCAACACCTGGACTCAAACAGGAATGGACTATCAGATGATACAAGGAAAAAATATTTACAAGATGGTCTTCCTCCCCGGCAGCAGTTCAACAATTTTTTGCTCCACCAACGATGGAATCTATAAAACCACCGATGCAGGTGCCACCTGGAACTTCACTTTACCAGGCTATGTCCGCGATATGAAATTTAAACCCGGTGATGCAAGCGTCATGTATGCTGCCGGAACCTCCTTCTACAAATCCACCGACTCAGGAAGCACATTTACCATCATCACAGCAGGTTTACCCGCCGATACTTCTGTAAATAGATTATCCATTGCAGTAACTCCTGCCAACCCCAATCTAGTTGACGTCACAGGAGGCAGCAACGACAACAGCGGCTTCTATGGATTCTACACATCTACCGATGCAGGCAATACATTTACAACAATCTCCAACACTCCTAACCTATATGGATGGGCAACCGATGGCAGTGATGTTGGCGGTCAAAGCTGGTACAGCATGACACTTGCAATTTCTCCCACCAATCCGAATATCATTTTCACTGGAGGAGTAAATATCTGGGAATCCATTGATGGTGGCGTAAACTGGACTATGATTGCTTATTGGGTTTACAATACTCCGTGGGCTTATGTCCATGCCGATCAGCATTGTATGGATTTCTTTGGCAATACAATTTATGTTGGTTGCGATGGTGGATGTTTCAGAAGCACAAACCTCGGTGCCAACTGGACTGATTTGAGTAAAGGCATGCAGATAATGCAATTCTATCACATGAGCGGTACTCCCCAAAACCCGAATATCGTAATGGGAGGTGCTCAAGACAATGGTTGCAACAGGATGGTTGCCAATAGTTGGTCTCAAGTATATGGCGCTGATGGCTTTGTCACCCAAATTGATCCAACAAATGGAAATATCTTCTATGTCGAATCACAAGGTGGTGGTATGGCAAGAACAACTGACAGCGGAGCATCCTGGGTTGGCATAGCTCCACCAAATAACGGTGGCGGCGCATGGAGTACTCCATACGTATTAGATCCCAACAGCCCTGAAACAATAATTGCCGGCTTTGTTAATGTATGGAAAAGCACTGACACCGGAAATACCTGGACACAAATCTCCAACTTTGATTCAGTAAGTAATATTACCTCCCTTGTTGTTGCTCAAAGCAATTCGAATTATATATACGTTTACAGAAATGATACTTTATATAAAACCACTGATGGCGGCTCCACCTGGAATAACATTTCCGCAGGTTTACCCTTGAGTTATATTTATTTAACTGCAATAACTGTTTCCAACACCGACCCCAATCGTCTCTGGATTTCTCTTTCAGGATATAATGATGGACAGAAAGTTTATGGCTCTTATGATGGCGGAAACACATGGTTTAATTTTTCCGGCAATCTTTCCAATCTTCCTGTTAACTGTGTCCTCTATCAAAACAATTCTTTGGAAGGATTATACATCGGAACAGAAACGAGTGTATATTATAGAGATAGCACATTAAGCAATTGGCAACCTTTTTATAATGGATTACCAAATATGATGGTTGAAGATATGGTTATTAATTATCAAACAAATAAAATAAGAGCCGCCACTTATGGAAGAGGCATTTGGGAATCTCCTCTTTATACATCTCCATCCGCTCCTCCTGTTGCAGCATTTACTGCGAACCTGTTAACTGTTTGTCCTGAAGTTCCTATTCAATTTACTGATTTATCTACTAATGCTTCTGCTCAGTGGAACTGGAATTTCCCCGGTGGAATACCTAATACCTCAACACAACAAAACCCTATCGTTTCCTATGTGAATACCGGCACATATCCTGTTCAATTAGTTGCCTATAATCTTTATGGAACTGATACTGCAATTCAAAATTCTTATATCACTGTAACTTATCCTTCGGATGTGAGCTTGCCTTTGCAAGAAGGATTTGAATCAACCAACTATCCTCCAACTTCTGACTGGAGAGTTTATGATAATCCAACAAATAGTGGTGAATGGTTCCAGGCAAATTGGTGTGGTGGTTATTCTCACAGCTATAGTTCATCGGCAGTAAACAACTGGAATGGAACTGGATATGGTTCAGAAGAAATCCTTCTGACTCCGCCATATAATCTTACTTATACACAAAGCCCTGTTTTGAAATTCGATGTGGCTTATGCTAGATATAATTCATCTTATACAGATACATTAATTGTTTTTTATTCTAATGATTGCGGCATCACTCAACATCAGCTTTATAAGAAAGGAGGGACTGTTCTTTCCACTTCTCCCGATGATCTGAATCCTTTTACTCCCGATTCAACCCAATGGAGAACCGAATCATTAAACATTGATACCATAGCAAATAAAAACGATGTTCAATTTGGTTTTATGAATAAATCAGGCTATGGAAATTATATGTATCTCGATAACATCAATCTTATATATACCAATGTCGGCATTCCTCAAATAAGCAATCCGACAGAACTGAACATCTACCCAAATCCTTTCAATAATACCATCACTGTTTCAATCAATAATAATCTGATTAAAGATAATGAAATTCAGGTGTTGAATGTTTTGGGTGAGATTATTTATATGAAAGATTTACCTGTTGCAACTCAACAGACAATTGAGATTAATTTAGATAATATTTCGTCCGGAATTTATTTCATAAGAATGAAAAATCAGGATGGTTTTATCAACAAGAAAATCATCAAGATGTAATTTATAACAAACGATCCTTTCGGCAATGATGTTTGTAAAGCCGCTCTTTAATCAGGGCGGCTTTTTTTAATTCTGACTCTTTTTAAGTTCTTTTGAGAGAAGTTTCACAAGGTCTGATGCCTTTAAATCTTCGGCATCAATAGTATAATGAGCTTTGGTATAAAAACGTTCACGATTAGCAATCTGATCTCTTATCTGCAATACCAATTCAACGTCTTTTAAATCTTTTATAAGCGGACGATCGCCCTTACTGGTTGCCAACCGATGAAATAACATTCCTACGCTCGCCTGCAAATAAACAGTAATCCCATGTTCTCTCATTTCCTTCAGATTATCAAAAAAACAAGGAGCTCCACCACCTGTCGCCACAACTATATCATCTTTTTTGAATGTCTTCTGCAAAGCCTTTTGTTCCATTTCCCTGAAAATTTGTTCGCCATTGGTTTTAAATATATCAGCAATATGACGTTTATTATCCTTTTCAATCATTTCATCAAGATCAATAAACTTATATCCAAGCTTAGTAGCAAGTTCCGAACCGCGTGATGATTTCCCGCTTCCCATGTATCCGATTAAATATATCCGCATTGAGATTTGTTTTAGGGCGACAAAGTTAGCTCTTTTATTGAATTAGGGATTAGAATACCATTAAACCACAAGAAAAATGAACTTTCAAGGTAGTGGTTTGACTTTCATTGCTTTGATGGGGATAAATCAGAATGGCTATCAAATCGGATGAATTGGCTATCAAATCGGATGAGATTGGTAGCTAATTGAATGAGTTTACTATCAGACTGGATAAATTGGTTGCCAAATCGGATGAGTTTGGTAGCTAATCGGATGAGTTTGGTACAAGATCGAATGAGTTTGGTAGTAGATTATTAATAAACTCCTCAATTGATTGATAAACATAAATCAAATCTTCTTCATTAATACAATAAGGAGGCATAATATAAATGACATTACCTAGCGGGCGGAGGATGATTCCCTTGTCCAGGAAATAATTATAAGCCTTATCTCTGATATTGTTGAAATAACCGGTTCCGTCTCCGGTTTCAATTTCGATGGCAAGAATTGTCCCGCATTGGCGAATATCCTTTATATTCTTATTGTTCTTTAAGATTTCATAAAATGATTTATGCTGATGCTCAATCCTCTTGATATTATTCCAGCATTCATTCATTTCTAACAAATCCAAACTCGCCAAACCGGCAGTGCAAGCAAGAGGATTTGCAGTATAAGAATGCCCATGAAACAGGGTTTTTGATTTATCATCAGACAAAAAAGCATCGAAAATCTTAGCATTGCAGGACGTAACTCCCAAAGCCATCGTCCCTCCTGTTAGTCCTTTTGATAAACAAAAAATATCCGCATCAGCATCCAGATGATCCATGGCAAAGAATTTACCTGTTCTGCCAAAACCGGTCATTACTTCATCAGCAATTGTAATAATATCATGAGCGTTACATATATTTATTATTTGTTGAAGATATTCGGATTTATACATCAACATTCCACCGGCACCTTGCACAAGTGGTTCAAATATAAATGCTGTAACTTCATTATTTGAAATGGCATTATTGAATTGGGAGATGGATTTTTCTGCATTGTCGGGATAAGGAGCATCGATATAAATCACGTCAAACAAAAAATCACTGAACGGATTGGTGAACGCACTTCGCGCACTTACCGACATTGCTCCAAAAGTATCACCATGGTAACTATTGTTAAATGCAATTACCTTTTTCTTTTCCTCTCCCCTGTTATGCCGATATTGAATTGCCATTTTAAGAGCAACCTCAACAGCGGTGGAACCATTATCTGAATAAAATATTTTAGATTGATTGGAGGGTAAATGAGTTAATAATCGTTCCGCCAATTCAACTGCAGGCTGATGGGTGAATCCTGCAAACATTAAGTGCTCCAGCTTATTTAATTGCTCAGAAACTCTTTGGGCGATATATGGATGAGCATGACCATGTATATTTACCCACCAGGACGAAACAGCATCAATGTACCTTTTTCCATACTCATCAAAAAGATATGCACCATCACCTTTAACAATTGCTATTGGAGTGGCAGCATCTTTCATCTGTGTATAAGGATGCCAGATAACATTTTGATCGCGTTCTGATAAATTCATTTTATGATTTAATAGTTCTGCAAAAGTAAGACATTTACTAAAACAAAACCGCCCCTTCGTACTGAAGAGGCGGTTTCTTTAATTAGAGATTATCTGTTTACCTGATTATTGAACTACAAGTTTTGCTTTAGAGATGTTATCTCCTTTTTGTAGCGTAACCGTGTAAACTGCTTTGGCAATACCGTCAAGGTTCATGATGTATGTATTTTCACCAAGACCTGCATTGACAACTTCTGATTTAACAACTCTTCCCAACATATCTATCAGTTTAACATTATAAGCTCCTTCTTCCATCGTTGAGAATGCAATAGTAACCATCTCATCTGCAGGATTTGGATAAACATTGAATGGTACTGTTGAGTTACCTTCTTCAGCTACTCTTTGAGCTAAAGTAGTAAAGTTTTGAGTTGCTGACCATCCGGAGTTAATTGTTCCTGAAGTGTTACAATTGGTTTCAATTCTCCAATAGTAAGTTGTACTTAAAGACAATCCTGTGAACGTGTGATTGTTTCCTGTCACTGTAATACTTGTCCAGTTGATTTGATCAGTACTGATCTGGAGTGTATAGTTAACAGCACACTGAGATTGAATCCAGGTTGCTTTAGCTGTTGTTCCTGTTATGCTGCTCGTACCTAAACTTGTAGGAAGAGCACAGTTGTTGGTAACAACCTTTGAAGCAGTTGAGGTACATCCTGCACCATTGGTTCCGGTAACTGTATAAGTATTTGCAGAACTTACAGTTGCTATTTGAGCATTTCCACCACTTGGTGTCCATGCATAAGAAGCAAAACCAGCTGTTGCAGTCATTATCACATCTGTCGGGGAAACCTGAGAACAGAAATTAAAGTTTCCTGGATTTCCTGTTATACTAATTGTAGTAACTGCATTTGATGTAACTGCAAGTGATTGAACAGGGCTGCTTCCGCAACTGTTAGATGCTTTAACGGTAACGGTTCCACCGGTAGCGTTAACTGTCCAAGTAATACTGTTAGTAGTCGAAGTTCCTGCCCATCCTGCAGGATGTGTCCAGGTATAACTTGTAGCACCGGCAACAGGAGACACAGAATAAGTCTGGCTGGTTCCCTGACATACATTTGTATTTCCACTAATAGGACCTGGTTCAGCTGGAATAGCATTTACAGTTACACTGATTGTACTTGCAGCACTTGTACCGCAAGCGTTATTTGCAACCACTGAAATGGTTCCACCAGTTGACCCTGCTGTTGTAGTAATTGAAACCAGTGTCGA
>Ga0206927_1229_pt1 | contig 10824 bp, 13 predicted proteins | sample Alteio_BWOrgHeat_60_FD_153249 | JGI IMG/M metagenome (GOLD analysis project Ga0206927, IMG submission 153249) | Enriched cells from forest soil in Barre Woods Harvard Forest LTER site, Petersham, Massachusetts, United States -... | ecosystem: Environmental > Terrestrial > Soil > Temperate forest >... | reverse complement strand
TTAGTGCCTCATGCTCATCATAATTATGAGCATTTTTCAGGAACATTGGCAGCAGGAGAATCATTATTGATAAGTACCCGCGAATTTTTTGAAAAGACTCATGTAATGATTAACAGTTTGACCCTGAATGCAACTATTTCGGCATATATTCTTGAACACGCCGGCGATCCGATTGTTAAAGAAATGTCAGTCACAGGAATAGATTCTACAACAAAAGAAGCACATGAAATAGGCGGAGAAACAGGCACATTGTTAATGTTGAAAAATGATAGTCCCGGTCCAGTGGATTATAAATTGGATATAATAGATTAAGTACAAAGTCCAATGTCTTAAGTCTTAAGTAAAACGCTCCCGATAATTTATTTTATCGGGAGCGTTTTTATTTCAGGGATTAAGGATTGGAGATGGGGATTAGGGAATCACACAATCCTAATTAAGTCACCTCACCACCGCATCACAGGATTTCTATTCATCACTATAAACGTATAGGTATTCGTCGTATTTTCCAGGTATTTAAAAACTAGTTCCTTATCATTAGTACCAATCGTGAGTTGTTTATCTTTTAAACTCCACCACCCTGTATTAATCCATTTACAGGTTTTCACCATCTGGGTAAGCTCCTTATTTTTCCGGACACAATAAGTATCCGATGAGCAGGAATCAAGTTCGCCACCTATCAAAAAAGCAAATTCACCATATTCATACGCAAGGTAAAGAGTGAGGGTGTCGCCCTTCTGTAAATCATTAAAATACTTGCTGAATGTCCAGGTGCTGCCCGTCAGTTCTTTTTCCTGTCCATAAATATAATTTGCTGAGGAGGTGAAAAGAAAAAGAATTATTCCTGCTAAAAATGAGTTACAAAGTTTCATTCGTTTGCGGTTCCTAATATAGTTTTGAACTTCCCCTTTTCGAGTGTGGATAACATATCGGCTAAAACACCTATCGGTAAATCTCTGGCGATATTTAAAACCACTATATCACATTTATATTTTTCCAGGGTATTCAATAAATTTTCCTTTTTAATTATATTCCCTTTAAAATGAATCGTGCTGTCGGATTTGACAATAACTACACATTTATTGTGAAATGAATCGACATTTACATTATTTGGCAAAGATATTTTAAGAGGTAAAGAATCCTGAGCCATTGCTACAAGACAATTGCAAAACAATACAGGTATAAAAAATAATAGTTTCATAAGCTCGGAATCATTTTTCTCTCTGCAATATTAATAAAATATCTGCAATAGTTGATTAATCCCATTCGCAAAGAATATAATTACTAAGTTTGCGTTCTTAAAAAAACGGAATAGAATGAAAAGAATCGTGTGTATAATTGTTGCGTCCTTCCTCACTTTACCATTTATGGTTTATGGTCAGGATGCTTCAATAGTAACCGCAGGAAAAGCACTTCCCGGACCATCCGGAATGATTTCTATTGGTTTCCGAAGTTCCATAAGTATGTTTAATGATGGCGACTGGAATAGTGTAGGAACAGGTGCCGGCGGGCAATTCAGGATTCAATTAAGTAATGATGTAAACACAGAATGGTTTTATGATTATCTGACAGCAAATGTGGGAGATTATGCCCATCGAACCGATGAACATATTGGCTGGAGTGTTATGTTTTATCCCATAAAATCGAATGGAATTTTACAGACTATTCAACCCTATATACTTGCAGGGCATTGTTTCGATTATTCATTGTTCACTGATAACAGCAATGAAAATAATTCTGCCAAACGCTGGAGTTCGGCGGTGCAGGCAGGTATCGGAATGCATTTCAATCTCTCGAGGAATTTCAATTTTTCATCCGCTTTACAATATATGATTCATCTTTCAAATGATATTAATGCCTCTGATAACAATGGTGTAGTTACCTTTACAAAACAATCCGGCGTTGACCTTGTAGGGCATATCTTATTTAATGTGAGTGCGAATTTTGTTTTAGGAAAGTTATAAGGATATGGGAAAAAGAATTGCATTAGTTGTTTTAATTGCTCTCGGTTTAAGTAAATCTTATGCACAGGATAGTAATCCATTCATCGCTCAGGGATTATTGAAAGGCACTGCAACAATAAGCCCCGCCTTCATGCTTAATCATCCAATAGAAAACATTTACATCAATGGAGAACTTGAATATTTTACCGAAAAGAATATAAGTGTAAGAGGGGATTCTTATTGGTTTTTAAGTTCCCAGCAAAAGCCTTCATTGCTCAATCAAAACAGTTTTATTGTTGCAGGAGCATTGTATCATTTTCCAAAGAAGAACTTTGATTACTTTATCGGATTTCAGCCTGGGGTTTCGTTGGTGCAGCCCTATGTCGTTTATGTTCATGCAGGTCCTGGAACTTTAATAAATTGGGTTGATATACCCGACCAGACAAAAGTTTGCCCCACAATTAGTGCAATTACAGGCATTACTTATTATGTGGGGGATTACTTTAATTTTTTCCTGAATGTCAGATACACAAAATCCCGTTATTTCGGGTATGATAGCGGAGAGCTTAACTTAGATCAATTAATTCTTTCAGGAGGCTTAGGATTTAATATCCAAACCAAAAAGAAGTAATAGTTTTCTTTTATCTCAGATTCTCTTCCCTGATTAATGGATAAATATTTAATAGTGATAATGGGTCCCACAGCAGTGGGGAAAACAGAAGTTGCTATTAATATTGCCAAAGAATTTAAAACAGAAATTGTTTCTGCCGATGCCCGACAGTTTTATAAAGAAATGAATATTGGAACCGCAAAACCTTCCGATGAGCAATTAAAAGAAGTAAAACATCATCTGATAAATTCTCTCAATATAATAGATAATTACAATGCTGGTTCGTTTGAAAAGGATGCGCTTAAAGTTTTAGATTCTATTTATAAACATCATAATATTGTTGTGATGGTTGGAGGATCAGGATTATACATCAATGCGGTTTGTTATGGTATAGATGAAATGCCCGAAACAAATACGGATACCCGAATTTCATTAAGTGAAAAATATTCCAAAGAAGGATTGCAAAGTCTGGTTGATGAACTCAAACAAGTTGACCCTGATTATTATGAAAAGGTTGATAAAGCAAATCCTCATCGTATAATCCGTGCTCTCGAGGTTTTTAGGAATACGGGTCTCCCCTATTCTACATTTTTAAACAAAGAAAAGAAACTGCGCCCGTTCAAAGTGATAAAAATAGGATTGGATATGGACAGGAAAGAACTTTATAAACGGATAAATAATCGTGTTGATTTAATGATTGAAAAGGGATTAGAAAAAGAAGTAAAATCTCTATCCGACCAGAAACTTTGTAACTCAATGCAAACTGTAGGCTACTCCGAATGGTTCGATTATTTTGATGGAAAGATTTCCATAGACCGGGTTATTGAACTGATAAAACAAAACTCCCGCCGATATGCAAAACGGCAAATGACTTGGTTCAGAAAGGATAAGGATATTAAATGGTTTTTACCTGAGAAGAGGGATGAGATTGTGGATAATATTAAGGAGGAGATTAAATAAAGGATTATCAACGTCCCTTAAACTTATTAATGGCATGTCGGGTAAAATCAGATAAAACAAGTTTGCCACTCATCTCAGCCCGCTCTATTAATAAAGTATCCCAATGTTCTGTACCTTGCCAAAAAGCTTTTTTAAGCAAAGCCATTGCCTCAGGATCGCACTCCGAAAGTTTCTTTGCAAGATTATTTACAGCAGTATCCAATTCATCAATACTGGGATGGGTGTCTGCATACATTCCTTTTTCTTTCGCCCAGGTCGCATCTTTCCATTCGGTTGCATTAATAGATAAGTCAGTAAATGCAGAAGTTCCAATCTTGCGCTCCACAGCAGGACCGACAACAAAAGGACCAATACCAATAGCCAGTTCGCTCAACTTAACTGAAGCAGTATTCATTGCAAGGGTATAATCAGCAGCACATGCAACGCCAACACCTCCTCCAACTGCCTTTCCCTGAACGCGGGCAATAACAAACTTAGGAACCTTTCTCATAGCATTAATAACACTTGCAAAACCGGAAAAGAAGGTTTTGCCCTTTTCAAAAGTATCAATAGAAAGTAGTTCATCAAAGGAAGCACCGGCACAAAATGCTTTCTCGCCCTCACTTTTTACAACAATTACTTTTATTTTAGGGTCATTACCTGCAATAGTTATTTCATCAGCCAATAATCGAAGCAAACCACTTGGAAGAGAGTTGCTTTGAGGATGGGAAAATGAAATCGTTCCTATTCCATCGTTGTTTTTTGTTTCTACTTTGCCACTATCCACCATAATCAGGATTACGAATTAGAAAAAAGAAATAATGAATTTAGATTGAAGGATTAGGAATTGGAGAAAGCAGGTATTTTACCTTCTTTGATTAATTTTTCGCATTTGGTTTTATGCTCCTCGAAATTGCCAAAACACAATGCCGAAAGCATTTCCTCCCTGCTCATCTCAGGATTATTTAATTTTTGCTTGATTTCAATAGAACATCTATCAACAAATAGTTCAAATCGTTCAGGAGACCATACAAATTCCGTCTTTTGCCAGTCTTCTTTCTGACGGTCAATATTAAATTCTTCCGGAAGGTCACCTAATATCTTGCTTTTCACTGCCATTCCTTCAAAAGATTTAGGAATCAGCCTGCTATCAAACATAAAAGGACGGCTCACTTGGATAACATGAACTTTTTTCCTTGCATCAGCAAAGCCAAGCCCATTGAATCGAAGTCCTAATTTCTTAAGATGAGCATACTTCTTTTCAAACCTTTTTAATGTTTCATACATGATTTTGTGATTTTAACACTGCAAAAATAAGCAAAAAATAGATAGTTTGTTTACTTTTGGTCAATTTTCTTTCCTTGCCACTAAGGTAAGGATTGTTGCAAGAGCTACAGTTTCTCCTGTTTCATCATATACGTCAACAAGCCATTTAACAACCCCTTGTGGAACTTCCCCTTCACGTTTTTCCTTGGCGGTCTTTTCCTTGCAAGTTAATCGAACACCAATTGTCGCACCTATATATACGGGCTTCAGGAATCTACATTCATCCAAACCATAATTAGCAAGAACGGGACCTTTTTTAGGGTCAACAAATAACCCTGCAGCCGCAGATAGGATAAAGTATCCATGCGCAACTCGAGAAGTAAAGATAGAACCTTCCAAAGAAGTAACATCCATATGGGCATAGAAGTTATCGCCGCTTATATTTGCAAAGTTCACTATATCCGTTTCAGTAACTGTTCTCTTATGAGTAACCAATGTTTCTCCAATTTCCAGTTCATCAAAATACTTCCGGAAAGGATGAATTACATCTTCCTTTTGTGCTGCACCAGCTTGATAAACATCAGTGATTTTAGTAATAGTTGTAGGATGCCCTTGGATTGCAGTTCGCTGCATGTAATGAAATATCCCTCTGATTCCTCCCATTTCCTCACCACCACCGGCTCTTCCGGGTCCACCATGAACTAAATGCGGCATTGGAGAACCATGTCCGGTAGATTCAGCTGCACAGGAAGCATTTACTATCATCATTCTACCGTGCATACAAGCTGCACCAAGTACAATATCCTTTGCAAAATCATCATTAGAAGTAAAGACAGAACCTACCAAACTACCCCTTCCCATCTTTGCCAATTGTATAGCCTCATCAGTACTTTTATAAGACATAACAGTTGATACAGGACCGAAAGCCTCTACCTGATGCGGTTCCTTATTATGGAAAGGATCTTTGCAATAAAGCAGCAATGAAGGCAGGAAAGCACCCTTCTCTCTATCTGCACCCATCACTTCAAAGCTATCATAATTACCATAAACAATTTCGCATGATTTACGAAGCTCCATAACCTTTGCCCGAACATCTTTAACCTGTTCAAGGCTAGCCAATGGACCCATCCGCACTCCCTCAACAGCAGGGTTGCCAAGGATGGTTGTTTTTAATCTTTCAGAGATGGCTTTAATAACATCTTCAGTTAATTTTTCAGGAACAATAATTCGTCGGATGGCGGTACATTTCTGTCCTGCTTTAACGGTTATCTCTCTAGAAACTTCTTTAATAAACAGTTTGAATTCCTCAGTATTTGGAGTAGATTCAGGACCAAGAATAGAGCAGTTCAATGAATCTGCTTCCATATTAAATCGTACAGAGTTCTCAATTATGGCTTTTGAAGTCTTCAACTTCTTCCCTGTCTCAGCACTACCCGTAAAAGTAACCACATCCTGTTCAGTAACATGGTCTAATAAATCACCGGCACTGCCACAAATCAATTGCAAAGAACCTTCAGGAAGAATGCCCGATGCCATAATCTCTCTCACCACCAATTCAGTAAGATAAGAAGTAACAGTAGCAGGTTTTACAATGGCAGGAAGACCCGCCAGAAAGTTAACAGCAAACTTTTCCAGCATTCCCCACACAGGAAAATTAAAAGCATTAATATGAATGGCAACCCCTTCCAGCGGAACACAGATATGATGACCGATAAAAGTCCCGTTCTTCGATATTTTCTCTGCCTTTCCATCCACATAAAAGGTTTCATTTGGCAATTCCCTTCTTCCTTTGCTTGCATAGACAAATAAATTCCCGATACCGCCATCAATATCAATCCATGAATCAGCTTTGGTAGCTCCCGTGGCAGAAGACAGCGCATAAAATAGCGCCTTCTTTTCAGTAAGATACAATGCCAATGCCTTTAACATCAAAGCACGTTCGTGGAAAGTCATTTTCCGCAGTGCAGGACCACCAGTTCTTCGGGCATAGTCAAGCATTCCTTTAAAATCAAGTCCTTTACTGGTGGCTTCACCTATCTTGTCACCGGTCACGGCATTTATCAAAGCAGTTCCCGCTCCTTCACCTTCCACCCAAGTCCCCTGAACATAATTTTTAAGCTTACTCATAGTTTTATAATTTGTTTTCTACTTATATATAAGGTGCAAAAATACTTCATTTTATTGAATATCGAATAAAATCATCCAGCAACAGCCTATCAAATCTTAAATAATGTATTGTTTTGGGGCGATATCTTCATCTCTCGTCCAAAGTTCAGTCCCGCTATCACCATTTTTCCTGCCTCAAAGTCCATTTCTCTATCCAAAATTCAGTTCATGCTGGAAAAAATGGTATCTATCGGGCGCAGTCTATAAGGTTCACTTCTCCGAATTCAAATCCTGCCATCAATCGCCTCACGTACGCATCGGCATAATTCTCTAACATAAAACATCAAATCCAAACCATGATTCACTTAATGCAAACCATAAACACCTTAATGCAAATCATGAACCTCTTAATGGAAACCATGAACCCATTAATGCAAACCATGAACCCAAAAATGCAATCCATGCCCCAAAAACCATCTTTCAAATCTGGAAATCCTTCATTTAACTTCAAAAATCCATCTTTGGTCTTCCTAAATCTATCCATTATCCTTCAAAATCAAACTTAAATTACTTTTTAAGACAAATACTTGCTTTTTTTATGAAAATCCCCTTCCTTATTTACTATAATTTCAATCCCATTAATCAATCCCGTTTTATGTAGATAAATTCAGAAATTTTCACCCACCAGATGTTTTATAGGACATTTTTTCCTTATTTTTCATTCCTCATTTACCACTTTTAACCCCAAAAAACCCTTTTTAGGGTTATGAACATAAAATTTAAGGTTTTTTAGATGATTTAAAAAAAACATCAATTCACCTTATAATAAAGGGTTTTAATCACTATTAACCCCATGTTAAAAAAAAGTTATTAACAATTGTGGGAAAAAGTGGAGAAATGTGGGAAATTTTTTATTACATTTGTGGCGTTAAATAAAAAGAACATTTCATGGCGACTTATATTGGTGAATTTGATTGCAAAATAGACAGCAAAGGAAGGATGATGATTCCTGCTGGATTATTTAAGCAATTCCCCACAAATATGAGAGAGAAATTTGTCATCAACCGAAGTGTTTTTCAAAAGTGCTTGATTTTATATCCGATGGATTGCTGGGGAGAAATTATGAAAGACCTCGGAAAACTAAATCGCTTCCAAAAAAAGACCGATGATTTCATCCGCCAATATCTTAACGGTGCCACCGAAGTCGAACTCGATTCTTCAAATCGTCTCCTCATTCCCAAAAAACTTTCCGATTATGCTATAATTGATAAAGATATAGTTTTAACTGCAAGCCTTGATAAAATAGAAATTTGGTCAGCAACAGCACACAATGATCTCCTCAATAAATATAATCACGATGAATTTGCCGCACTTGCCGAGGAAGTAATGGGAAAAATAAATAATACGGATGGAAAAGATAATGTATCATAATCCCGTTTTATTAGAAGAGTGCCTGGAAGGGTTAGCAATAAAACCTGATGGGATTTATGTCGATGCAACATATGGAGGAGGGGGACATTCCAAAGCAATTGAAAAGAAATTAGATAACGGCAAATTAATTGTTCTCGATCAGGATGCAGATGCAATGAATGAAAATAAGAGCGAACATATTTTATTCATCAATCAAAATTTCAGATACCTGAAAAAGTATTTAAAATATTATGAAATGATTCCGATAGATGGATTGCTTGCCGATTTAGGGGTGTCCTCTCATCAGATAGATACTGCAGAAAGAGGATTCTCCATCCGCTACGATGCCGAGCTGGATATGCGCATGAATAAAAATAATCCATTGACAGCAAAGGAAATAATCAACACTTATTCGGAACATGAACTGCAACGGATATTTTCGGAATACGGGGAGATAATCAATTCAAAAAGACTTGCATCAACAATTGTAAGTTCCCGAAAAGAAAAAGAAATAGCAACCATAAATGAATTGAAAGAGGCAATTAAATCATGTGTGAATAAAGTAAACGATAATCAATATTATGCACAGGTTTTCCAGGCATTGAGAATAGAGGTGAACGATGAACTAAGTGCATTAAAAGATTTATTAACCCAAAGCGGAGAGGTAATGAAAAAAGGAGGACGGTTAGTGGTCATCTCCTATCATTCATTAGAAGACAGATTAGTGAAAAATTATATAGCCAAAGGAAAATTTGAAGGAGAAGCCGAAAAAGATTTTTATGGAAACAGATTGGAAGTCCCCTTTAAAGCGGTGAATAAAAAAACGATTGTTGCTGATGATGAAGAAAGAAACAGGAACCCTCGCTCAAGAAGTGCAAAGTTAAGAATAGCCGAGAAAATATAAAATATTATTGAAATAAATAATGTCTAACGAATTTAAAAATACAGAAAATAACCCTGAACCTCCGGTGGCAGAACAAAAGCCAAAGGAAACAAAAAAGGCACGTTCATTTCTGAGGTTTTTCAGTATTCGAAATATATTCAGCAAAGAGAATGTCATGGGTTCGCTGTCATTTGTTTTCTTCCTTGCTACATTAGCTATTATATATATAGCGAATTCCTATAATGCCGAAAAAGAAGTTCACAAAATCGAATCCACACAAAAAGAATTGAAAGAATTAGTATCCGAATATGGCTCCGTTAAAAGAATGATGCAAGGATAGCAGGCGCCGAAGCTAAAATGAAGAATATGAAACATGAATTGGAGAACCTTGCAAAATACGGTGGAGCTAATATAACGATGAACCAGGAAATGGGATGGGCACGAAAAGCAGTAGCTGAAACAAGGGACAGATATGCAAGGGCAAAAGTTGACTTAGACCAGAGTCTGTCAAGTAAATTTGTGGTGAACAAAGCTATAAAAGCGGAAAAGAAATCCTATCCTGTAAGATGGTTAATTGTAGTATTTTCAACTTTATCTGCACTTTTCTTAAGTGTTTTGGTATTGATTGGAATTGAAAGTTATGCACAGTTTAAAAAATCTAAAGCCTAATAAAAATGGGAAACTACTTGAATGCTGCGGATTTATTAAAAATACTTGTAAAATGGAAGAAACATTTTATAATCATTGGTATAGCCACTATTCTTATTTCTATAATTTTTTCCGGACCTTCCTTTATAGAGCCGAAGTACAAGTCATTTGCAATCTTGTATCCATCGAATATTATTCCTTACGCAGGAGAGAATCAATCGGAACAAATGATTCAGTTACTTGAATCGGATGATATCATGAGAGATATAAATTCGACATTTCATTTGATGAAGCATTATAAAATTGATTCCGCAAAAGATCAATATTCTCAATCGCGCTTTATGGATGTTTATAAAGACAATATTAACTTCAGAAAAACAGAATATGAATCTGTTGAAATAACAGTGTTGGATAAAGACCCGAAAATGGCTTCAGATATTGCAGACAGTATTATCGACCTGATGAATAAAAAAGCTAAAAGCCTTCAAAAAGAAAAATCAGAGGAGGTAGTAACGATTCTTAAAAGCCAATTAGATAAAAAGAGAATTGAAATGGATTCTATGGAACTTGTTTTGAAGGAACTCAGAACAAAATATGGAATAATAAGTTACGATAATCAGGCAAGAGAGGTTACAAGAGAATATCTGCAAGCACTTTCCTTATCAGGTAATCCACAAGCAATTGATGAAGCAAAGCATTTAATTCAGAACCTGGAAGATAAAGGTTGTGAATTTGTTTCGCTGAATGAAAATCTTTGGAGAGTAAGAGGAACTTATAACGACATTAAGGTTCAATATGAAAATGCCGTCAAGGATGTTGAAAAGGTGCTGACTTATTCAAATGTTATCAGCAAACCTTTTCCTGCCGATAAAAAATCGTATCCTGTCAGATGGATAATTGTTTTAATAGCTACTATTTCAACATTGTTTTTAGCATTCATTTTTCTTGCATTTGTTGACCGGAAAGTTAAAACAAAAATTTAATAAATCTTTTTTTAATGATAGTACTCGACAGGGTTAAAC
>Ga0206927_1228_pt1 | contig 10851 bp, 13 predicted proteins | sample Alteio_BWOrgHeat_60_FD_153249 | JGI IMG/M metagenome (GOLD analysis project Ga0206927, IMG submission 153249) | Enriched cells from forest soil in Barre Woods Harvard Forest LTER site, Petersham, Massachusetts, United States -... | ecosystem: Environmental > Terrestrial > Soil > Temperate forest >... | reverse complement strand
CGCGAGCGCGCGGCGGCGTGATTATCGACGAGTTGTCAATCTTTGCGGCTGCGGAGCGTTGAGCATGGCGAGAGGCAACAATGGAAATCTGCTCCAGCACGCCGTGGAAGCCGAGTTGGCTCGCTCCCTCGCGCAATCCAGTCGTCATCTTCATATGGTGTTGCGTGAGCATTCGCTCGTACACGGCGATGCGTTGATGTGGTAGAGGCTCAATCAGGGATACTTCGGTCGCGAACGCCGGGTTGAATAGATGACCGTAGCTCAAACGCTCGCCTTCGGCGACAACCTTAACCATTTCGGGATCAGACGAGAAATCGATCTGGGATTCGCCTACCGCACCATAATAAGGGGCATCCTCAGCGGCGATGGACGCGGATTCTTTGAAAGCATCGAGACCGAATTTTTCTGCCGCCTGAATTTTTTCCCACGCCAGTGCCGACGGTTTCGCCTGTTCATTTTCCCATCGATTGACCGTTGCGAAGGAGACACCGAGATGTTCGGCCAGCCGCGTCTGCGTCAGTTCCAGTTTCGCCCGCAAGCGCTTAATGCGTTCGGCGTATAACATGGTTGACCTCCGAGTCGCGCAACAGATCGAACTAATATAACCAGATCGTGTGGTTTTAGTCAAGAACTATAACATGTGCGATAAGAAGCTATCTATGGGACTTGCGGATCTGGGGAAGCGTGGGGTATATTGCCCTTGATATGTCGCCGCCGAAGCGGCGTGTTTTCGGGATTTTTGGTCTTGCAAATTTTCTCCGTATCCTCTAAGCTTCTAAGCTGTAAGCGTTGAGCTTAAACTCTTTGGAGGATGATGCATGCAGAAGCCGAATAGATTCGGTGACCGGCTACGGGAACTCAGAATCTCGGCAAGGCGTACGATGGGGCAGGTAGCTCGCGAAATGGGAATCTCAACGGTCTACTACTCAGACGTGGAGCGCGGGCGAAGGAATCCTTTCCCCATGGACAAGGTGAGTTACCAAAGCCTTGCTGCGTTCATAGGCGCCGACTTGAAGGAGCTGGAGTCACTTGCAACAGCACAACGAAACCGTGTTCAGATCGACCTCGACACCGCAAATTTTGAGACGCGGCATGTTGCGGTCGCACTGGCCAGACGGCTCAGCGACGAATCGCTGACCCAAGAACAGATCGAGGAGATACGGCGGATTTTGGAGGGGAAGAAAGATGACCCGAAGTGAAACCGTTCCGGTCGTCGCGCCACTTTCGGCGGCGGCCATTGAACGGAAATCCAGTCAGGTGCTGCGCGATTTTGCGCCAGATTGCCTGATCAATCCGCAGTCGGTTCCCGTAATTGACGTATTTGAATTTTATTTGAGTGAGACTTTCAACTTTGTTTCTGAAGTCACTGAAATGGCTCCCCGATATGAGGGGCTGATGGACCCCGTATCTCGCACCGTTTCGGTCGCGCCACATGTTTACGAAGGTGCTGAAGCCGGCGACGGGAGATCGCGATTTACCGTTGGTCATGAAAGTGGCCATGTCGTTTTGCATGCGTCACAGCTTCGAGTGAGCCTGGTCGATCTTAAATCTGTCCAACTGGCGCGCCGCGCGGACCTGGAGGCTTTTCGTGATCCAGAGTGGCAGGCGAACTGGTTCTCTGCCTCGCTCTTGATGCCGGCTGGTATGGTGCGCCTTATTGCCGCCGAAGCCAAGGACCCCGTGGCGGCAGTTTCACGAACATTTCAAGTGTCAGCAGTTGCCGCCGAGTTGCGGCTGGTGAAGCTCGGTTTGAGGAATTAGTCGCCCAAATAAAAACGCGGTGGGCGTCGCGGCGTTGTGTTTCGCGCGGAAGGATCAGTCCCCTTCCAAAAAAATTGGTCCATGCGGTGATCAGACCGCATGGACCAAGGATGCACTTTCGAGATCGGCAAAGTCATTGGCATGGCACGCCGATCACGACGACCCAAGACTGAACTTAACCAAGCCCAGCCGTGGCGCACTATGTGTACCACCGCGGGCTTCCTAACGCAATGAAAAAGCATTGCGAGATCGGAGGCTCCAATGGAGTCCACCGCAGCAGTACATCAATTGACGGTCATTGTTCACTACATGGCCGCGCTTCATCCCTTCAAGGATGAACATGTCAGTCGCAGTGAGACTGTCGCAACCCTCAAAGCGCAGGTGCTGAAAGCATTTGGGCTTACGGAAGGGTCGTCGCCGGACGGAAGCTCGGTTTCGTACCACTTGTACCACAAGAAAGCCGAACTGACCGACGGAAACCAGACGCTTGGTTCCGTCTCCGGCGACGACAAGGTTCTTGAACTGAAGCTTGTTCAAAAACTTACGCAAGGATAGGCGCATGGACATTCGCCTATCAGAATCCAACCTAACCGACGATTTTAATCAAATCGTCGCGTCCGATGAAGGCAAGAAGTGGAGTCTTCAGAGGCCCGAACCGTTAGTGGTTCGGGCCTCTATGGCTCCCCTATCGGCGCCGACCGAGGTTTACTACCCTCAGTTCCGTTGGGCGTCCTACCCGGACCAGCCGCCGTCGATGAAATTTTGGGATGCAGCGTCGACGACGCTTACAGTTCCCACTGCTTGGCCAATTATCCGGGGGTTCCGGCCTCAAAGCCTCGACGCATGTGTGAATTATTGCACTGAAGGCTTTCGATTGCACCCAGAGTGGGTCAAAGATTCGAGTTTGAAGTGGGATTCACGCGCAAATGTGTTGCTCAAGGTTCTTCGAATCTTGCAAGATGAATTTGATGAATATTACGGAGGGAGGTTCAAATGACTACTTTCTTTCCTGAGGTCAAGAGCTGGCGACTTCCTGTGGATGTGCTGAACAAAGCGCATGCAGAATTTGGCTTCGATGGCGCCGCTGGCAACGAAGGAATCATGCTTTGGATGGGCCGGCGCGCGGAAATCGTCGAAGTCACTCATGTTGTAGCGCTCCGTGGGCCGCATATCTACAAGGCGCCAGATCTCCTTGTCTTAGCGCCAGAACTGCTCAATGAAGTTACCGACGAGGCGATTCGGTTGGGTATAACCTTAGTAGGCCAAATTCATTCACACCCACAGAACTTTTTGAATTTATCACCGACCGACCGCGATTATGGAATTTCGGTTCCTGGATTCCTGTCGATAGTAGCGCCGCACTATGGTTTCATCAGGCCGTCAAAGCTATCCGATTACGGAGTTCATACTTTTGAACAAGGCACCGGATATCGACGAATGACCACCGACGAAATCTGTCATCGAATCTCACTAACAGCGGCGCCCGCCGTTGATCTGTTAATTGTTGGAGATGAGAATCATGAATGAATTAAAATATAGCCGCCCTTTGGGCGTCGCCGCGCGGTTGGGCGAGAATGCGGCCGACCGTCATCAATTCGTAAACAAGAGAGTTCTCTTGCACGGGGATTCCGAATTTCTATACCAGGATAATGGGCGGCATTGTCTAATGTACAGCCTTAGGCTCTTGCCCAGAATCTGCGCTGCGGTTTCCGTTTATGTACCTCGGGAAGTACCTCACCTACGCGAGGAATGTCGGCATGTTATTTCGGCAATTCAGTTCGAAACGACGATTGAGTTGCTTGATGATTGTCCGGACTTTGCAAAATTTGATGCCATACTTTTCGTTGGATTCACCACAAATGCGACACTTCCATGGACGACCATCAACTCCAACGGCTGGGTCGCGCGCGTCTCATCTGGCGAGCAATCTTTATCAAAGGATTGCGACAACGTTAACCCGGTCGCTGCAATGGCGGCAGCGTCATTGGGTGTGGGGGAAGTGTTCAAGCGCCTGGTGCGAATTGACAGTCGTCGGGGCCGACTTTTGAACGGATTGACATTCTCGCTTCTGGACTATTCTTGCGGGAACGATGTATCTGGTCCGTCCATCCCATTGCACATCAGCTGCAGCAATTTGTTGCTTGTCGGCGTTGGCGCAATCGGGAATGGGATTATCCAATTGCTTCGTGACTTGCCGCTTACGGGCGAGATCGGCATCGTTGACCGGCAGGGGTATGGTGAGGAGAATTGGGGTACGTGTATGTGCATCGGCCCCAATGATTTTAAAAAAAAGAAGGTCGAGTTTGCAAAAACTTATATGAGCAACCTAACTTGCACGGAGTACGCCGAAAACGTTCAGGACTTTTCATCGCGACTTCAACAGGGGCTGCGACATCCGCGAATAATCCTCAATGCATTGGACAACGTTGAGGCTCGGCATATGGTCCAGAATATTTGGCCAGACTATGTTATCGACGGCGCGATTGGTGATTTTGGTTGTCAAGTTAGCCGACATCCTTGGGGGCCTGATATTGCGTGTTTAATGTGTCAGTATGAAGACAATCAAAGAGAATCTGCCGAGTCGATGCAAATGAATGCAACGGGACTGCGCTTGGATGTTCTCCAAAATCCCGATGGGCTTCTCGAAGACGCGCACATAGAATCAGCGCCTCCGGACAAACAAGATTTTCTTAGAGCGCTAAAGGGAATGAAAATTTGTTCCGTCGTCCAGGAGTCGGTGGCTAAGTACATCTCCGAGAACGCTGATATCGATTTTGCGCCATCCGTTCCATTTGTTGCCGCGATGAGCGCGGCTTTCGTTTGCGCGGAGTTGATCAAAACGCTCTGCGGAACAGACTCAAACCTGGAACCGCTTTATCAGTTTGACTTTTTGATCGGGCCAGAAAAGGGTATCGTGGTACCAGCGGCTCGAAAGCGGGATTGCATTTGTCATACGCGGGCAAGGAACATATCCAAATTTCGTAAGTCCCGCTAAAATGTCGCAATCCTTCAGGCAGCGATGATGGCTGCCTTGACGGAGATTATTAGTCGACGATTATAGTGCGTAAAGCAGCCAGAGAACTCTTGATTGTGTTTGGCTGCTGGCGTTAGTGGATTCTTGGCCGTACGTGTCATTCTCTCTATGTGAGTCGGGAATTTTGTTGGCTTGACCCTTTCGTACTGCATCTTCGAGGGAAATCAACGGGGGTAAAGCGGTCATTGACGTTTGGAAGTAACACAGCATAATTTGACTGATTCACCGCAACGCGCTGATGATAGAATGGACGGCCCTATGGACTGGGAAAAGCTGCTGTCGGGCAAACGTAAAGGCGCGAAATTAGAACACTCCGACCGCACTCGCTCCGAATTCGAACGCGATCACGACCGCATCTTGTTTTCGCCCGCATTTCGTCGACTTCATGACAAGACTCAGGTGTTTCCGCTCCCGGAGCACGACCACGTTCACTCGCGTCTGACGCATACTATTGAGACGGCGAGCGTTGGTTACACGCTTGGTAAAAGCTGCGCGGAGTCTGTTATCAAGACGTACGACACGGACGTGTCGAGCACTGACTTTGGAGACATCGTCTCTGCAGCATGCATGGCGCACGATATCGGCAATCCGCCGTTTGGGCACTCTGGCGAAAAAGCCATTGGAAGTTGGTTCAAAGAGCACAGAGATGACAAGTGCTTAAAGAATCTAACTACTGCTCAACACTACGATTTGGAGTACTTCGAGGGCAACGCCAACGGGTTTCGGGTGGTAACGAAACTTCAAATACACCCAGACGCGGGCGGCATGCAACTGAACTATGCGACGCTGGGCGCATTGGTAAAATACCCGCAACCATCATTTGATATCGAAGCCGCTAATAAAGCAGACGCCCGTAGCAAAAAGCCCCGGCCGGCGATATTCAAAAAGTTCAATTTCTTTCGTTCTGAAGAGCCGATGTTCGAAGAACTAATGCGTGAGTGCGGAATTCCTCCACATCGAAAATGGCGCGGCGGATGGATGCGGCATCCCTTGGCGTTTCTGATGGAAGCGGCTGACGATATTTGCTACCGCGTGTTGGATATGGAGGATGGCTACGTTCTTAAACATATTCCCTACAAAGCCGTTGAAGATGCGTTGATTCCGATTATTCGGCATGACCGAAGGGACTTTTCATTGGAGAGAGACACTGAAGCGGAAAACGTGGGCCATCTTCGCGCGCGCGCGATTACATCGCTGGTCCATCAAGCCCGAACGTTTTTTATCGAAAACTTGCCGAGTTTTACCGAAGGAAGGATTGAAGATCCGATTATAGAGCAGATCCCGTCCGCGGCGGCTGTTGAACGTCTAAGAGAACAAAACGAGATCTATTGCTATAAACAACCATCGGTGATTACCATCGAATTGGCCGGTTATAGAGTCATTGGAGAACTGCTGTCAGAATTTGTTCCAGCCGCAGTGACAAAAAGGGATTATCGCTCAGCGAAGCAAAATAAACTCGTTGAATTATTGTTGCCGGTTGATATTGATGGCTACGACAGCGACTATGAACGCGTGCTTCGAGTTACCGATTTTATCTCAGGCATGACCGATTCTCACGCCATAAGCACCTATCGAAGATTGATGGGGGTGTCGATATCGCGTTGAAAATCACTTTTGGAGAAAAATCTACCCGTCTATCTCCTGGGTGTCCTTGCCAGACCGCAATCGTGGCGAAGCCCCCACGGCTCTTGACGGGACAAACTTGGGACTGGCTTCCGCCATAACCATCACCCGTTTCCTTCATTTAAGTGCGTGTCGATCAATAGCGCGACGTTCGATGCCTTAAGCAAAATCATTTGGCCTTTTCGCTTCGACTTCAAACCATTGTTTCGCCAAAATTACATGGTGCGGTATTCCATGTTTCCTCACGACGTCGCCCACGGAGACATAGCCGGGCGGGCGCTCCCTCCTTCCTCTTACCGCAGACACTTTATCGTACCACCCGTGCGCAGCAATCTGAATTACTAACCGCGCAATATCCTTTGGATTGAGTCCTGTATGTGCGGCAAAGCGTTCGATTTCATCGTTTTCCATTTGCCTTGTTAACCTCGATCTTCAAAATTTTGCGCAGGCGTTTCGCAATGTCCTTGGCCAGGGCGTCAAGGTTTTCATCAAATGACGGACGGAAGACAAACGCAGTGCACCCGCGGCTGAGCATGAGATTACACCCCAGTTCCTGGCTGGCGCGGTAGTCGGTGCGCACGCCGATGACTGGAATGCCCTTGGCAACGGCGTACCCGACTTCAAAGCACGTGCCATCGTCGGAGGACGGTCCATCGAGAATCGCGACGCAGGCCTGGGCGCTGTCGATACCGCGGATGCAGCCCTTATAGACTTCGCCAAAAAACTCTTTGTCATTGAACTTGCTGTGGAACTTGATGTCTTGCGGGAGATCGACCTTGACCTCCGGAAGCGCCTGCATGATCGCCTGAGCCAGCCGGCGATTAAACGCGCGCTCTCCGAGACCGAACAAGGGAGCTGCAAAATAGACCTGAAAATTTGCCATCGAGGTTCCTTTCAAAAAAGCTATCGCCTACGTACAGACTTGTAACAAACACCCTGAATCCACACGTCGTGGTCGGGTTGAATGACAGTCTTTTTGTGTTCTGGGTTCACCGGCAGCAGGGTTAGTAAGTATGTGTTGTCGGCGCCTTTATCGATCTTCAAGCGCTTGAACGTGCTGCCCTCGTCCTTCATAAGCACGACGCAGTCCTTGTTATCAAGGTGTTTGACATGGTGATAGGGCACGCCGACTTTGACGCCCTCCGGAAGGGTAATCAGGTGAATGTTCTCGCGCCGTAAAAAGATCACTTCGCCGTCCTGGTAGTCCGGCATCATGCTATTTCCGGAGACGGTGAGGACAAAGGAGCCTTCGTCGCCACGTGTGCCGGCGTAGAAATGCTGCGTAGAAGCTGGATCGCTTAAGCGAAAGGCTCCCGCGGCAACGGTTCCGCAGTCGGGCACGGGTATGGACGTCGATAGCGGATTGGACAGATAGGTGCCGGGCGGCGGGCTTAGTGAGGGCTTCGCCGCATGATCGGGGGATTCCCAGAATTCAGCCAAGGGCATGCCTAACACCTCGAGCACCTTTTCGAGATTGCCGTAATTGACGCGATCATTCCGGTTCATGATGTTGGCGACAGCGTTGTGGGGTAAGCCCGCGCGCAGGGATAAGGCGCGCATAGAGATGCCACGCGCGTCGATGAGCGCCTTGAGTTTCTCGCGAATGCGTTCAAGTTTCATGTCTTGCTATATAGCCGATCGCACTGAAAATACAAGTCGGTAGTTACATTTTATAATTAAATGTTGACAACACAACTTTGTCCGATAATATGATTTCAGTTTCCGCAACACAAACAGGCGACAAATTCAAACAGCGGCACACAGCTCCGGGGGGTGCTATGGTGACGTTACGGGTGAAAGGCGAAAATGTTTTCATTAAGGTCAACGGAAAACGGCTGAGGACAGAGAATTGCGCGGAAACTCACGCGCAGGCAACTGAGAAGGCAGAACCGGAATTGATCGACTCCGAAGTTGCGGATGCGATCACGCGGTGGGCAGCCGGGGCGCCGGGGATTGAATTCCGGGAGAACGTGGCGGTAAAGTTCACTGAGCCCGACGCGCGCGAGCCATTCAACGCAAAAGAGCGAAAACTGGCTATCTACGATGATGCCATTGTCGTGTGCGGCATTCGGGTCTGGACAGAGACCTGCAATGGCGACGTGCGTAAAGTGCTACTGCGCTTGAGCCAGAAGACGCAGGATGGCTATGAACACGTACGGGGCGGCGCCCTGATGAAACTCACGAACCGCAGCGCATCGAACCCGATCTCCCGACCGCTCAAAGATTTTCGCGATAGGGCGACGGCTCTTCTTGTGCAGCATCGGAATCTCGACTGCGATGAAGAGGGCATCATTGGAAGCCAGGGCGGGTATCATTTCCGGCCCTGGATTGCTGTGGAAGTAATTAACGGCCCCATCGATAAATCCTCCGACCTCGTCGAAGGACATAAGTCTGAAATCCAATCCATTGATCAGAATCTCAGCACGGGCATGGAAAGCTGCGAGACGCTGAACGAGCGACAACGGTGGATTTTGGAGCAACTGCAGAAAGGAGTGAATCTTAAGTTGAGTGACATCCTCAGACACACTCAATGCAACCGATCTACGGTGAATCGAGACATGAAGGAATTGAGGAATAGGAAACTTATTACCAGGAATGAACAGGGGCATTATGTGAAATGTGTAGGCCAACAATCGTAACATCGTTACTCTGGTCAATGGTCACGAAACACTTAACGAGCGGCATCGGTGGATTTTGGAGCAACTCCAGAAGGGAGGACCACTCAACTAAGCGATATTCTCAGCCGCACAAAGTGCAACCGCTTAACTGTCCATTGAGACTTGAACAATTAAGGCACAGAATGCTGACTTCAACGGACGAACTTGTCATTAATGTGCTCGCATGCCCAGCGGTGTCGTGCATTAAGCCTATGAACTGGAATGGAACCTTCAGCGAGCATTGGAAAGTTCAAGTGTGCGGTTCTCCAATGCTCTATTTGTTTCAATGCTTTTTCGCAATTGACTGCATTACCCTTACTTAATTGACGATCAAATGATTGCAAGAATCATATAAGTAAAAATCGTTGTATTCGCCATTTTCTTCGCTGTTGTTTCAAACTTAGTTAGCTAGGTCTTTGAAAACCTTAGTAGAGTTTGCTGCATACTTTATTTCTACGACGCCAACCAATTTATTTATGGGATGGAAAATTGGTTGGGTACTGTTACTGTTCTAATTTGTCGATACTTATTAAAACTTTTTCTTTTGAAAGGGGCTACTATGCCAATGGGCAAGAAATCCCAAGCAGAAATTCAAGCGGCGCTATCCGAAGTTGTTGAACAGCAAAAGAACGACAGGGACGCAGCACCGGCGACAGAAGCGCCCGCGAAAGCGAAACGGGGCAGACCCAAGAAAGTGGCAGCGCCGGAACCCGACACGGCTACGGCAGCGCCAAAGAAACGTGGCAGACAAGGCCAGTATTCGCCTGACGACATTGAAGGCTTCAAAACGGCAGTCAGGAGCGGGCGGGCTGCGGGCGAAAGTTGGTCGGACGTTTTCAAAGCGGTTCAGAAAATGGGCTTCAAGTCGTCAATTGGTTACTTGCAGCAATTGACCAACACGAACAACGGCAGCAAGCGCAAGAAGCGAATGGGGCGACCCAAGGGCAGTAAGAACAAGGCTAGCGTAAGTATGGCAGTCAAGGCCAGAAGCCATAGCGAATCGCTGTCCGGCATTGAGGCTATTGTAAATCGCATGGTTGCAGAGCGATTGAACTCAAAAGTAAAGAAAGCAATTGAGGCGCTTAAGACAGGGACGGCGCAACTCAAAAGTCTCTGAGTGGATTGCAGGAACCGAGACAAGCTCCGTTTGAGAGGATCGGTATGGATCCGAATTGGGAAATTGTAGTATCTCGAAACCTGGACGACTATAAGGGGTTTTTTGAGTCCAAATGGTAAAGCTCCGTTGTATGGCTCGCGGTAATGACCAGCATGCCGCCCCTTTCTTCAACTTTATGATTCGATTTTCTAATATCTGAAGTCATTCGGCCGGTTGCATGAGCGATTGCATGGCGAATCAAACGGGCGGTCAAAATCTTGCTACATTCATAGCAATCGAATACAGTTTTATCGTCCAACCCCTCCTTTAGAAGTCCGGCGGTTAGACCATTTTTAGTTGACTTGCCAGTAAGTAGCGTAAACCCCTGCCGAATGTAATCCTCATAGGCAAAGTACAAACCGCTATAAGCGTTCAACTCTGAACGGTAAAGGCTTGGGCCGAACATTTTATGTTCAACCATTTGATCCCAAAAGCTACCAAGACCTTTGGGAACAATTGTGGCCGAAATCTCCTGCTTCCTATTTGCAAAAAGTTGCATTAACGTCAAATGCGCTCTATGCTTTTGTCGAGAACTTAGTTGATTTTTCTCATGGACTATATTCAGATAGCTTTCGACAATCGAAGAATGAACGTCCTGTAGTCGAATCTGAGTTTCTGTA